>JAABVA010000796.1_pt1 | contig 37127 bp, 56 predicted proteins | sample 5560331 | NCBI WGS metagenome assembly JAABVA01 (sample SAMN12812661, study PRJNA571458) | rock metagenome | isolation source: Antarctica rocks | place: Antarctica: Victoria Land, Mt New Zealand sud | collected 2016-01-07 | reverse complement strand
TTAATTCTTGGTGGGGCACTCATACAAATAAAGGTATTTCTAATCGACCGAGGTATCAGTAACTAATCCTAATTTGGATGGGTGTTTATGTAGTGAAATTGGGTGTGCATGTATGGAAACTGGGTGTGCAAATATCGGTTCCCATAACAAATGCGATCTCCAAAAACCTCACCTTTAACAATGTCTGGTACCTGCCCCCGGACCTTTATTCCTTTAACGATGTTCTCCTCCCGACCTATACCGCCGCATCTGCGCCCTCTAACCCGTTGCCTACACCAAGCTTCATCTCCCTCCTCGAAAACCTGCCTTCGCGCGCCCAAACCCTCCTCAAGCCGACAGTCCCCTTGCTCATCGCGGCGAGCTTTTACCAACACCGTCTCCCGACTCTACAAAACCGTCGAGGAACAACGCTCCCGCGTCTCCACCGGCGTACGCGCACCCTTTCCCGTCCCTTGCCCCCGGCTTTCCCCCCCTCCTCCGAACGAATCCACTAACCCCTCATCTCCTATAACAGCCCTTTTCCCTCCGCGCCGCCGTCATCTTCCTTACCGCCGGCGCCGGCATGATCTTCTACTTCCGGTATGAAAAAGCGCGCATGGAGCGGAAGAGGGTAGCGGAAGCGTCGAAGGGCGTTGGAAGGCCGAAGGTGGGGGGGAAGTTTGAATTGAAAGATCACGAGGGGAGAATATTTACAGATCAGGATATAAAAGGACGGTTTACGCTGGTATGTGGGCATTCGGTTCTGCTTGGTAGGGGGAGGTAAGAACTGCGTTGGAAGGGACTGGAAGGGGTTGACGGAGGGACCGGCAGTGGACACAATGGTGGTAGCGTATGTGCTAATATAGGTGGTAGGTCTACTTCGGCTTCACGCATTGCCCGGACATCTGCCCCGAAGAACTCGACAAAATGGCCCGCATGATCGATCTCACATCCCAAGAAACCAAGCAAGAACTCCTCCCCCTCTTCATAACTTGCGATCCCGCCCGCGACACCCCCAGCGTCTTAAAAAGCTATCTTGCAGAGTTCCACCCGAGTATGGTGGGCTTGACTGGAACCTGGGAACAGGTCAAAGCGGTTTGCAAGGCGTATCGAGTGTATTTCAGTACACCGGAAGGCGTGAAGCCGGGGATGGATTATCTAGTGGATCATAGTATTTATTTCTATCTGATGGGTGAGTTTTGTTTTTACTATGAATGGGTCAGAGGGTGGTCATTTGGTGGACAGGGAGTCCTGACACGAGTACTTGGAAATAGATCCTGAAGGCGACTTCGTCGAAGCAATCGGCCGTCAACACAGTGCAGAGCAAGCGGCCAAAATCATTGGAGAACACATGAGTGATTGGAAAGCTGGTGTCAAGGTACGATGAGTAATCGCTAGAACAAAGACCGACGCGACTGAAGAAGAGGAGAAAGAGCGTAAAGGTTCATGATCTAACGAAAAAGCTCAAAGTAAAAGCGGCAAGGGAGAGAGGAGATGGGTGAAAGTCGGTATGTACGAGTAAAGCATCAGTGGCGAAGGTTTACAATGTCTTGGGAATCATAGCAAGGGATCGATACTTCGAGCTTGCACAAACTTTGGAGAAGGGATTCCTCGAGGGATCTTATGGGCGTATAGAATAGGGAGGTTGGGGATTATAAGGACCGGTATTGTATGTATTGAGCAAAAAGAACATCTCCCCTCCTCCATCCTTCTTATCCCGCCAGCGTTCCCCCTCCACAAACCCATCTCATCATCGCCCTCCCTCTCTTTCAAACCCATCTAGATCCCTAGAATCCCACCTCTTTCCATCCTCGCACCTTTCAGCCTCAGACTCCCAACATCGAGATAAATATCCACATCTCCAGGTCGAGAAGAAAAAAATATCCCGGAAACTTCTAGATAGCAAGCTTGTAACAAAGTATACCCAGCCTCTCTGGCGCCGAGATAATTGACCATTCACGTACTAGGTCCATCACCGAAAAAAGGTGAAAATTCAGTCAGACAGTGAACCTCAACCAAATAAATAGCCAGACCCATCTATCTACAACAAGAACGAGTGGTGCCGTTCCTGTCAGTATTAAACGCATTTCATATCGTGGTCCTTGTTTCCAAACCGTCTTCGTTGTAGTAGTTGGTTGCGTTGCCAATTGGAACTTGGAATCTATAGGTTTGTGGTTGCTGGTGAATCGATGGGACTGGTTGCGGGGTTGGGAATCTTGTGTAGTGAGATGGGGATTTTTGGGGGGGGGGATTGAGATGATGAGAGTTTGATGCTTTGAGAAGTGTATATGGCAGCGTTTTTGATACAGATCATACATGTGATGAACCCTATCCTCAAGCTGCGCTCTCACGCCCTGCTTTCACTTGTATCGGTTCGCCTTTCATCTCGACTTGGCCCAATCGTGGAAGCGGCATTCCACTTGCCGCTGGCCAACAACCCTTTTCGAGGAAGATAAGCAAGTCCGAAATTCTGGGCCCGAAGCCGGTTCTATCCAAGCCCGGATTGGGGGAGAAAATCCCAAAAAAATCCCAAATCGTTTCGAAGCTTTGGCTGGGGAACTGACTCAACAGATCTGGCTGGCCAAGGAAGTAAACCGGTTTTGTGCATATACTCTTTGTAGGTGACTGCCAATAACAGTGTTTAGTTGGCTGGCCATGGCGATCAAACCCGATATTGTGGCGCTGAAACATTACGAACTGCCTTGAAAGTGAATCGGAAGGCAGCCTGAGATGAGCTTGAGATGTCCCGTCGTATCTCTAGGATGCAATCCGTTCACGAAGGTCGTCGTCGGTATGTCAGGTTGATTGAGGACTCATTCACGGTCCCAGGACCTTTAGGAGAACACATTGGTATGGGGTTTTGAGCCGTTAAAGGGAACCGCTCTGGCTTCTAGGTCGGCATCTCGGTAACGTGGGCTTGTCGCCAACTAATTCTCAAAGCCTTGAAGGTAATCCTAAAAGGTCTTGGTTTTCTCCATTCCGAATGTCATGTCATACACACCGGCAAGTCCATACCAGTTTTCTTTCAGCAAGGGGACTGCTAATTATAAAGCACCAGACCTCAAAGCCGACAATCTTCTGGTGGGCTTTGAGGATAGCTCAGTCATCGACGACTACGTTCGCCAACAGAAAGATGGTACACCTCTTTATAAAGAGGTTGATGGACATCCTGTATATCAATCGAGAGCCGACTTTGGTGGCTTGAGGAAGGGTGCTCGATCTCTCAAGATAAGTGACTTTGGTGCTGCAGGTCTTCGGCAAATGTCTTCACTCCTCATCGTCGTGACATCCCAGCCCGAGTAATTTTGCGCACCAGAGGTTCTACTAAAGGCTGGCTGGACTTACAGCGCTGATATCTGGAATCTTGGCATGGTGGTAAGGTCCTTCCGCATTGAAACCCCCCTCTGGTGGGGATGCTACTAATATCTAGCTTACTGCATAGCTGTGGGAGCTCTTAGAAGACACTTCGCTTTTAGATGGACGCCAGGCCCGAAAACGACGAGTACTCACGTGAAGCCCACTTCGTCTCAGATGATTGGCCTACTGAGGCCACCTTCGCAAGAACTGCTAGATCGAACAGGCAAAGCAGACGACTCTACTTTTTACACTACGCAAGGTATGTATCACTCTGTATAAACGTCATCGAAGCTTATGAATCCCCTGTCGCCTTTGTTGATGTTAAGCTGTCTTTTCAGGGCAATTCAGATATCCAAACCTCATTTCTTTCACAGAGTTTACTTTCTCAAATCTCACACCCTTCCTTCAAGAAGAGTACAAGCGGCTTTTCATCGAGTTTGCATCTAAGATGCTTCGATGGCTTCCAGAAGAGCGATCGACCGCAAAGGAGTTATATAACGATCCTTGGCTCAATTTTGATTCAAAGTAGATCAGACAGGTGATTGGTGATGATTGATGACCCCTGAACATGCAGGATTACCGGCTGGCTATTCTTTATACCTAATTCTGCTTTTGACCGATATTATGGTTTTGAACCCTTCAGACAGATCCTCGAGTAGAGGCGCCACCTACAAGGAGTACGCTACCAGTAAACCGATTACGGACTTTGCAGTTTCTCTCATACGGCTTCTCTGTCCAGAGTACTTGAGTGACTACTACCTACCGCCCTTTTTTTCTTCACTCGAGGACACTCTAAGAATTATGACACAAAAAGTGACTATGACATAACATGTCTGAAGTATGGCAGAAAAGGAAGCCATTTCAACGACAACGGCAATATAAGATACAATCGAACTGCTCTACCTGACGACTATCACGATACCGGATGTTCGTCGTCATGACCAGAAACTTTGCAAGGTTCATGCTCTCTCTATCATTTCTTTACTGTGTAAGGTCCATGTTGAAGTGCACGTTCATCATTGTCTACACAAGTTATCCCGATCTAGACTTAAGCTTAATTCCAAACCGTACTTAGTTGCCAGATCTACAACAGCCATGCTAACGTGAAGTGTCCTGGATCTGTACGGCACTTTCTTCGGAATCGCTATGGGACCTCCAGGTGAATGGCCCTTGGTCATGAGCTTCGATGTTTGTCTGTGAATCCTTTGAACTTTGTTTGCGGCCTTTACTCCTTTAACGACTGTCGCCCAGTTCTTTGGTTGGGCCTCGAATGGCCGAGAACGATACAAAGGGAGTGATAGCCGGGACTCCTCATCAAAATGTCTGCATCTGCTGTTGCGTGCTCAGTCTGGTGGGGGCATATATTGCAATCGTGAACATGAAGTAAAGGATGTGTTGCATCCGTGAGCTTAGTCTTCTTCTCCTTGACAGAATTCGATTGACAGCGTCAACAAGGCACGATACCTCGTCACAGCTTTATCGTCATCTGCAGTCACAACCCCATATTATTAGGTTCTGGACAGCATTCATTCGTTGTCTGCCACGAAGCAGCACCTGTATTACAACGGGTGGCGACCCTCTAATCAGTCTAGAGTTATGCAACTTCTCTTTGATGGCAAGATCTCCGAGTCACCGTCGTGAATGCAAGTTGGAATGGTCATCCGGCGCTCCCTCCGGCATCTTGGTATGGGCGTTGCAAGGTCGAGTAGTTGTTGTTACAAAGAAACCCCATTGAGGCCAATTAAAAATCCATGAATGTAGAAGGAACTGGCATCGGTATCTAGAAATATGTCTCTTTTAAGGTGTAATTATTTTTGTTCATCCATCCAGTCAAAGAACTCATACAGATCAAGCACGATACGGAAACAGGCATGCTTTAGGAGAGAAATTTGACCAGAGCAGTTCTAGATTTCTACCCGGCCCGTGTCTAATAGCGAAGCACGCGAAGGTTGTAGTTGAAGGAGTAGCGCATATTGCTAACAGCTTGATAATCTGTAAAGTTGTGGTGTCGTCTGTTGTATCCCCTCTTGAGGGCTCGAAGTACATAGATTTTAGGGTTGAACGACACCATCCGAGGGCCTCCCATACCGAGCCTTAGGGGACCTTTAGTACCCTGCACTAGCTGTAGGGCATCATCACTTACTCCGAAACATTACCAACAATGCTCACCTCCCTCATCCGCCTACCCAAAATCCCCCCAGACCCCCGTTTCGCAGTTGAAGACATATACTCGTCGTCATTGACCACTCTATTCCCGAACGATGTGCAAACCAATCATGGTGATGCCGGCTCTTATGTCATCTACAAATCAAAACGCTTCGGTGACTTGGAGTTGAGACTCACAGATCCGAGCGTCGAAGATGAGAGGCGATTATTCGCTCATTCCGTATGGAATGCGAGTGTTCAGATGGCGGAATACGTTAGTGGCTGTGCTACAGGTCTAAATGCAGAAGAAAAGAGGTCCTGGGATGTCACTGGGAAGAAGGTGTTGGAGCTCGGCGCTGGTGTGTCTCAACTCCGCCAAGAGTGGGCATAAAAGAACGGGGCTTACGTGACGTTTAACAAGCCAGGTAGCGGCCTTGCCGGAATTGTCAGTGCCCTCGCCGGAGCCGACGAAATGGTAATATCAGACTATCCCACACCAGAAGTCATTGCCAATATCAACGTGAACGTCGAGAAGAACGTTCCGGAATATATTCGTAACAAGAACCTCAACCAACACCATACCTTGCGGCTTGGAGCAGTTCTGGAAGCGACCAAGGATCCACTCAAAGTCGACGCGGAATCCCCCGAAACCGTCAGTCACTGCGGCCACAAATGGGGAGATCTGACCGACCGCCTCGCTCAGACACACGCCCAGCACTTTACCCGAATAATAGCAGCCGACTGCCTCTGGATGGTCGGAGAACACGAGAGCCTTGTAGAATCGATGCTGCACTTCCTCTCCCGCGACGAGGACGCCCAGGTCTGGGTGATCGCGGGCTTCCACACCGGCCGCGCAAAAGTCGCCGCCTTCTTCGACACCGCTGTAGATATGGGGCTGGAAATATCGAAGATCTACGAGAGAGACGTCGAGGGTCACGAAAGAGCGTGGGCGCGAGAGCGGGATCGTGGGCGCGAGGATGTCACGGAGAGGAAGAGATGGTTGGTGGTGGCTATCCTGAAGCGCAAACCAAGCCCAACTAGCGAATGGAGGGACTCTACTGCTACCCTTGCTCTACCCGTTGAATCGAGGTATTCTACAAGCACCCTTGTTGCCTGAAGCAATCGGCTTCTTTAGGCTTCTTGCTCATCAATCATTCTCTCTCTAGCTTCTTTAAAACGCAGATAACTTTCCAATCGCTCCTTATTCCTCCATCTCCACCTTTGTCACATCTCATCTCCTTGCTCCCTGTAATCCCAACCACGTCTCTCTCTCTTCCCTTTCCCTTTCCCTTTAATCAACCTGTGTCCCCCCTTCGGAATTGCCTAAAAACCTGACTTGTCGCCCCCCCCCTTGAACAATTCTTCGAAGTTGACCGCCGCCTCGTACTTACTCGGCATTCTCAACCAGCAAAAGACAGTGCTGGGCTTGAACAACCTAAATAGAGCACAAAATAGAATAGAATAGAGCACATGAAGGGTTGAGCTAAACCGGAGGGAGGGAGACTTACAGTACCTCGTAGAATAAGGGAAAACGAGAATATATAGGTAATCTCAATCTTCAACCCCCAATATAATACATACAACATACAGCAGTACAACCCCCCCTCCTCTCGCATTTTCCACCAAATATCTATCTACAGCTTCCACACATCTACTCTAGCAGTCTTTTAGATCGCATTTTATAAGAAGAAGAAGAAAAAATACAACCAGCTGGGACAGAAAGGAGGGCTGGGCTGGGCTGGGCTGAGGGGCTGCAAAATGGGTGAGGCTAAGGGTGGTATGGTATGTATGTGGATGAGGTATTGTAGCTATAGTAGGTGTGTGTGTGTGTGTGTGTGTGTGGGATGGATGGGTGGATGGATGGAAGGATGGATGGATGGATGGGTGGTGGGGAGAGGGGGGGGGTTTGTTTGGTTGGGTGAGGATGCTAGATAGAGACTCTACATATGTAGAAGAGTACGGATTTATCGAACGCGAACCATACTATTATTATTATTATTATTATTATTATTATCATTGGGGGCATATTTAGGTATTGCTGGCCGTCGCTGATTCAAAATTGTTTTGGCGAGAACTGTTCATGACCATGAACGCCCTTTCAGAACGAGTTGGATAAAGCGGGGGGGGGCAGAGCAAGGCACGAGGTACAGCTTTTTTCTGAGAAGGGGAAGTTGTTTCTCGGATGATACAGGGATCGTGAGGTTGAGGGGAGGGGTTTGAGGTGCTGGAGAGGGAGTGGGAGGGTGAATGTGTCGACTTTAGGAAGAGCGTGAGGATGCTGGGGGGGGATGGCTGGGGGTTTTTTTTTTGGCTACGGACGGGATGGAATATGCGAGGTTTTGAGTGGAGTGAGAGGAAAGGTTGTGGGTATGTGATGTAGCTGGGAAGCTTTAGGATTGTTTTCTGTATGCAGGGGGGTTGGGTAGCCTGGTAGTCGGGAGTGGGTGGCAGGGTAGTATGTTGAGGACAACGAGGGCGATGATGGAGGGATTCAGCACCGTCGTTTCTGGAAAGGTATAAGCACTGCGTTTCATACGGAATGGGTGTCTTGGACTTACAAAACCTCGAGCTCGGACGTCGGTTGATTTGCAATTCCAAGTCTAATATTGCGATTTTCGTTTGTTTACCGTTGACGAGGGCTATGAATGAGCGAGGTTTGGAGTATTGGCTTGGCGATCGTATCGATGATGATGAACCATAAGCCCTGCCGGCCTGATAGCGTGCGACGTCGAAATCAATGAGTTACCGTATCCGGGCGATCGAGAGAAGACGCGTGTCTGCTATGGCAACATCTGACTCGAAGTCTGGTTGGGATTCTCGGAATTCCCGAGTTTACGGTGTGAATATTGGGTCTGCTGGTGTCGTGATTCGGAACATGGTGGAGCGATACCTTGCCGACGATTGTTTCCAAACAATGGCTTCTAAGCCAACTTGAAAAGCGAAATCCATGCACGAAGTGTGCTATCGTGGCATTGTGATACCACAAGACAGTGTGATCGGCATTGAAGGCGGGCATTGCGTAGGATTGATGGGTGGTAGCTCGAGAACGGTGTTGGTCATGGATCCCCGATTGATCTTGTGCTGAGGATCTAGTATTACTAGACAGCAAAACACGATCTAGAGCCATACTGGGAATGTTGCCGCCGCAAGTGAGAGGATATGATCTCCCCACCGTTCTCAGTAGGAATTTCAGGCTAAATCCAACATAAGACTCTCGTCAAACAGCCTTTTTCCCCAGAGTATCACGGCCAGCATAAAGCTCAGCAGGTACAATTCGTCCAACTTTGGAGCTAGAGAGCCCAGCATGTCGGAATTTCTCTCCTGCTCCCACTGAATACTGGTCAGCATTTACTCCCCAAAAGAGAAATGCACAGTAGCTTACGGTCTCCCCACTTAACACCTTCCCGCGGAAAGATCTCAAGCTCGGTTGTTGCCGCACAGCAGGCTCGGATCGAGCCATACATTTGCGGGATGAATCCTTCACGTCTATAGGTGAAGGCCCACCAGCAAGTGGCAGTCATTGCCATCATAAGGACTGTTGACAGCCAAATCGAATAGGTAGCAAAGATAACCTCCATATGATTAGCGTCAGCATTACCATCTACAGACTATTTGCGCGTGTGAGGGAACACTTACAGTATATTGGGATTGCTCCACGGGATGGTTCGGATCTGTGTAATCTGCAACGATGACTTCTTTGGTTGATATTGCCTGGCCTAGCAACCAATGCATGGTGGCACTGAACGCCATTATGGGAAAGAGTACCTTTTTCGGTAGTTGTAGGAGATAGGACTGTTCAAACGCGTCCCCTCGTACTATTGTGCAACGAGGCCGCTGCTGCTGCTTCTCGAACTTTCCCCAGTCGTGTTCAATGCTGATAAGTGTAATGTTGTAGATCAAGAGAAGGTAGAGGATAGAGAAGAGAAGTTGGGTGCCGTTGGAAATGGCGAAAGCTGCAATCTCACTTCTCAAATCATCTTGTTGTAAAGCGGCAAGCGGGGCGCTGGTATTGAAGCCTCCAAATGACCCGAAATTATGCTTAAGAAAGGATTGAAGGCCTTCCGCGCACTTGGGAGTCTCGGAATGGATAAGTCTGCCGGTTGATGAGACAAGCGTGTGATTGTGACAAACTTCATTGTAATATTGCACCTCTGATCCCATAGAGATTGCCAAAACAATAGAAACGACCAACATGCTGAGAGAACATATCATGAGTATGATCATCTGTGATAATGCAGACGAGCCAAGGTTAGACAATAGAGACTTCTTGTATTTTATTGCGATGGAGGGATGAAGTAGATCGGCGGCTTTGTCGACCGTGTTGAACTTGGCGCACTTTTGACAGTGGCCAATACTATCTCCGGTCATCGAAGGCTCAGAATCGCTACAGTGTCTGTGGCAGGTGTGGCCGACGCGATGTCGGTTACCTTCACCAGCATTGACTAAACATTCGTTATGAATTTGAAGGTCTGGGTCCAAGGCCGAGGCAACAACGACATCTCCAAATGTGAGACAGTCGGTCTTCATTCTCCGACGGGCTCTGATGTTTATAGTGATCATATATATCGCCTTGATGGTTAGACAGCCGGCTAGGGTGATGCCAGCAAACATGCGGATACTAAGCCGACATGTTTCTGTTGCCGACTGATCCAAGTTGCAAATTACGTCCCTACCCAACAGACAATCTCCCACACCGTAAGGGTTCTCACTGTTGAAATCAAGCCTCTCTTTGCCATAAAGTTCCGAAGATTCCGTGGTGTTCTTATATTGAACGCAGTGTGGCTCGGAATAGGTGATACTGACCATACTTGAATGCAAACCTTCATCGAAGTCGACATTGCCCCACTGATTCGGGAGCTCCTTCAGATTATATACGCCAGACCTGAAAGCAGTCCAGCATCCTCTAGTCATATATCCGCGTGGAGAGACAGCGTTAGTAGTATGGTTACTCTCAAAAGTATCATATTGAATATCCCTTGGGGGCGTCAAATATACAGATGGCCCAATGACAGAATTAGCCAGAAAATGTATCGGCTAGACATCGATTTAGCAGATACACGCTTACAGAGGGCCGCGAAGGGAGAAGAGAGGCATTCACCAGAGAGGTTGAGACAAGAAGTAACCAGGCCAACCATGCTTTTACTTTGCCCGTTCTCTTGTGATTAATCGCCAGCGGAGAGTTTGTACCAATCCGGGAGTCTCCGTGTTTTGATAGGACCCATCGAATCTCATCTACTTTTAAAGATGTAACCAGTTGCTGATAAGTATTTGACATCCCTAATACCATCGTTGCGGCTATGTTGATGACAAGATTGATGACCTATAATTCAGCCTCCAAGTCAGTCTTTACTACAAACGTCTTACCAGAGGCATATAGACGTAGCTATGGCGTGAAAGTAGTATAATTTCGCTTCAAGGAAGGCAGGCAGGGCAATTGAGTTTAAGAAACGTCGTAGCATAGGGAACATACCACGTTCGCGTTCTCTGTGCTTCTACAGCTTTCAGGCTTCTTAGATCCCACCGATGTCGAATGTGGGTTCGAACGATACACAAAATCGGACATATGAGTGCAACAGACTATTATCATGGTCGTAGCGAACACTGCCGTCAGGGCTGCCATTGATCGTAGACTCCTATCGACAAGCATCTGCTGGTCCCACCACCCTCCCTTGTTAATGGCGAACTGTCCCTCCGAACTCAGATTCTCTCGGGCAGAACTTGGATAGCGGGCCCATGCTCCGAGACTTTTGAGGCGCCGCCGAGGGTAGGTTTCTTCGGATATCCTCCAGGTTTCGTCCAAAGCAGATACGCGTGCAGAAGTTGGCAGATCCCCGTCATCATGTGATGCCAAGCTCCATGGACGAAGGAGCCTTTGTGAGAAATTGTCATCACCTAGTAGGTTCTTGTAATCCGAAACATATGCTCTAGAGGGAAACTTAGTATGAACTTCCTAAACAAGAACGATTTGCACTAACGCTCCCGGCATGCTTGAATCAAGGAAAAGACTTCTAACCAGTACGAAGAGAGTAGAGAGTGCTCGGATATCCTGATGGAGGAGAAATGTCAATATATGTACTTGATACATAGTAAAATTGGTCCGGGGCCGTGCAAGCGTTGTCCCGCCTATTCGATATGGGCACTATCAGTAGTACGGAAGTAGTACGGATGTGGACTTAGTTCCACCAAATTGTAATTCCAGCCCTTCCATCCTGAGGCTACTTGCGCTACCCTCATCTTACATCTACCTACCATGCTCGACTTTTCTACCGCGGCCTAGTAACATACTAGAGTGAAAGACCGTAAGGTATCTTCGTAAATCGCAATGCTATGTAGCAAAGTGATTAGATCACAGTACGGAGTACAGAGTATGCGCTCACATGATGAAAAAAAAATAAGAAAGAAGAGAGGTATTTGAACGTTGACAGCTTGCTTAGTATGCGCATGCATTGAAAAAGAAGTCCCCTCGATCGCCCCCTCAGCCGCAATCTTCGAACACATAATCCGTAATTACCGATTAAAACAATCTTTGTTGGAGCACGATGACACTGGAAATCTCTTGTAGCATGTTCTGAGTACTGCTGTTATACCGCTTTAATCTTCGCGTACACAATCTCAATATCCGTGTTTGACTTGCTGCATTTTCTTGATATCTTCTCGTCATCAAGGTCGAGATTTCAGTTATGTAACATTAGTATGTTACTAGACCGTGGTACACATGTCTGTCATGGTAGATGAGGGTAGCGCGTATGGCTCGCATGGTATAAAAGTCTTGACCTCCCCCATAGGTACACAGTAATTAGTTTAAGGGATACATGTGATGATGTGAAACTGTTTCAGTTATTCCGTAGATCCGAAAGTGTCTGTGACTGCCGTTCTCAACAGATCAGATTGATGGACCGACTATATCGCATAATTCCAGACGTAAGACTCGAGTCTTACTCTCGTTGGGGCCAGGGATTTAGTCCAATTGGAACCATATCTTATACGCCGATGTATCTTATAGCTAAGCCATGTCCTATATCTGAAATTATGCGGTAGTTTGCAAGGCAACAAGGCAATGGGGCGAAGTGCATGCTCCTGAATCCTAATGTCCGCAGTCTTTCGGTTTTGAGAGTATCATTGAGGCCGAGTGGACGCTTCGAAGGATTCAGACTTCTATCTTCGTATAAGCGAAGGATGAGCTTAGGGTGGGGCACGGATAAGGTTTTCCTTCATTCTCATTCTTATAAAAAGAATAATCTGCAAAGAAGTGATAGCAGACAATTAATACAATATCATCGTCGCGACTTTGTTACGTATCTGCTTTACACATGAACAACTAGAACGAACCTGACATAAGAATCTGCGCGTTTCGTGATGTGATTTTATAAAAGGCTGAGCGCGAACATCTGTTGTAAATCACACTCGAAGCGCGAGCTTTTATTAGAAGTCCCGGGCAGAGCGATCAGGACTTCGTTCAATAGTATCATATATCCCCGGCGATGGCACACGAATCGTTGGTAGAAAAGTCGAACGTGATATCTTAGAATAGCATGAGTGGCTTGCATGGTATAAAAAGTCTGGACCTCGACGCTTTGACTTTCGCTTTCTCCGCTGCCATTGGCCTTATCCGTGTTTCATTAGATCTTAATGATTCTTCTATGCGGCGTTTCCAATTTGTTGAATGACTAGATGGCCCACATCATCATACATGTATAGCGACGAGAACCAGACGCCCGTATGGCTAGATTGCGACCCAGGTAAAGCTTGAGAACAGCATGGTAACAAGCACCAATGCTACATCCCTTCTAGCTCTCGCGAGAACTGACGTATTCAGGGCATGATGTACGCGACATCCTGAACTTCCTTGCGTTGATTAATCTTTCATTGTTCGGTTAGGACGCTTTCGCTATACTCGTCGCCGCGCATCATCCTACTCTAAAACTGCTTGGCATCAGCACCGTTCACGGCAATGCTTCTCTCGAGCAAACAACAACCAATGCGGGCAGCGTCCTGACAGCCATCGGGAGGGAAGATATTCCTGTCTATCCTGGTGCTGCGAAGCCGCTTTGTAGAAAAGCTGTGCATGCTCCAGATATCCATGGTTAGTCAACACCCCCGATACCAAATACAAGCACCCTCAAACATCGACAGGTGATAGTGGCATTGATGGCACCGATCTTCTGCCGAAGCCAGCATCTGCACCGATTACTGATCCAAGTGCGATTGAAGCCATGCGTACTGCTCTCGTGTCGCAGCCCGAAGGCGATGCATATCTTGTGGCTACTGGGGCCTTGACTAACGTAGCACTTCTCATGACGACGTACCCCGAGCTTATAAGTCATATCAAGGGCTTAAGTATTATGGGAGGCGCGATTGGTACTGGCTTTTCTGAGGCTCCCATGGGTCATGCAAAGGGAGAGCGGTTTGGTAATATAACAAAATATTCTGAATTCAACATATACGTACGAACATTGTCGTCCAATCAAAGCTTTGGGTTTCAGAGTGCTAATTTCATCAGTGCGATCCTGAAGCAGCTCAGTCCATCTTCTCGAACCCTGAACTTGCCGCTAAGACGACTCTTATACCGCTTCAGCTTACACACCAAGTGCTTGCAACACAGGAAGTCCAAGAACAATTGTTATATGGATATGGATCCTCTTTGAGTGCTCAGGCTGCCCCTTCGACTTTACGTCAAATGCTGCATGACCTCCTTACTTTCTTTGCACACACCTACTCGGACGTTTTTGGCCTAACAGCTGGTCCACCTCTGCATGACCCGGTTGCTGTAGCAGTCCTCCTCTTCGACCAAGCTAAGGATGATCTGAGGTTCGATGACCGCGGGGGCGAAAGATGGCAAGTGGAAGTTATTTGCGAAGGCTTTCATAGTGACCTGGAGGAAGTGCAAGGGCAACTTGGCAGGACCGTTGTCACAAAGCTCACCAGTAGCCATGGGGGTGTACGCATACCGCGAACATTAGACGTGCAACGCTTCTGGACCGTGATAGAGCAATGTGTTCGGCGCGCAGAAAGCCGGCTTGCATTGAGGGGCCAAGCAATATAGAACCAAGAAACTCTCGAGAGTCCAAACCAGTCGCTTTTCGTAGACCTTGTGAATTATCCTCTCTCCGTCCTATCAAATCGTGCCCTTCCTCCTTAACGCCTCCCCTCCACAATAATTATATGATAACCGTGTCCCGACTTTACTTCAACCCACTTTGGATTCCCTGTCGTGCTAGGCTCCAGCTCATACGCCGCCTTTTCGAATGCTGCATCCAGAGACCCTCGCACCTTCCAACCTAGCGAACCGCCTTGTCGAGCTTTATCCTCTGAAAACTCACGTGCCACTTCGTCGAATTTGGCACCATTCCGCAGTTTTTCTACGGCCTCTTCTTTCTTTGAATGTTTCTCGCACTTTCCACGTTCGACATTAATATAGGGGAATGTGTAGGCGGGAGGAGAGGGAGGGGGTAACTTACGAGGATATGGCGGGAATTAATTGCGGTAGCTGGCTTGAGCTTACTGGAACTTGAAACGTCTTTAGACTCTTTGCTGCCTTTGCCTTTTGAGGAGGAGCCTTTGTTAGGCTTCTCGCTGGGTTTCTTGGTTGGTGGCATGGTGCTGCGCTGTGAAGAGAATTAGGTAGTTGTTGTAAAATAGAGGAGCGTTTGACAGGTGGGGGGTTCAGGGATTGTGGGGCCCCGCTAGTGTTGTGATGGACTTGTACGGAATAGACCTCCTGCTTTTCGTACAAAACACGCCGCCATGCTATACTCGAACCCAGTACGACAATGGACTCAGACGCCTCTTCGCTTCCCTCTCTCCCATCTTCCCTTGAAGCAGCCCTGATCCCCACTTTACCCTCTTCCGCGTATTACATCCCCAACTTCATCACCCAATCTGAAGAAGCCAATCTTCTACACAAGGTATCCTCTCCTAAGTTTCCTCTTTAGCCACATACTAAGTCTTTGAGAGATATACAGTGTCCCTCTCCCAACCTGGCGGAGCCTCTCTCACCGCCGCCTGCAAGTTCACCCTTCGCCCCTGAGCTCTACAAACACGCTCCTCGCCTCGCCTCTCCCTTCCTGGCTCTCGGATCCCATAATACCACGCTTACTGTCCTTACCGCTCACTCTCTCCAACAATGAGAATTCTTTCGCACAGTCTCCACATAAAGCCCCAAACCACGTCCTTATAAATGAGTACCGCCCTGGACAGGGAATCCTACCGCATGGTAAGAATGTATTCGATGAAAACGAAGATTGGTGACGTTTGACGCATGAAGTGAAGAAGACGGCGCGGCTTACCACCCGGTCGTGGCCACGGTTTCGTTGTTCGCGTCAATAGTCCTTGACGTATGTTCGAAACAGGAAGAAGGGCCGAAGTGGCGGATATTGCAGGAGAGAAGGAGTTTATTGATTACAACGGGGGAGATCTATGAGGAGTGCTTACATGGGATTAAGGGGGTGGAGGTGGATGAGAATTTAAGGGGAGGGGAAGGGGGTTTGTGCAATTGGGGGTTGTTGGGAGACCAAGAGGAGTTTGTGGAGGGAAGGAAGAGGAGGGAGACGAGAGTTAGTTTGACCTTTAGGGATGTGGTAAAGGTGAAGAAGTTGGGAAAGGGATTTGGATTTTTGAGGAAATGAAGTGAGAGACAGCTTTTTAACGTCTTTCTGGATAACGAAGATCTCGGTCTGAACTGATCTAGAATATCAAAGGTATCATCTTCCATCTACCCGACACCTCATCCTTTCCAAATCGGTGTTCGTACCACTCTTTACTTGTCGACGCTGTGACACCAAGATTGACAGACACAAAAACAAGACCAGCAAGTATTGTCCGATTTATCCAAGCGCCTTCCGGGGCGGCCAGAAAAGCCATGGAGAGATATATGAGGCACTCCACGGTGTAGTGAGGGCATATCAAGTTTTGAAATATTGGGTGTGTGGGAAGTGTGTATTTGGGTAATGAGGCGAGGTAGACATGACAGTCATGTTGGATGCCGGATGCGAGGACGAACAACGGGATAAATAGTATTGTACGAAGTGAAGGCGCGGAAAGCGTGAGATCAGACCATACAGAAATGGTAGACCGAAGAGTTTCTGTATCAAGCGGGACCGTTAGTGGGTGCATTGCCTGTTTGCTATCATCAGATGGTCAAGTTTATCACATGAACATTGAATTTATGACATGACATAAAACACTGATTCCAGTCTTTCGATCTTTCAAAGTTCATCATAATATGACCTACCTGCACCCTCAATCCATACGGCAACACTAATTGCTGTGTAAAATAATATTCCAAGAAGCCAGTGAACAAACCACATTTTCGACGCTGATGGTTTTGCGAGGATGATAGATTCCAGTAGCCTTCGGACTCCTTGTGCGCTCATCAAGACCCAGGTTACAATAATGCGTTCCATAGGCATAGCTCTCCTTAAGCCAGTGGGTTCATGCTCGACAAGTTCTTTCAATATGGATCCTCGCATCATAATTTGGATTCCCCAAAACAGTGAAAAAACAACAGAGACAATGTAAAAATGAAGGAAATACCCATGGGGTACTTGCAATGACTCTAGGCTATTGAGGACTTTATTCAATAAGCCAGCTCCTTTTCCGTCAGGCGATTTACTTTCCCCGGAGTTTGGTGCCTTGGCTGGTGTTGCGCGGGGCCCATAGGTAATGAATCGAGATCTGAATGAGGGGAGGCTATTGAGAAACAAGACCTGGAGTCAAAAGATTTAGCCAAGAATGAAGCAGTGGGTCAAACGAGGCTGTGGCTCTACCGTGGAGCTGGCTAAAAGAAAGGATACCTGCAATGCTTGCGACGGGCCAAACATCTCAAGAAGTGCAGCGATGGCTGTCGTCATATGGCATTACCGTCAGACACGGACAGCGGTTGGCCTTGGAGATATCATGGATGGAAGAAAAGGGGTTGGGGGATGGAGTTGTAAGATGTGAAGGGACCGAGGGGAAATGAGCCCTAAGGTGCCCCCCAGTCGCAACGGCGTTATCCGCCCGCTGTCAGCCAATCAGGAGAAGGCTTCGAGAAGGCTTCGAGAGGCAGTACTATTATTGCGACCGGATCAACTTGACTCTGCATTACACTGCCACCTATTGATTCACGACTCTTAAAGTAAGTTACAGCTAAACTTCAGTTCGAATCTATGTCAAGCGGTAGAAAGAACAAACTTTCAACAACGCGCCAATAATTCGAGAAGAGGGACAAGGACCGATTCGTTCCTTGTCCGCGCAGCCTGAGCCCAAGGAAACGAGACCTCGAAGCCACAACGACCCAGCATGATCTTTATGAAGGAAGTCAAACGGACAAGATCGTGATGAATGATGACCCCTTTTCGGTTTCAAAGCCGAATGAAGTCGACGATGGAATTGTGGAAGTGGATTCAGTTGAAGAGCCTCGCCATGTAGACAAACTGCCAATCAGTCCGAGGTCTTCACCACCATTACTGGGGTCACGCTGCCTGAATGTGGCTGCGCATGAGGCTAATGGAAATGCGAACAACGATAAGAGTGACTCGGAGGCGGAGACTGTTGTACTACCTGGGAAAGAGGAGGTTGTAACTGAAGAGACAAGGAAAGCGATCAAACATGAAGATATACGCGACGCCGATCAAGTAGGAGATTTCAATCCAAGTGAACAAGAGAGGCACTCGGATGACGATGTTGAGGGAAACAGAGGGGCTGAGGATTGTAGGCCGTCATTGAAGAGGAAGAGAGCGATCCAAGAACCTACGGCAGGCGAAGCTCAAGAAGGTGGTAACTCCAGCAACCTCAGCTCTACGGTTTCCTCACCAGCCCGAGAAGCACACTCATCTAAGAAGACTGACTCCAGTTCTGACCGTTCTCGGTCGTCGCCTCCGTACGATGAGGCTGCCGAACTCAAAGAAAAGCGATTACGAAAGCGCAGGCCTACAGAAATACGTGAAGATCATAGTCGTAAATGGCGAGGCAAGAGTGATCCGAGCTCAGTGAGTGTCGACGAGAAAAATTCTCGTGGGACTCGAAGCGCAACACTTTTCGAAGCGTCCAGTAATCGATCCGAATCCCCCCCTCTACGACGGCAGCACAGAGCACAATCGAGTCAATCAACTGATTTACGAGGGGTACAGAAACGAAGAAGGCTTCACCCACCCAGGCTGTCTGACGGTCGGAGGAGGGTTTCAGAAGATGTACATGGGGAATCGGATGATAGTAGTTCTGTGCATAGCCATCCTCACTTACAAAAATTCGCTTCAGTCGATTACAACGCAATGTCGCCTGCCAAACTATCTCATAAAAAGAACAGAGACAAGAATGGACGGACAATCCTGGCACGTGCTTGTGCCATAAATGACGGCGAAGCTGAGCCTAGATTAAAGGAACGGCCGCAGGATATAAATATTCCCGACAACGCCGGAAATACTCCGTTACAGATTGCTGCTCTCGAAGGTCACGTTAAGATAGTTAAGATGCTCCTGGAGACGGGCTGCGACATTAACTGCAAAAATATAGATATGGAGACACCTCTAATTGATGCAGTGGAGAATGGACATCTGGAGGTTGTGAAGCTTTTATTAGATGCAGGTCTCGACCCACGTCAAAGCAACGCAAAGGGGGAGGAGCCTTTGGATCTGGTGAATGATGAGAATGATAATTACGAGGCTATACGAGCTGCCCTCATAGAAGCCAAGGAGAAAGACACTGTGCGCAGGTACTCAGAAGACCACGGTTGGCAGCAACACGCTGGACAACGGGATACCGATGTCTCTTCAGTCGGCGCTTCAGCGGCCAGTCCTACAGATGCGGGCAACAGAAGTCCCCCACAAGGACCTGGAGCACGGAGAAGAACAGCAAGGAGTCAACCAACCCGAGATGGTCTTTTGTGGGTCAATCCTACGCCAGAAAAACTTCGAGAGGCAGCCGGCAGAGGAGACATGACCGTTGTCGACCATATTCTCAAGATGCGGCCGAAAGCAGACACAGAGGCTGTACTCGCAGCAGCTAGAGGGGGCCATGATTTTGTTCTTGGAATACTGATAGCTATAGCGCGGCCAGAGTCGGATCCGGACCCCTTGCAGTCAGGTGATCACAAACCCGCTTTTAGCACTCCTATGCTCGCCGCAATTGGCCGTGGCAACCTTGAAGTGATCAAGCTGTTACTGAACCAGCCGGGATTTGATCCTACTCGTCGCCTATACAAGGGTCTCGCCTATTACGAGCTGGCAAAAGAAAGACAGAGCTCTAACTGGCAGGAAGAGTACGATATCTTGAAAGAAGCTTATGACCGCTGCACCGGCCATGGAGCGAAAAAGGCCAGTGAGAACTCGCCTCGTAAGAAGCGCACAAAGAAGGCTAGTGCAACAGCTAACTCGCCTGAACATTCATCATCGCCACTTGCTCAGGGGAAAGGATCAAGTCCGAATGGAAAAACCCATGAGGGGAAGTTTGCTGCTAAGGATGAATATATCACTAAGATAGCATTACACAAGCACTTACGCCTAGATGTGGAGAACGGAGAACCTTCCGCGGTGCTCTCAGATCGTGATTCGGAACCATTAGGACCTCCTAAAGCTAAGATCAAAGGCGTACGATCTGTGAGCGATGCTGGAATTGCCTTCTCGAAGCATGCAGATTCATTGAAGCCAAGACGAAAGCTGCTCTCCAGGAATGACCTCAAAAGTGATCAAGATACGAAGAGAAGGGCCAGTCTGCAGGTGGATATACCTTCCGCGCCTTTAGGCGAGAAAATACCCACACGAAAATCAAGTAATATATCCGTGTCCAGTAAGAACCATCCAAAACGCAAATCAAGCGATGCAGGTGTACCGGATAAAGACCATCCCAGGCGTATGGCTAGCGACGGGTCCTTTCCGGCGGCGAATACAGAGATAGAATATCCGAATCTCAATGGCCATGCGAACGCACTACCCGGCAAGAAACGGCCTCGAACGAGCACCAGTCCTCAAGTCAGTCACGCTGATCTAGGTAAAGCTTCAGATGTCGTGAAGAAGAAGAAAAGGCGAAGGGTGGGTTCAGAAGGCAATGCGTTAGTCAAAGATCCCGAACAACCACCACGGCCTGGGCCTGCTATGGTAGCCAACATGATAGCGACCTCGCCTAGTAATCCGCCCTGTGCCGCTCCAGTAGCGTTCATGGGTAGCTCTATCGCCTCGCCAGTCATGATATCACCAACAAGATCCCCAACGCAACTAAATACCGACTCGCCCCCGTCTGGCATAGACCAGGCCTTGCAGCAGGACATCTACCAGCAAGAATTGCAGCGGCAAAGACAAGCTAATGAAGATATTCTTCGGCAACAGCGAATAGATCAAGAACGCGAGCGTGAGGAACTTCGCCGGAAGGAAGATGAACAAGCTCGCGTTAAGGCTGAACTGCGTGAAAGGGCTGAAGCTGAAAGGGCCGAAAAGGAGAGGACAGAAAAGGCTTTACAGGAAGAGTCTGAGCATATTGCTCGCATCGCTCGCGAAGAGCAAGAAGCCCGGCAGGAAAAGCAACGTCATGTAGAGGAAGTCGAGCGGCAACTTCGACTCGAGAGAGAAGAAGAGGAGGCCCGTATAGCCAAGAAAAAGAGGGATGAAGAACTGCAGATGAAGCGAGCCGAGCAAGATCGCCAACGAAAAGAGGAGCAGGAACGGAGAAGAGCCGAGCACGAGGAACGCGAGAGGTTGCGCAGGATCCGAGTTCAAGAAGAGCAAGAACAGCAGCGCAGAGAGTCTTTGCCAAACAGCCTCAGAAGGGCCGCGGAACTGAGTTCAGAGGAAGCTAGAAATTCCAAGGAGATTACCAAATGGTTGCCGTTACACACTGTTACTACTCGTGAGCTTGATCCTAGCTGCGACAAACAGGTAGCCGATGAGCGTTGGATTACGAACGTACAGGCGGCGCCGATACTAGCTATCACAGATCTGGACTTGTCGCAATGTACGTTATCCTCAATATCTTACTTTGATCCACTAGGGAAATCTTACCTTTATGCATTTCTTTTCCTGAAGCCACTCATAACCCTTGCTAACCACCCCTATCCCAAACAGACACCGCCTGGACCCGCCTCCCGCTCACCCTCTCCCAACGCGGCAGCCTCTGGCGCCAATGCCGCAACCAAATGTCCCAACCCATCCGCTCCGCCCTCGCCGTCACATGGGCAACCGCCATTCCCCTCGACATCGAAACCAAACCCAAATTCTTCGATGAGCGCTTGCGCATCTTCTGGGTCAAGCTCGCGGATTTCATGGATATCGTGCCCAGGCATCGGCACCTGGAGGGGCTAAGGTTATGGACGCGAGCGATGAGGTTGCACGAAGATCCGTTTGGCAAGGGCGTGAATGGGCAGAGGCTTGTCAGTGTTGATGGGGAAGGCGTCGAAAAGAGGGAAGGGCCTAACGGGTCTGCAGTGAACGGGAACATGGTGAATGGGTATCGGTAAGGGGGGCATCGAATGGGTTGTGAGTCATCCAAAAAGCGGCAACGGGCGCTTTGTGCATAGGCATTGCGGAGCCTGGGAGGCTCTTTGGCAGTGTATCTACTTGGGGGGCCTGATTGCTATATACATCGCCTACATCTGGAGGGCCTTTGTAATTTTCTCGCTGCTGATTGGGCTAAGGGCGCTGAGGCTTTGTCTTTCTTTTCTGTTGTACAATTACATATTATGCAGGGCAGGTGGTGCAGTAAAAATAGCAGGAGACGGGCTTTGATGGCTGAGGCTTGATGGATTAGGCTGTGGGCAATACATACATTCGTTTCGACGTTGAAAGTATGGCGGCGGGTGTTCAGAATGTTTGGAGTGCTGAGTATCTTCCCTAGGGACCTTCCCCTTTTTCAATTGAGACTTTCTCCCTACCTATCTGAAACCCTAAACCTGACGGCCTAGGAAACGGATCGTTTTCGTTTTCGTTTTCGTATTTCTGTAAAAAGAACTACCTATCCCTTCTTAAGGGGTTACCACAGGAGAAAGGGCTGGTTTGGGTCGTTTGTGTCAGAAGTAAGATTTTGGTGGGGGGCTTTTCGGTTGGTGAAGGGGGGTTGATGGGGTTTGAAACGGGACTTGTGATTTCGATAGATACATTGTCTGGTATTGTATCCTACAATACAAGTTCCCTCTGGCGCTCACAACCCCTAGCATGGCTTCTTTACATACAGATCTACGACATATACTCAAACCCCCTCCTCCTCAGCGGGCTCGACCCCGTGAAATTCCCCGTCTGCGTCGTAAAATCCCCCGGCGTACTCAGCGACGGCACCCTGCCGAGCATATACTCTATCATCCGATACGCAGCCCCAGGCGTATACTCCGGCAACTCATGCCCCGCAAGATCGATCTGGTAGAACGTCAGTCCCCGCTCCTTTCCCCATGAGCCCAGCACTCCGGCTCCGGCCAGCGCACCGCCGTTGAACTCGTGATGGTAGGGGGCGTAGAATTCGTTGTTCGTGGGGGAGGCTTGGAAGCCTTGGAGGCCGTTCCAGGTCATGTTCTGCAGGGCGAGAAGGGTGCCATTGGTCGCGAGGAGGTAATCCAAGTTGCCGACGCCGATGATAGTGTTATTGGTACTTTCGATGACGTGCTGCAGGACGCCGTCCTGCGCTGGCCCGAGCGATTGATCCGATACGTTCTGGTTGTTGCTGGCGCCGCCGAAGACGTTCGTAGGCGTACACAAATACCAATTGGTGCCCAAGGGAGCGTTGATGGCTTTTTGCACGTCGGTGCGGTTGAAGTAGACGGTTGCGCCGGGGGGCTCGTAGTCACCGGTGTTTACGATACCAAGTTGGGACCAGATATGCGGGCACGTGTCAAGGATGTGGTAGATGTTGAAGCAAGGGTTTACTTCGAGCGCGGCATTGAAGACATCGGTGAAGACGTCGCAGCCGGGGGCTGAGGCGTTGGGGGTTGGCGGAAAGGGGCCGGGTGGTGGGAATGTCAGGTATTTGTTGAAGTAGGATGTGTAGTTGCAGGCGTCGGCGCGGGCGTGGATGTCCTTGGTAAAGGTGGCGTTGAGGTCAAAGACGTTGGACCACTGCAAGGATTCGGAATTAGCTTTGCTCTCTTAGGATAGACTCAAGGGGTATGAAACATGTCTGGAGAATAGACACTCCGGAAACACGTATTCCATGAGTTACTCTAGAATCAGGAAAGATAGACCCCGAAAACCTGCTTACATAGTCGAGATAAGGGACGACAGGGACCTCCTGCTGTAGCGTGCCGTCGCCTAGAATGGGATCATTAATGGCGACACCTGCAAGGTTATAGTAGATCTTGTCCTTGAGATTTATAAAGGTATCAGCGATATACGGGATATAATAGCCAGCGTAACTTTCGCCAGTTAGGTAGACTTTGCGCTTTTGGAGGCCAAACGCGGTGACGAAATTCTTGTAGAAGCCAGCAAATTCTTTGCCGAGACCGACTTCATCGGTAATGTCTGGTGTTCCTTGAGTAAAGCCAACGCCCACGGGTTGTTCAACCCATAACATGTTGGTTAGGTTCACCCATGTGTAGGGGTTTTGGACGGGTCTGAAAGTGCCCGGCATCCATGTAAAGGGTCCGTTTTCGAATAGCAATCCACTGAGGGAACTGCAGCCTGGGCCGCCATTGAACCTGAGAAGCCGATTAGCTTAAGAATGAATATAAGCTGCAAGTGGATGTCTCACCAAATCGTGATCTCATCCGTAGCATTGGGGTTGGTCGAAGGGAAGAACCTGGAACGACCTATTAGCATTTCGTTTCTCCTTTGCTGCGTTACCGAAGGAACCTAATGGACCGTACCAAAAGAAGAGCTTTTTGGTCTCGTTAGCTGCTTGAGAAACAGGTAGGAGTCCAGCATATGACTCGCCAACATCAAAATCGACATCGGGAATGGCTGAGCCGTTCACAACAAACTCTGGATATTGATTAGCGGGAAATCAGACTTTATGCCTCGTAGGATCTCACGTTGAGTGGCGTTGTTGAGATAGTATGAGGAGCGTTTCTCAAGGCGGCGTTTCGCAAAAGTATGGAAATCTTGCTGCACATTTGACTTGACTTCTGATCGAGACTCTAAAGCCTTCTCCAGTCTCTTGAAAACCTCCGTACCACTAGAGGCAGCAGTCAAGCACGCGTAAAGCGCTACAGTGAAGAAAAAAAGGCCCTTCATTTTCCAGTATGTGCAAATGCAACACGTCAAGGAAAGCAGAGCTACCTGCCCACTATATAGAATTTTTTACATTGTGCTAACAGGCCAACCATGCTGCATCATACCTAGGCTTTGCATCTAACGGTGCTGGCGTATGCAACGATAAAGCATGACTCGAGAAATCAGAGATTGTACTTGCAGTTACCTGCTTTGTCCAAGGAACCCTTCGGTCGTCCATTCTTTGACAGCGCTGTTCGAGGACTAAGGCTGCAGAATGAGGCTATCTCCGTGCTTACCTGCCTTGTGTGGCATAGCGTAGCACGGGGACTTGGTGCCGATATCTCGGTCAAGTCGGTTCAGATCGGCGCGAAGACCTAGTCATGATGGCGCAGACCGGTAAGCACTATTTGATTGCCCCTAGCCTCGGGCTTTCCATGCCCTAAGAGAGAAAGATTTCATGTTGTCGTTGCGTTGGGGTGGCGGATGGAACGGTGAGGCGGACTGAAGTCGCGGCGGAGTGTTCGGGGTCAGAAATTCGATGGCTACTGATAGGGAAGTATAACCGAGAAAGATATACTGAGCCGAGGATGACGGTGCTGACCAAAGACATCAAATTGTTGATGAGATTCTTGGACTCTGATCGTATACCAGCCATTGTGAATTCTTTTCTATGGGCAATGTCCTTTGTCATTGGAGCTTCAAAACTGAATAACAGTCAAGAGACAAGATGGAAAGATGTAGAGATGTTTCGCATTGCCTCAGGTCAGCCGAGTTTTTGCAAATAAGTCCCATCGGGTTAGCCCCGCTAGACCCTTCCTGGTAAGCGGCGGTAGCTAAGCCTCTTTAGATTAGACAGAGGGTCGCTAACCTAAAAAGGCTTATAAGTAGAGGCTAGCCCGAAGGGGCTTAGCTACGGAAACACCTCTGAGGTCCTGAGGCAACGATGAGGCTGTGGACACTCTGCTGACAGCGTTGAGATCTTTGCTTCATCATCGTCGTTTGATAATTGTCGTTGTGTGATCATTGTCAGGCCAGAGGCTTTTAATTCATTCTGGGATGGGACTGCTTTGGCATTTCGTTAGCCTCGACGACGCGCAATCCGCAAGTCGCCGGCAACTTCTTGACAGCTATGGCCAAATCGCCCAGATATCAGCGTTGATTCCATTACTTGCACTTCCCATAACATCTGGCTTGCGTCTTGCATTTAGAAGAGCGAAAGCGTTTACTCGCATAGCAAAAAAAGAGCATCAAAGTCCTCAAGTTTCAAAGTTTCCAAACCATTTTAAGAGCCCCTCGAATGCCTGGTGGAGTCGGCTCCAATGGGCACTTGATGAACAGATCGTCGAAGAGTGGGGGACGAGGCGGGAATGGTTGATTGCGGGTCTGTGGACGGTTTGGTTGCTTGTGCTGGCCATAAAGGATACAGGAGACGGTATGTTATGTTGATAATAGTTGTTTGAATTGTGGCTTCGTTCGAGTTTTCAGTCGTGCAGCCTCAAAAGTGCTTTATTTGTATCCCGAAGCACCTCCTTGAGTGTGTGCCCTTTGCATCTTTGAGGTTAATTTGTGCTTTCACTCACTGCTTTTATTCAATTCTTAGGAAATATTCGACAGACCTACATGTACTCCAGCACTGTCCGTTGTATGATTTGATATTGCTTCCCTTCTAATAAGACGAAGCTTTTCCCGTAGTAGTGGCAATTTCAACTCATAAGTCTCCCAGATTACCTCCACTTGACGAAACGCTTCGGTATCGTCGGAGCGTCGCAGTTGCCCATGCACTACCTCTTGGCAGCCAAATCCTGGAGCCCAGTGCAATTCCTAACCCGAATGTCCCACGAAGATCTGAACCCCTACCACCGACTACTCGGCCGTATCCTCATCACATTCTTCTTCATCCATGCCTCCATGTATCTGAACTTCTACATCCTCAACTCGCTCCTGCTCAAACGCATACAGGACCGCGACGTCATCCTTGGGCTTTGCGCAATCACTACCTTCCTGGTCATCGGCACCACTGCACTGGCTAAAGTCAGGGACTACAGCTACCGTGTCTTCTTTGTTTTGCACGTTGTCCTATCCATTTCCATCTTACCAACCCTCTACTTCCACGTTTCCCACCTCCGCATCTACATCCTCGAAGCTGCGCTCATCTACAGCCTCCTGATCGCCCAACGAAACATCTCCCAGCGCTCCCTTCCCGCAACCCTAAGTCTCCTTTCGTCAAAATCTAACCCATTACTATCCGTCACCATCCCCCTCCCTCCCTCGTCATCCACAACTCCCCCCAAAATCATGGCCTCCACACTCTCCAACCACAAACCCGGCCAACACATCTACCTCTCACTCCCCTTTCCCTCCAAGAAGCTAAGTCTCAACCCTTTCACCGTCGCCTCCCTCCCCACTCACGACAACCAACTTCGCCTCCTCATACGCCCCTTATCCGGCCCCACCAAATTCCTCTCTGACCTCGCACTCTCCTTCAAGAGCCAACCAATGAACCTCCTCATAGAGGGTCCCTACGGCAGCGCAACCTACTTCCCCAACTTCTTGAAAGACTACGACCGCATACTCCTCGTCGCAGGCGGTATTGGCGCCACTTTCACGTTGCCAATCTACCGCGATCTGCTTCAGCGAATCTCAAGGGACCCGCGCGAGGAGGGAAGACTGAGGTTCGTATGGGTCGTGCGCGCAGAGGAGGATGCGGAGTGGGGGATCCAGACTCTGCGCACTGATCATGGCGCCGTGCCTGCAAGCTTCGAACTCCATATCTCAAACTCTCCTCGCGCTCACCACCGCACGTCCTCGACCGACGGCTCGAAAGACTCCATCGAGCTGCAAGAGCGCGAGCAGCTTCTCTCCTCCTCCACTTCCTCAGATCCTTCTCAGGTAGCACTTGCAGGCATCGAATTAAAAACAGGCCGACCAGACCTAAAATTCATAGTCGATGACGTCTTCTCCGCCGGCGCGGGCGAGAAAGTCGCGGTACTGGTTTGTGGGCCTAGGGGTATGGGAAAGAGTTTGAGAAGGGAGGTCGGGAGATGGGTTGGAAGGGGAAGAGAGGTTTGGTGGCATGGGGAGGAGTTTTGGTGGTAATGGGAGAGGGGGATAGTGAAGGGGTGAGGTTGGAGGGGGTGGGAGGGTTGTCGGATTCAAAATTGTTGGACAAGAGATAGAGTGATAGAGTAGAAAAAAAGCATCACCGAAGCTAGAGATGGCACGTTCGGTCTTTGAAAAAAATCTACAAGGACGCACGGTCAACTTCACCTCGACTAAAATCGAATTTGAAGCTCACAGCTACCAATACCTTGTAAACAAAATAATCTATCAAACATCCACACCTCAAGCTCCTGATTATGCCAATCCACCCCCCCTCTATTTCTTACATCGAATAGAATACCACCTACGCATAGCTTCATCACACATAACCGAACGAACCCCATCATTTATTTCCCTGACTCAACACCGACTTCATTCCATCGTCTAGAATCATCGAACCTCGCGCGCCCTTTCACTGCAGAGTATGTGAACGTAATAATGACGGTGGAAAAATGAAGTGACCAATTCGGGAAATAGAATTACTCGAAGGGGTCGCAAAGCGGAGGGGAGTAGGAGTGGGCGGTTGGGAGCCAAAAAGGGTTTCGGTTGGCAGCAGTGGTTTTTTTCTTCTTTTTTTTCTTCTTGAGTCGGAGGGATTAGATATTGAGTATTCGAGCCGAAGACCGGAATCGAGGGAGACACTCATGCGAGTGGCGGTGATGGAGGTTTGAGTGAAAATTCTTCGATGGTGAAGGAAATTACTATAATGCTTTACTTTGATTTGGGTGGATGAGAAGGGCGAGGGTTATTGCTGCTAGAGTGAAGGAAATGAATTCAAGAAGTGCGGTTTATCCATGTGTGAAAATCCGTACGACTCTAGGACTATAAGACTGAAATATTTCTACATACAACCTTTCTTTTAGATAGAAAGCTCTACCGCCTGTAAGGGGAGAGCATATGTACAAAATCTGAGTGTGAATTTATATGGTAAGATAAGGAGTATGAATATCCAAATCTAGTAACCGAACGTTTTGGAGTATATCAGATGCACAGATAAAAGCGAAAGATCAGGTCCAAGAAAAAGTAAATCATGGAATCCACGCACCTCAAGCTCTAACAATGCTCCCGCTCCCTCTGGTCAAGTTCCCTTGAGAGTTTCGCCAATGTCGCCCTATCATCATCCTCGGATAACATCACATCCTGCCGTCTGAGATGGTGTTCAGGTTGCTCAGAGTAGTGGTCGTGGTGGTGGCCGAACGGGCGGCATTTGGAGGGGCAGTAGACGTTTTGCTCGTAGTTGTCGTCGTCAATGTAGCGGGACGGGGAGGGACGGGACATTCCACAGCCCATCGTGTTTGGTGGTGAATGTGGGATGTTTGCTGGGTTGGTGGTTTCTGGATTGGGGTTTTCGGGGTTGAGTGGTGCTAATTCGGTAGTAGATTTCTGGGTATTGGAGTATTCGACACAAATGAAGGAGAAGCTGAAAGCTGGAGAAAAGAGGAGCTGAATGATTTCGCGTGGGAACAGAACAATGGGCAGCTCTGAAAGGAGTAAAACAAAACAAAACAAGAATTGATAGGGTTGGAAGAACAATGCCATTGTCGAAATTCTTATAGGTCAGGTGGCTAGCCTTTCGAACCCCCACAAAGGTACAAGATTGTAAATTACGGCAGAAAAGCAGAGACAGAGTGTAATCAGAAATACTCTAGGGAAAGACGAAGTATGACTGCGATGTTGTGTTGGGTAATCTACGTCAATAAAAAGACAACAGGAAAAGTTTCTCGCTGTCAGACATGTTGCTAACACGAACTTACCTTCTGACAATGTCTCACCCTCCGTCCAATAAGCATTGTCTTCGCAGCTATGCGCCGAACCATTGAACTTCATTCCTATCATCCACTTCCAATCCAATGCATCTTTTGAAAATCCCAAGACATGGCCAGAAACAGGGTGGGACAATGGGCTCCACAGCCACAGCTTTTCGCGGCTTACGATGCATCACAGGCACACCAAAACCCTGAATATTCATCGTCCTCATCTCCCACTTCAGCCCCAAGATCCCGTCCCCACATCTGCTGCAGATGCGCCCATATTTCACGCCATGGGAGTCCCATTTGTTATCGCTGCAATCACCCCATGTGCTCTGCATGCCAGGTCTTCAGCCTCGAGTCTGATATTATAATCGATCCCATCCCTACCGTCGAAATTGATGTAGAGACCCCTAAGGAGCAAGAGGAAATCAATCCCATTGCTGATCCCATCCATATAGTCGAAACAGATATGGAGAACCCGAAGAAGCAAAAGGAGAACTTTCCGGTTTCTGCAAACACGCGAAGCGCCAAGAAGAAGAAAATTTCGGTCGTGGAACTTGGAAATGTTGGAACAGAGTGTGAGTCTGGGAAAAGGGATAGGGTATAGTGAGGCAAGTCTAACGAATGCGAAGAAGAAGAAGAAGAAGAAGAAGAAGAAGAAGAGGAAGAGGAAGATCAGGAAACTGATGGATGCAAATAAATATGGTTGGTCTCTCTGTGTCCGCCTTTGCTTAGGTGCGGGCAATGAAGCATGAAATATAGGAAATAAGATGTTATAGAAGGTGGGCTGATGGTAAATATGTCAATGTAGAATAGTTCTTCCCATAGTAAACACGCTTACTGGTTCTCTCTATGGAATATTAGAGGCATGGCAGATCGATAAACTTACCTTATTCGAGGACGTTGATGTATGTTCCCACCGAGCTTGTTTTCCAAAAGCGTTATAGTACTAGTCTAAAACACATCCTCGATCTTGCCTTGTAAATTCGGATATACGCCCGTCCGCAGACGCTCGAGATGATTTCGAATTTCAAGGGACAACATTTCCTTTAATGTGAATGGGCTTATTGTCAAGACTCGAACAGTCGAAAATCGATTCAGGGTTACTTCGTTGCAGCAACTATGACTGTCACAGAAACAAAGTCCGTCCGCCAACATATCCTGTCCATCTTGTCAGCCTCGACCTAAGTACTGTTCGAGATTCGAATTTTGCTCGCGCTGCCTAGAAACTGGGAACAATCGGCTTCTTCTTATCCATTTCTACTTCAATCATCCACATTTCTTACCAGTCTGAATGGCCTAGAAACTCCTAGTATAAAGTCTAACCCTCAAAATTATTCGATGAACCTCTTATCATACCACCAGCAACAGCTAAGCCACGAGCAACCCTAAAATCTCCCACGAAATGCCAAGCGGACCGTGGCACTGCCACCACTGTGGCACCTCAAACATCGATGAAGCATCTGAGTGCACATTTTGCTACCATATCAAGTGCTCCGAATGTCCGTATTACGACTCTCAGACCGGAGCAATATACTATGTCCTCGAATGGCACGATGTATACGATCCATCGAAGATCCATACGTCCACTGTGGGAATGACCCCCATGAGGCTTTTGCTTGAGCCGGCCGAAGTGTCAAGAGGAAAGAAACAAGGAGAGCAAAGGCAGAGCCAGGAGAGAAGACAAAGGGATCCGAGAAGAAAGAAGGAGGAGGAAATGGAAAGGCATAGGTGAGTGGATCACATGGTGGAAGTTGATGTTCGTAGATCTGGGATGCTTTGGGTTCAAGTTCCAGGAGTGTGCACTTATCTTGGGATAGTGCGAAGCTGTGGGCTGGTTGACCGATAGATGGTTAACGAAGAGGCTCTTCTTTCTGCCTGGATAATTTCTACGTGGAGTGCTTCTCCAATGTCTTTCTTAATCGATCGGAATGTCCCCTGGTATTTGGAAATGACCTGTGTCTAATCAAGATATTGCTCTACCTTGACTCTAGCAATCTGTTAGACACGACAGAATATGTGATGGAAGTGCTTCAACGATCACATTGTTTTGAAGCCCTTGCCTTTGTTCCCAGGCTTTAAATTTCAAGGTGAACACAGTGTATTTTGAAACAGCTGGTACCGTTCTAGTAGATAAGACACCTTTACCTAGGCATGACTGTTGTTACACTTGCAGTTGTCGTAGTTGTTATTTGTTCGAGCGCGGATTTGCATTAGAATTTCTTTGTAGATCACCTGGATAAGGCTAGCCCTACATGATGTGGCCCGTGCACTGGATAGGTCTTCTTCCTTTCTGCTGCCCTTTTAATCTTGATTAATGAGACTTTACAGCCAAATATCAGTAATTGAGCAGCTACAATTTTTGTAGTCTTTTCAACAGAAAGGTAACCCATCGCTGAGAAAAACATTGTGGCTCCCAGCAAAATGTCACTTTTGAGACCTTCCAAGGCTTTTCCTTGGGATCAGGCATTGATCATTCGGTCCTTCGCACCCGAAAACCGCTCTGGCATATTACTATCGGGTACATAACAAAGTCTTCCACACTAGCCAACTGCAATCCCATCGATTCTCAAGGTGACAGGTCTTCAGTCTGGAAACCTTGAACCGCCCAACGTCAAGACAATGTTATTTATTGCAAGAGGAGATGAATGACATTGTCCAAGGGAGCGCTCGACTGTCGCTATAATCCACGTTGATCTTGCATTGAGAGACAACGAGAATGGCCTTGTCGAAATCACAAAGACCAACTAGCAGATGTGCCCTGTAGAGTCAAATATAAAATGATCATTGCTATGAAAGCATTTGACAGACTGCATTTTCAAATCTTCGAACTAAACCGGCTTATATATCTGAACATCTTCTTCGATCTACAACAATCTCACATATTAACCGCTCTACCGTACCTTCTTTCCCTTAGGATTATTTTCCGAATACCACAAGATGGGCAAAAAACCCGACCACGACTGCGACGACTCCGTTGCGAAATACGGGGAGGATAAGCCTAGTAGCTCAAGCGCCAAGCACACAAACATAAAAGCCTGGATGGAGGATGTGAGCGAATTTGCATACGAAGCCTTGGAAGAGAGCAAGATGGAAGCAGCAGAGCGAAGGCAAACTGATTTAGAGTGGGAACAGAGCAAAAGAGAAGCAGCAGCCGCAAAGCGGAGCAGTAAGGAGGCGGAAAAGAAAAGGATAAAAGACAACGATATCAAAGAGGCACAGAAACAGAAAGAAGTATCTCGTAAACCGGCTGTTGTGGTCGATTCGTGGGACTACTATTAAGAAATAGTCTCTGACTCTGAACAAGGACTTTTGGGAAGTATGAAAGGTGAGAATTATTGCAGGTGCTTAAGTTTTCTTCAATACCAGGTGTTTGCTCACAACCAGTGATCTCCACTAATAGAATCAGGGAATGAAATTCACAATGTCTAAGCTAAAATCGAAGTCAAAACATAGAGACTTTGCATGCGATTAAAGTAGTCGTACAAATATAAGAAGGTGTCTGAGATTGTATCAAGATAAGGCCCTTGTTGTATCCAATCAAGGAACATCTCTCATGTTCAACATAGAGAATTAGAGGTTGGAGTTTGAGGTTGGAGTTTGAGGTTGTACGAAGATATGACTTGCCGAGGTTAACCAGGAATGGCCCCGTTATTCATTGGGAAGTCCTTTTTCGGCATGTCGTCTATCGAGAAAGGACAACTATAAAAATGGGCTGAGAAAGAGTTTGTCGCAGTGGAATAAGAAAGAACATGTCCTACGCCTACAGAGGACGTCTGGGCTGTTATCAAGAAAGCACTTCTTCAAGTCACAAAACACATATGTTCCGAATATAAGATGGTCGCTATAGAAGCATCTTGTAAGCTCTATCTCTAAATCGTCAAATCTTCTGACGATCTCGGATCTCAGGACCGGCTCACATTACCTAGATTCCTTCTTCGATTGCAAACCATCTTCACCTCCACCGCAGTCCTCGTCATTTTTCACACGAAGAATCTTAAGATGGGCAACTATTCCGATCACGATCGCAAGGACTCGTGGAGAACAAAATATGGGGACGGCAAGCACAGTAATCCAAGCTCCAAAGGTGATGACAAGTACGGAGGCACGGGAGGCTCCAGCAGCTCTGAACACGGGTCAAGCTCGGATTCTCTGGTGGCTACGGTTGTATGAATCTCCGTGCTCCGTCACCGGAGTATTCGCGCTACCGGTGAGTGGATCTTGTATGGCAATTGACAAGTCAAGCTTGTTTCAAATAATATCCTACAGGCTACAGTTTTCCAGCCGTTTCGTACTTTTCGAAATTTCCTTAAAACGCTCTTTTACTACTATGGAATCTCTTTGTCAAGCACAAGCATAATCCTTAAAATTCAAAATATTCTTTCTACCCTCACAAACCTGTGCCAATATTTGAAAGTATGTCATCAGTATTGTCTCACGAGCTTATAGACACGGTCAGTAAAAAACCAAAATCTACTAATGATTAGCAACGCAGTTGCTTCTACCGACTGATTTTGACCCCTTTTCACTAGCGTTCGGAAACCTTAATTATTTGATCTGTAAAACGGTTGGCTCTTTTACCGAAGTTGCGGAAGCTAAACCTATTACAGTTAACCGTTCGATTTTCAATGAAGTTCGGCTTACCTACTCGCTCACCTACTCGTTCATCTACTCGCTCATCTACTCGTTCATCTACTCGCTCATCTACTCGCTCACCTACTCGCTCATCTACTCGTTCATCTACTCGCTCACCTACTCGCTCACCTACTCGCTCATCTAATCGTTCATCTACTCGCTCACCTACTCGCTCATCTACTCGCTCACCTACTCGCTACCTACTCGCCCACTCAAATTCCCTACCAAACGCTCTACCAAACTCTCTATCAAACGCTCTACCAAACTCCCTATCAAACGCTCTATCAAACGCCCTACCAAACTCCCTACCAAACGTTCTACCAAACGCTCTACCAAACTTCCCACCAAACGCTCTACCAAATTCCCTACCAAACGCTCTACCAAACTCCCTACCAAATTCCCTATCAGACTCTCAACCAAACGCTCTATCGAACTTTCTACCAAATTCCCTATCGAACTCTCTATCAAACGCTCTATCAAACTCTCTACCAAACTGAACTTTCTACTTGAACTATCGACTGAGTTATCAACTGAGCTTTCTACTGAGCTTTCTACTGAGCTATGCTGCTATCTACTGATCTTTCTACTGTTCTTTCTACTGATCTTTCTACTGGCCTTTCTACCAACCTTCCGACTGACCATCCTACTGACCACTCTACTGACCACCCTACTCACCACCCTACTCACCACTCTATTCATCACCCTATTCACCACTCTACTCACCATTCTACTCACCATTCAAGAATCAAATTTGTTCTCTATCGAACAGTCTTTATGATTTCTACATGACTCTCTACATGACTTTCTACATGACTTTCTACATGACTCTCTACATGACTTTCTACATGACTTTCTATCAAACTTCGAATTGCTTCGCAATCAAGAATCAAATTTGATCCCTATCGAGCATCAAATATGAGCTCTATCGTACATTCTACGTGACTCTCTATCGAACATTCTACATGACTCTCTATCGAACATTCTACATGACTTTCTATCGAACAGCCTTCATGATTTCTTTCATGACTTTCTTCATGACTTTCTACCTCATTAGTTTACTCATTAACTTCCTCATTAACTTCCCCGTTGACTTCCTCATTGACTTTCCCAGCGCATATATTAAATTGTGTAAATAGCTATTATTTAGTTAGTCAAATTAATTAGTAATTAATCTATTATACGATCACAATAATCAATAAGTTCTGAGTCAGCAATAGCTGAAAACTGCGTTGCTTTTGCCTCAGTTCTTAGACGTGTCAACGTCGCTAAGCCTCTTCGAGTTAGCGCCTTGCTGACTTCGCAGCATACGAGCGACACGTCTGAGTGCAACTCGCAGTAATATTGATTGATTGACATTAACTTTGAAATAATATCGAACTTTGTCGATCGTCTTATCTGATGTGATAAAGTATGAGCGTATTATTGAATTAATTACATTTTGTTCGCTCTGTTTATCTAATCTACAATTTCTATCGACTCGTCTACCTACTCTACTCATCACTCTACATGCTCATCACTCTACTCATCATTCTACTCATCATTCTATCTACTCGTTTATCTACATGTTCAGCTATCAACTCAGCTATCGACTCGATTGTTTACTCATCATTCTACTCGCTTCAAAATATGCTTCATGCAACACGTTCAAATAAGCGTTCTACGCTTCATAATTTACTTCATAGTATGCTTCATACATGCTTCATAGCACATGCTAATTAGCTCAATAGAAAGTATTCTTCATGACTTGATATCAAACGCTTTATTAAATTCTCTATCAAATGTTCTTGTTATGATGTCAGATCATTAATTCGATTTAGAACATAAATCATCAATGTCTTAAATAATCTTGATTCATTGAATCTGTTTTGCAGTTCAATGAATCAAGTCATCAATCTAGTCATCATCATCTTAATCTAGTCTCAGCAATTCTGTTTTGATCATCTCAGTCATGTGTGCAAATCTCTGCAATCTTAAGTCATAAAACTATTGTCTAGTCTTGATTCTGCTCGATTCATGTATATAAAAGTTGAACTTTCGTTCTTTTCTTTCGCTCTTTGTCTTTCGTCTTGTACATTATCTGATGTATTGTTCTGTATCTAGATTCTATTAAAGTAATAATAATATCAGTCTTTTATATTGATAGTATCTCTAGTTTAGCTCAGTCTTTGACATTACAAAAAATCTACACTTTCTGCAACATTTTCATACATTGAAATCTCGTCTAGTTACTCTTTTGCTCAAATGAAGTCACTTCACAATCTCTTGATCAATGATGAGCGTGCTGTTAAACAGTTCACTCAAAGTATAATCGAAAATTCAGTTAAGATCTTTCACGCAATGCGAGAGCTTCAAAATCAAGTTCAACAACATGATGTTATCACTTCATCTTCATTCATCATTCTTAGTTCTTCAGTTTATATAAAGTTGAATTCTCAGTTTCTTGTGATAATAGCTCAGATCATTGCACAAATCTTGAACAATCAATCTTCTTTTGTCATTCATCTCTCTGCAAACTCTGTCGCTGTCTTCATCGTTTCTAGATTCAAGAAGCTTCTTGACATATTTGAATATGAGAGAAACAAAGATTGATTGAATGCATGAAAGCAGAGTCTGATACAGCGCATGAACGTGAACGATGATTATTATCTCTCTCATCAAGTCAAGATCATTTATGTCGAATCATGATTTATTATAAATAAGAAGATTCACAATTTAATGAGTCAATATCGAGTCAATGATCTTTGTATCATTTTCATCTTTGCAGATTAACAACACAAGTTGCATCATTGCTGCAACAACTCTTTTAAGACAGAAGATGCTCATCTATATCTTTGCAAAACTTTGAAGCAAAGCACAAATAACTTTGTTGACTACTATAATTTCTTCTATCAAAAGAAAGAATATTCTTTGATGAAAGATTTCTCATTGATTGACTGTCTGAAGTGTAATGTCAATTATTGTCAATGTTAGGGGCCAGCATAGAGCGAGTCATATGGGTGTAATGTAACGAGTATATAAATGCTAAGGAAGGAAAGTATCTAGAAGGGAAGAGCCGGCTATC
>JAABVA010000795.1_pt1 | contig 37142 bp, 28 predicted proteins | sample 5560331 | NCBI WGS metagenome assembly JAABVA01 (sample SAMN12812661, study PRJNA571458) | rock metagenome | isolation source: Antarctica rocks | place: Antarctica: Victoria Land, Mt New Zealand sud | collected 2016-01-07 | reverse complement strand
TCAACGGTGCTTGCCATAGAAAAATTGACAAACCCTACCTTATCGCCTTGCACAATCAAAATGCCAATCGTTGCAGTGATATAACATGCGAAGACAACAAGTGATCCCCAGAGGAGGTGACGGGTAATAGCTTTTTTCTCCTTGACTTCTCCGCTCATGTTCAATACGAGATTGGAGCCGATGTAACCGAAGAGAATCAGTCCATACAAGCTATAATTAGCAGGATTGATAGTGCTGGGGTTCAAGGTCTGTGTGAAGTCGGTAGCGGAATGATTGCCCTGCAAAAGCCAGACAATACTGGCAACAATAATCAATGCAGTGGCGATTATATCCAAAATGAAGAAAATGTTTACAATACGCTGTACCGTCTGGAAACGTTGCACAGAGATAATGGCGGAAAAAATAACAATGACAAGAATGACACCGCCCTGCTGCACTGGTTCGATCAACCAATTAGGATTGAGTCCCTGTAGAAAAGAAACAAATTCTACGCCAAGTCCAACAATGACGAGAGGAGCGGGCAACCAGGAACACAGGCCAACAAAGAAACTCCAGAAGCCTCCGAACGCCTTGTAGGTCCAGTTATAGAGCGAGCCATCATGAGGGTACATGACACCGAGTTGAGCCGCAACGATACCACATAGTACGAAGAAGGCAACGGCACCTACAAACCAGTAAAAGAAAGCGGCGGCCCCACCTGATACGGCAGTAGGGGAACTTGAAAGCGCGTAAATTGCAATCACAAACGTTGCTGTCATATCAAAGGTACCAAGAATACGCGGCATTGTTTGAGGCACGTATTCTTCAGAAGGGAGTTGCGTCTCTGTATTCGCTAGTCCCAAAGGTATATTCTGCTCGGATATTGCCATCTCAGTTCCTTTCGAGTTCTCTTGTTATCATGCTTCTGGGAAAGCACAACTAGTTTTGCTAACTTTGAACATTTGTATGCTACAAAATCTTTTATCTTTTATCTTTTCATTGAAGAATACCAATTCAGATGGTTATAGGAGTAGCTTAGGAATAATACCTCAAGTATGTGTAAATGTACAGAATTTGGAGAATATAGTAGGACTTTTGCGCGTAGCACTTCTGAAGGAGATGTAAGAAAGCTTTACATTTTATTAAGATGTCGTATCTCAGTTGACAAAAGGCATCGTGCAATCGTATCCTTGTGTAAATAGCAGGTATTTGGTATCTGCCATTTACACACGGAACCCTTCTTATTTTCTTTTCAACAGGAGGATTCATGAGTTCTACGGAGCGAGAACTGCACACTGTACCAAACACATCTGCCACACCGGAGCGGCTCGGACGAGGTGTATTGACACTCTTCGATTGTATCGCGCAATCACTCTCAATCGGACCTATTTTTAGCACAGCCTTCGTTGCCTTCCTCATCGCGGGTATTGCTGCAGGCTCCGCGCCCGTCGCGGTTATTATTGGAGCTATTGGCGTTTTAGCACTTGGCTATGTCGTTTCGCTCTACGCACGGCGGTATAAAGGCGCAGGTGCTATTTATGACTATTTGCGCCAAACGAATCCAGCACTTGGCATATTTAGTGCGGGCATCTATTTCATCGGCACAATAACCCTGGCAAGCGGAGGCTTTCTTGTCATAGGGCTACTGATCAGCCAGACACTGGGGCAGTACCTCGGCTTGAATATCCCCTGGTGGCTAGGATCAGCGGTTGCACTACTTGCACTTTTCGCGATCAATCACTTTGGAATCCGTCTTGCCACACGCGCACAGCTCATATTGACAGCGGTCTCCGTTATACCACTGCTCATTCTCGCCGTTGCCATCATTGCGAAGGGTGGTGATGCAGGCAATACTATTCAGGCATTCAATCTGGCAAATGTGCCAGTTTCGGGCTTATTTGGAGGAATCCTGTTCGCTATTTTGCTCTTCGTCGGCTTTGAGTCCTCAGCCTCACTCGGCGAAGAAACGGCTGACCCGGAGCGAACGATACCACGAGCGGTCATCATCTCGGTTGTACTTGCAGGTATCTTTTTTCTGCTTATGGTTTATGTGTGCGATATTGGCTACGGTCTGGCACATACCGATAAATGGGCAACAGATCCTGCGGCGTTGGATACATTGGCGAACCGCTACGTCGGGAGATGGCTCGCCATTCTCATCGACATCGCGGTACTGCTCGATGCTCTAGCCGTGATGAGTGCATTCACCGCGACAACTGCACGTGGCTTTTTTGCTGTTGCTCGTGCTGGATTACTTCCGCGCATACTTTCACGCCAGTCTCGACACAGTACCCCTCTTGGTGGGAATCTCCTGGTACTCATCGTTGGGCTTATCGTAATTGTTGTGACAGCCCTTTCGCAAGTTGGTCGTGCTGATACTGTCGCACAAGGGAATGTGTTCACGCAATTTGGTATCATGTCAACCGTTGGTAGCCTCACCATTGAGGTGATTTACATTATCCTGGCGGTGGTAGCATTCCGCTTTGTGCGTGAGAATCCGGCATGGTGGCGTTGGGTCATTCTGGTTATTGCGGTCATCACCCCACTACTAGGTATATATGGTAGTGTTGTGCCTTTCCCACAATATCCAAGCAGTTTAGCCGTCTTCATTGCCCTTGCTGGCGTTGTTGTTGCAGGCGTCTGGACATTCCTGCTAACGCGTATACGCTCAGCACAAGTGGCAAAAGCCAAAGAGCCTTATGCATGGGAAGGTGATGAGGCAACTCCCGCCCTGTACTAAATCTGTAACAGCTATGATAGATGTCTTTTCAGTAATGCAGAGGTATCTATAGAACAGATGCGAGAGTACCCGTCACCGTTTACGGGACGGGATGAAAGCATCGACACTCTTCATTTACATTCTACAGGGTATATGCTATCATGTAGACATGAGCAAGAAACATCAAAGAGCCTACAAGTATCGGTGGTATCCAACCAACGAACAAAAACGTATCTTGGACCGTACTTTCGGGTGTTGTCGCTTTGTCTACAACTGGGCATTGCGAGAACGCACAGACGCCTTTTTTAAACGTGGGGAACGCCTGTATTATGAAGGCTTGGCGCAACAGCTCACAGAACTCAAAAAGCAAGACACGTATGCATGGCTCAATGATGTTGCAAGTGTGGCATTACAGCAATCTCTTCGTCACTTAGACAAGGGATGTAAGAACTTTTTTGAAGGACGTGCTGAGTATCCCACGTTCAAGAAAAAAGGCAATCAGCAATCTGCTACCTATGTGGGAACGGCCTTTACCCTCAAAGGCACATCCCTCATTCCTGCACGCATGTCTACCCCTTTAGACATTCACTGGTCACGTCCGTTACCGGGAGGGTGTACACCGAGCAGCATCACCATCACGAAGGATGAAGCCAAGAGATATTTCGTGAGTATCCTTGTGGAAGAGGACATCAAGCCCTTACCAGTGGTCAAGAAGATGATTGGGCTTGACTTGGGACTCAAGAGCATGGTGATCACCAGTGATGGACACACCTACGGTAATCCCAAGTTCTTTGCACAGGATGAAAAGAAACTGGCAAGGCTCCAACGCAAACAAGCGAAAAAGAAAAAAGGCGCCAAGAATAGAGACAAAGCTCGTCTGAAAGTAGCACGGTGCCACAAGAAAATAGCTGATAGACGACGGGATTATCAGCACAAACTCTCAACACACATCATACGCGAGAACCAAGTCGTATGCGTTGAAAGTTTACAGGTCAAGAATAGGGTCAAGAACCACAAACTTGCAAAGGCCATACAAGACGTAGGGTGGTCTGAGTTGGTGAGACAGTTGGAGTATAAAGCCAACTGGTACGGGCGTACCCTTGTCAAAATAGACAAGTTTTACCCCAGCTCCAAACGATGCAATGATTGTGGGCATATTCTTGATACACTCACGCTTGATATTCGATCATGGACATGTCCTGAATGTGGCGTATTCCATGACCGTGATATCAATGCAGCAAAGAATGTGTTGGCGGCAGGACTTGTCGTCTCAGCCTGTGGAGATCGTGTCAGACCACGAGCGGCGAAAGCCAATCGTGGCAACGGTCAGCGAAGCAGGAAAGCCTAGTCGTGAGGCTAGGAAGCTCATCCCGTTCTACGAGATTGAGTGGATGTCACCATAGCATATCGGCAAACACTCTATCATTGGTTGAGCATAACGTGACGATCCAGGAGGATTGTCACCTAGAGGGATTTTTATGGATACTATCGCATCGATAAAGGACACACTACAAACGATAGCACAGCACCCGTTGGAGCCACTCACACCACAAGAGATCGAACGTGCGGTGGCGATTATTCGCCGCGAATGCAATTTGGGAGAGCAGGTACGCTTCGTTTCTGTCACACATCACGAACCTGACCCTGCCGTTGCGTTAAACTTTCAAAACGGACAACCTGTTACACGTGAGGCGTTGGTAGTATTACTGGATAAGTCACAGGACCCCGCCACTGTCTACGAAGCGATTGTTAACATCACTCATGATGCGATAACACGTTACAAGCATATTGAAGGCGTACAATCCAGTATCATTTTCGATGAATTTATGGAGTGCGAAGAGGTTGTAAAAGCTGACCCTCGCTTTATCGCAGCACTAGAGAAACGTGGTATCACCGATCTCTCACTGGTAAGAGTCGATCCGTGGTCGGCGGGGAACTATGGTGATGCAAGTGAAAATAAGCATCGCATTCTGCGTTCGACGGTACATTTGCTTTCGCAAGTAGACGATCAGGAAGAAAATACCTATGCTCATCCAGTGGAAGGTGTACATGCCATCATTAACACGGTGACACGAGAAGTGATACGTGTGGATGACTTTGGTGTTGTCCCTGTTCCGCAGCAGTCTGCTGACTATACACCACAGGCCGTTGGGCAGATGCGTACCGACCTCAAACCCATCGAGATTACGCAATCGGAAGGACCGAGCTACACGGTTGACGGCCATCATGTGAGCTGGCAAAACTGGGATTTTCGTATTGGGTACGCGCCTCGTGAAGGTCTCATCTTGCATCACATCTATTACAACGATCACGGCAAACGTCGCCCCATCATGCGAAGGGTAGCCTTAGCGGAAATGGTGGTGCCTTATGGTGATACCAACCCAAGCCATGCCAAGCAAAACGCTTTTGACGTAGGTGAATATGGAGTTGGCTGGTTAGGCAATTCACTGGAACTCGGCTGTGACTGTCTGGGACACATTACGTACTTCGATGCACATATGACCGATAACGCGGGCGAACTCGCCACGCTAAAAAATGTTATCTGCATGCATGAGGAGGATAGTAGCATTCTCTGGAAGCACACGAATTATCGCACAGGTCATGCGGAGACACGCCGCTCACGTCGCCTTGTCGTCTCATTCATTGCCACTGTAGGCATTTACGACTATGGTTTCTACTGGAATTTTTACCAGGATGGTGGATTGGAACTAGAGGTCAAGCTAACAGGCATCATGAATATCGGAGGGATACAACCTGGAGAGGAGCCGCGCTACGGCGAGTTAGTTGCCCCTGGGCTTTACGCTCCAAACCACCAACACTTCTTTTGCTTCCGCCTTGACCCCATGATAGATGGGCTTGAGAACACTGTGGAGGAATTGAACACGGTAGCGGTACCAATGGGACCAGAAAACCCTTATGGCAATGCGTTTGAAGTCAAAAGGACGCCACTGACAAGTGAGTCAGAGGCACAGCGCAATGCAGATACGGCAAGCTCACGTACATGGCGCATCATCAATCCGTCGGTAATCCATCCCGTTACGGGCCGACCTGTAGGCTACGAACTCAAATCAATGGGTGGTAATGTGCTTCCCTTTGCTGATCCTCAATCAAGCTACCTACAACGGGCGGCATTCACGGGTAAGCACCTGTGGGTGACGCCATATCACCCGGAAGAGCGTTATCCAGCGGGTGAGTATCCCAATCAACATGCAGGTGGCGCGGGTCTTCCAACCTGGACAGCCGCAAATCGTGACGTAACAAACCGTCAAATTGTACTCTGGTACAACGTGGGCGTTCACCATGCTCCGCGTATCGAAGATTGGCCGGTGATGCCTGTCGCCAAGTATGGCTTCATGCTCAGGCCGCGTGGCTTCTTCGCACAAAATCCTGCTCTGGATGTGCCACCCCCAGAGCCAGCACATGGTCATGATGGATGCTGCGAAGCAGAGAATAAATAGGATTAGTGCAAAATGGAAACTCGGCTAGCCTGTACAGGCTAGCCGAGTTTCCATTTTGCACTAATCCTGATATCCCTTCCCTTGACTTATACCCTTCTATAGATTAACCTTGATATATCACAGTTTGTCTGCTTACCCTGCATATGTATGCAGAAGGAGGCTTTATATATTTTCTATCGTCCCCCCAATGCATGTAGACAAAGGAGTTATCAATGTCTCTCGAAGCCACAACATCCTCAGAACAACCGTCGGCGTTGCGCCCTAATAGCATTGGACTCGCTGGTGTGCTGTTCCAGTCGATTACGACAATGGCACCTGCATCTGCCGTGACGTTCAGCCTCGGTGCCGCAATCCCTTACACAGGCGCATCGTTGCCACTGGCAGTCTTTATCGCTCTTATTGTGTGTGCGTTAATTGCACTCAACATCGGATCACTCGCGAAGTATCTGCCGTCCGCAGGTGGCTACTTCACGTATGTTAGCCGTGCGCTTGGCACAACAACTGGTTGGCTGACAGGGTGGCTATTCAATCTTGCCTACCTGTTCATCGTGCCACTGCAACTGTTGGTGCTGGGACCAGTAATGGACTCATTCATGAAAAGTCTTTTTCATATTTCGTTCGGTGCCCATGGCTGGGCAGTGTGGGCCGTTGTGTTTGCCGTGATCGTGTTCTTCTTGACTTACGCAGGCATCAGAATATCGGCAGACACCAACGTTGTGCTAGGAGCCATCGAGATTAGCATATTCGTTGTTCTCGCCATCTGGCTAATCGCAACATCCGGTAACAACAATACAGGAGCGGTCTTCACGCCTACGTTCAGCGCACAGGGTGGACTTGGCGGTTGGCAAGGCATTTTCTTCGGTATGACCTTCGTCTTTCTGGCCTTCGCGGGCTTCGAGTCGTCAGCTACGCTTGCCGAGGAGTCGCGCAATCCACGTCGTATTGTCCCACAAGCTGTTCTGCTCTCGGCTGTCTTGATCGGCCTGTTCTTCGTGTTTTGTGCTTATGCGGGTATGATTAGCTGGGGTGTCAATGCGGTTGCGAAAACTTACACCACTGATCCTAACCCGTGGGATACGCTGGCAAAAAAGGTGTGGGGACCGTTCGACCTGATCGTCATTTTTGCCATTCTTAATAGTGCGCTTGCCAATGCCAACTCTGGTGTGATCGCGGCGTCACGTGTCCTCTTCGCGATGGGTCGTACTGGTACGCTACCCACAGCGTTAGCGCACACCAACCGTTTTCGCGCACCCGATATCGCAATCATTTTCACGATGCTTGTGGCACTCGTTGCAACGCTGGTACCAGGGCTGCTCTATGGCACCACAACAGCCTTTGCCTTTGTGGGTACAGTTATCACTGTTCCAATCATCCTGGTGTATATCGCAACCTGTGTCTCGGTCCCGTTCTTCTATCGGCGTGAGCACCCAGCGGAGTTCAATGTACTGCGCCATGTTATTGTTCCGGTTATTCCAATTATCGTCCTGATTGCGGTCATCTATTCGCAGGTTGTGCCGCTACTCATCCCACCCTATCAGGCGGCACCGCTTAGCTATGCAGTGCCAATCGTCATTGTGTGGCTTGTAATCGGCCTTATTATTGTCTTCGTACTTCGTACAAGGGCACCACAGATTTTAGCACAGGGCAATACGATCTATGGTGAAGAGACTAGCGTAGCAGATTAAACGACACCCTAATGGTCATATGATCGTTTGTTGTAGGGACCAGATTTATCGCGTCCCTACGACGTTATCGAATGCAACAAAGAGCGCATTTAACACCAAGAGAGGAGCAGCATATGACGGATACAACAAAGACGGGGCGCACAATTCATGTGCATCGTGATCAGTTCCATTTAGCGTGGGACAATAGTATTACGCCTATCGCCACCATTCAATCGGGCGAAGAGGTGGAGTTTGATTTGCTGGACGCGGCAGGTGGGCAAATTGTGGCGGAGAGTACCGTTGAGGCTATTCACACGCTTGATTTTGCACGCGTCGATCAGGTGAATGGACCGATCTATGTGGAGGGAGCGGAAGCGGGGGATACCTTACAGGTGGAGTTTGTGGATTTGCAACCCGCGAACTGGGGTTGGACCGCGATCATTCCAGGATTTGGTCTGCTGGCCGACGAATTTCCAGAGGCGGCACTGAAGATATGGCATCTTGAAGGAGGGGCCGATGGTTGGGGCGAGTTCGCTCCTGGTATTCGCCTTCCTCTTGCTCCCTTCTGCGGTGAAATTGGCCTGGCACCAGGGGCAGCGGGTACGCTTTCGACGATACCACCGTATCGGCATGGCGGCAATATGGATACGAAGCATCTGACGAAAGGTGCGAAGCTCTTTCTGCCGGTGGAGGCGCGTGGGGCCCTCTTCTCGCTCGGTGATGGTCACGCGGCACAGGGCGATGGTGAGGTCTGTGGCACAGCTATCGAAACGCCGATGCATGCAACAGTGCGTTTGACGGTGCGTAAGGATATACAGGTACCAGAACCACAATTTCTCACAAGTGGTCCGCTCACGCCACGTACCAATACCGCTCCATATTACGCAACCGATGGTATCGGGCCAGACATGGTTGAGGCGACGCGCAACGCGATTCGTCACATGATTGACCATATACAGCGCACCTACAGTCTCTCACGGGCAGATGCCTATATGCTATGTAGCGTCGCTGTTGATTTGAAGCTCTCTGAGGTGGTGGATATGCCGCACTGGTTGGTGAGCGCGTTCCTGCCACAAAGCATTTTTGTGGGGAAATAATGCTATGTATGATGGTCGGGAGACAACATATGTGTTGTTTTCCAACCATCATGCATAGTTATTTCTCTCGTTCTCGATAAAATTCTGTGATAGCTTCAGCAAATTGTTTGATGCTGGTGCGTAATTCTGGTGGTTCGAGTACCTCGACCATTGTGCCGAAGCCGAGGATATAGCTACGAGCATGTTCCAATGTCTCGTAGGTGAGAGTAATGGTGAGCCAGCCCTCGGCATCGGGTAGCCCTGCCTCTTCGATGCTGTTGTGGATTGCCTCGCCCATGACCTGCGGTAAAATAGGAATAAAGAGCGGTGAGACGCGAATCCTCACAGAGTAAGTGGGAAGGCTACTCTGGAAATTACTGCTCCATTGCGACCAGAACTGCTCAAGATCAAATCCGTCGGGACGCTGGCACTGCTCATCGGTCAACAAAACGTCGCGCACACGTGATACACGGAAGACACGTAAATCATCGTGCGAGACCGCGACCATGTACCATACACCCGCCTTTGCGACGAGGCCGAGCGGGTCGATCACGCGCTCGATCAACTCGCTATTGTGCTTGCGATAGGTCAGCCGCACCCTACGATCCTGCCATACGGCGTTTTGCAATATTTGCAGAAATGGCACCGTTTCGTTGGCGTAATACCAGCCAACAGCATCCATATATAAGCGTTGGCGTGTGCGTTCAACATCGCGTCGATGGGCGGAAGGCAGGGCTGCAAGCAGCTTGAGCAAGGCCGCCTCTAGCTCTTTGCTTACCCCTAAATCGATCAGTGGACCCGATATCCCTGGCATGAACAGCGTGCGAACCTCGGTTTCGTTCAACCCTGTCAGGTTGGTGCGATAGCCTTCGGCAAGTATGCAGCCACCACCCGGTCCACGCTCCGCGTAGATAGGCACACCTGCGATGCTCAATGCCTCGATATCGCGATAGATAGTGCGCTCCGAAACCTCTAGCTTCTCCGCCAATTCCTGTGCCGTTGTACGTCCTTTTATTTGGAGCAACATCAATAACGATAATAGACGGTCTGCACGCATGATTTACAATACCATTCTCACAAAATATGTATGAACAAATTATAATGTTTGCAAACGCTATAAAATTTGGTTGTGTATTAAGAGATACATCCATTTTACCACAACATCTCTAAATTACTGACACAAGGTGTCAGGATTGATATGGTACACTTGTTCTGTATCACAAAAAGAGTCTCATAGCCCATGATGGAGGTTCCTCTTGCTGAAACGCGAATTTACAGCTACAGATGAATATCGTTATAATCGTACTACTCCTACACGGTGGATTGTCTCGCACCTTGCGCTTTACATACCGATTGTGCTTGGTTACATGGCAACATCTATCCTAGCGAATATCTTCAATGCCTCAGTACCTGCATTGACGGGTACAGCGTTCGACGCGGTAAGCCATAACAATGCAAGTCGGTTACTACTTGTCGTTGTCGGTCTACTTATCGTTATCGCCCTTACGGGTGTCACCGATATGACGGCGCGTCTCTCGGCTGAGGTACTCGGCAAACGCTTCGCACGCGATGCACGCGACGAATTGTACCTCAGTTTGCTCAGTAAGAGTCAGACATTTCACAATCGACAGCGTGTTGGTGATGTGATGGCGCGAGCCTCGAACGACATCACGCAGCTTAGCGACATGGTGGTTCCTGGCTTCGACATCATTTTCGATTCGTTTACTGCTCTGGTGATACCGATGGTCTTTATCGCATTTATCAATCCACAATTACTACTGGCACCCGTCCTCTTTGTGATTGTATTTCTTATCGCACTTCGTGGCTATTCGCGCCAACTCACCCCGGTCTCTAACAAGATGCGCGAGCAATTCGGCAAGATGAATGCGGTCCTGAACGAGGCGGTTTCGGGCGTCGAGGTGGTAAAGGCAACGGGACAAGAGGTGCAAGAGCAGCACAAGTTTGGGCGTAACGCCTCGCTGTACCGCGACTATTTTGTGCAGAATGGGCGGATACAGGGACGCTACTTGCCAACGTTGCTGGTGGCAATTGCTCTTGCCGGGGCGTTCTTGCACGGTCTGTACCTGTTGGCACAGCATCAACTGACGGTTGGAGGTCTGGTCTCGTACATGGGTCTGATGGCAATCATTCGCTTCCCCGCTTTCCAGTCGATATGGAGCTTTAGCCTTGTGCAGCTAGGCATCGCAGGTTCCGGGCGTATCCTGACTCTGATGCGTGAAGAGACGGAGCTAGACGAGAACGAGGGCGGATACAATAAAGAGATGCGCGGTGATATCGTCTTCGAGAACGTCACCTTCAGCTATGGCGAGACACCCGTTTTGAAAAACGTCTCGTTCCATGCCAGACCGGGGCAGACCATCGCGATAGTCGGACAGACTGGTTCTGGCAAAAGCACCATCACGAAGCTTGTCAATCGCATCTACGATGTTGACTCAGGGCGCGTGCTGGTGGATGGCGTTGATGTGCGCGAGTGGGACCTGGATGCGCTCCGTTCGCAGGTTTCGACCATCGAGCAAGACATCTTTCTTTTCTCACGTTCCATCGCTGAAAACATCGGCTATGGCCTAGGACAGAAGGCGACACGCGAGGCAATCGAGGCAGCCGCACAAGACGCACAGGCTCATGAGTTCATCAACAGCTTTAAGGAAGGCTACGAAACGGAGATCGGTGAGCGTGGCGTCACGCTTTCCGGTGGGCAACGCCAGCGTATCGCCATCGCCCGTGCTCTGTTGACCGACCCGCGCATTCTGATACTCGACGACTCGACCAGCGCGATTGATAGTGCTACCGAGGACGAGATACAAAAGGCCATTCGCCGCCTGTTAGAGGGGCGCACTACGCTCCTCATCACGCATCGCCTTTCGCAAATTCGCTGGGCGGATAACATCCTTGTTGTGCGGCGCGGCGAGATCGTCGATCAAGGCACACACGGCGAACTACTCCAAAAGAGCGAAACATATAGACGTATCTTCGCACCACACGAGAAACATACCACTAACCCTGACATTGAGGTACAAACGATTGCGTCCGAAGAGACAACCGCCGTTGGTGGAGAATAAGGGATAAGGAGGACACTATAATATGGGCTTCATTATGGATGGTCTGGATGCCGAGGCATACGACCGCACATACAAAGATAGTCAACTGGTAGGGCGCATTCTCAACTATTTTCGGCCCAAGACGGGCATTCTGATCTTTTTGACGGTGCTGATCGTGCTTAGCTCGCTGCTCGATACCGCCTTTCCTATTCTGGTTTCGCAGGGTATCGACGCCCTTACATCGTCGAAAGCGACACAAACGGCTGTTCTGCTCGTCACGTTCATTTTGATATCGGGCGTGCTGTCGTGGACCTGTAACCTGTTTCGACAGTGGTATAGCGCGAAGGCCGTCGGCGACGTGGTGCTACAGATACAGACCGATGCCTTCAACGCGGTGATGGAGCGCGACATGTCGTTTTTTGATGAGTTCTCGAGCGGCAAAATCGTGAATCGCGTCACCTCCGATACAGAGAAGTTTGCTACAGTTGTCACGCTTACACTTAACCTGCTTAGCCAGTTTCTGTTGTTCTTCCTGGTGGCGGCAGTCCTGCTCTCAAGAAATGTCACGCTTGCATTGCTGGCCTTTACGATTGCACCAGCTATCGTCGTTGTCGCACTCAGTTTTCGGCGTATCGCCCGTACTTTAACGCAACGTTCGCAACGCTCAAGTGGTCGCGTCAATGCCAATGTACAAGAGGTCATTAGCGGCATTACCGTTGCAAAGAACTTTCGGCAAGAACAGAATATGTATGATGAGTTCAAGAAGGTCAACGAGCAATCATACCATGTGAACGTGCGCTCCGGCTTTCTCTACAATGGCGTCTTCCCCATTCTGCTCATCATCGCCAATCTGGGCACAACTGTCGTGGTCTACTTTGGGGGGCAGAGGGTGCTTGGACATACCATCTCGCTCGGTGAATGGTTTCTGTTTGTGCAGGCGATTGGTCTGCTCTGGTTTCCCTTGACGAGTATCGCGTCGTTCTGGAGCCAGTTCCAGCTAGGCTTAGCGGCAAGTGAACGTATCTTCGCGTTGCTGGATGCAGAGCCGCGTGTGCATCAAAACGACAATCAAGCTGTAAGCAAACTGGATGGCAAAATCGAGTTCAAACACGTCTTCTTCAGCTATGACGACCGCCAGACGGTGCTGGCCGACTTTAACCTGACGATTTCAGCGGGCGAGACTGTTGCGCTGGTGGGACATACAGGTGCAGGTAAGTCGAGTCTAGGGCGGTTGGTGTCGCGCTTCTATGAGTTTCAAGGTGGAGAGCTGTTGATTGATGGCCGCGATATTCGCAGCTTTGACCTGATTGCCTATCACCGTTTGCTCGGTATCGTGCCACAGGTGCCGTTCCTGTTCTCTGGCACCGTCGCGGACAACATCCGTTATGCACGACCAGAGGCAAGCGATGAAGAGGTATTGGCGATAGCACAGCGCATCGGCAATGGCGACTGGCTAGAGGCACTGCCAGAAGGCGTGGAAACGCTGGTTGGAGAAGCTGGTAAAGCACTCTCGATGGGGCAGAGACAGCTTGTGGTACTGGCGCGTGTGCTGCTCCAAAACCCTTCGATTCTGATACTCGACGAGGCTACGGCAAGCGTTGACCCGCTCACGGAGGCGCAGATTCAAGAGGGATTGGATACCGTTCTCACCAATCGCACCTCGATTATCATAGCGCACCGCCTCTCGACCATCCGCTACGCCGACCGTATCATCGTGCTCGACAAAGGGCGCATCGTCGAAGAGGGCAGCCACGATGCATTGATGAAACGCGGCGGACACTACGCCGACCTGTATAACACCTACTTCCGCCACCAATCGCCGGACTACCAACCCGGTGAAGGGTTTGTGCCCGTGCTATTGCCAATTGGGAAGAGCGAATAAACGCCCTCTATGATATTCGCCGCTTCACGTAAGATCAAGAGGATGTTCAAGATTGTTGTACGTTGTACCTGTGGTTTCATCAGAACTGTATGCACTTTCATAGGTACGCCGAAGGGCCAGAAATGTTATCTTTAATTCCTGGCGTACTGCACTGTCTGGCTCTGCAAGCACAAGCTCCTGATATGCATCAAGGTATCTTATTCTTATCCGATGAAATAAACGCAAGAAATGGCGAATAAACCCGATGCAATCTAGTACAGTAAACTCTATGCCACCAGTGCGTTTATACAGGCTATCAGCGTAATCTTTAACCTGAATGCTAATCTCGTCGGTTGTGATGAAGATGTAGTTATCAATTCTGTAGCTACTCTTTTTCACCTTTTCAATAGCAATATTGATGTCCTCTATTTCTACTCTTTTCGCTTTCATCTCATATGCTGTTACGACTCTCCTATCATCTATGAGAGCAATCTGTACATCGCCAAGTGACTTAGTTTGTAGATCAGCAGCATTATGGGCTTGAAGTGGGAGAAACCGTTCTCCCAAATTTTTTTCTGCCGCTTTGTAGGCAGCAGCCACAACTAAGACTGGAAGGCGGCTGGAATAAGGAGAACTCAGCATCAGGCGTCCCTATTTCTGTATAGGGCTTACGAATATCTATAGCAGGATTGACGCTTTTTGCTAGTGTACACGCTAAAAGAAAACGAATACAAGCCCTGTTCCGTGATGATCGAGCTACTAACTCTATTCTTTTGCTCACACCTTGATCGCTTACAATAGATGTTGCAAGACTTTTACCCGCTCGCGCAAATGCTACAGTAAGGATGGTTGTAGGGTCTCCAGCACCAGTTCCGGCTCTGCCTGTGGTAGACATTTGATTTCCTCAACTTCATAATTTACCCAAAGGACCTCTTGGCGTGGTGTTTTTGTCGAATGGCACAGCTTAGAAGATGCTTCAATACGGTTCCAATCAGCGTAGAGCGTATCCATTATATCACCACGATATCCCGATAATGCTACCTTGCCCCGTACACTATGAAGGACTTCTGCAAGCTTTCTATGTTCATCGTTAGTCATTTCATGTGCATACGCGTTGCTATCACCACGAGAATCATGCATATAGGGAGGATCACAATAAAGCAAGGTCTCTGTAGTGTCATAGCGCTGAATCACATCAAGTACAGGGACGTTCTCAATCTGTACACGGAGAAGTCTTTGTGCAATTTCAGGTAAATCTTCGACACTTCCTAGCCACCTTGAAACTGCTCCTGCCATACCTGCACGACTTGTCAAAATACAATGCGCCCATCTTCCACTACTGGCTTTTTGAGCAAGGCCAGTTCGTACTTGACGAGCAAGAATATAAAAGCGTCTCGCTCTCTCTACATCAGAGAGACCTACTGTTGATGTATCACAAGCTATCTCAAATTCTTCACGAGAAAAGGGAGTAAGCCCTATAGCCTCAATGAGTGTATCTTTCTGGTTCCTGAGAACACGAAAGAAATTTACAACCTCGCCGTGCAGGTCATTGTATGTTTCTACTGGTGATGGTTCTCTATTAATAAGCACCGCCGCAGAACCACCAAAGGGCTCACAAAAATGTGTAGCTTTGGGTAACAAGGGTAGCAACCAATTAAGATGACTATACTTTCCACCATACCAGCCAAAGGCGATTAACTTCCCTTTTCTCTTTTCTTCGCTATCCATTCGTAGTCTCCTCTAATACATACGGTTAGCTTTGCGGCGGCGTTCGTTAGGCAGCAGTACGTCGAGGGCGTCGTCAACGGTGACGATACCCTGTAGGATACCGTTTTCGTTGACCACTGGCAGGGCGAGCAGGTTGTATTTCGCCATTGTTTCGGCAACGATGCGTGGGTCTGTATCGGGTTGTACGCTGATCACGTCGGTCTCCATCAAGTCTTGTAACAACTGCTCAGGTTTGGCAACCAACAAATCCCAGAGCGAGACTAGACCGAGCAGATTACATTCATCCTGCGTCTCATTCTCGACACAATAGATATAGGCGGTACGGACATCGTTTTCCTGGATGTTTGTGCGTATCGCGTTCATGGCCTCGGCAACGGTGCGCGTCTGATTCAGCACGATATAGTCAGTAGTCATGAGACCACCCGCTGTGTCTTGCTCGTACTCAAGTAGTTCTTGCACATCGCCCGACTCTTCAGGCTGCATGAGGCGCAGCAGTTCCTCGGCACGTTCCTCTGGTAGTAGAGCGATCAGGTCGGCGGCCTCGTCGGGTCCCATTGCTTCGAGGATGTCGGCGGCACGCTCAGGCTGAATGTTTTCGAGGATGTGGCGTTGCAGATTGGTGTCGATCTCTTCCATCGTGTCGGCAGCGGTCTCGTTGTCGAGCGTCTCGATCAACTGCGCTCCCTGTTTAGGCGAAAGCTGATGAATGATTCCCGCGATATCAGCGGGATACATCTCCGCGAGTTGTCCGCTTGTGGCAGTGCGAGGTACTGATGCTGTCGTCAGGGTCTGCTCTACCTCTGTATGCTGCGGCCCGATCAATTCGACATCTGTCCAGGGTATGAGTACGGCATTTCTGCCTTTGCCAAGCAACCAGGGAGCGATACGACGCACAAGGCCGAGATTGCTGTTATCGACGCCCAGGATATGCCAGTCGTCGTCGAAGCCAATATCGTTGACACGCACGGCTTTCTTGTGTTCAACGTCGATCACACGCTTATCCATGACCTCGTGTGCCAGGGATATTTCGTCTTCCGTTGACTGTTCTGGCTGCTGCGGATGCTCTGTCAAAGTTGTGCGTACACGAAGCTCCTGCTCCTGCCGTTCCACCTCAGCGAGGGGAATACGCCAGGGCTGATCCTCTTCACCTTCGACCAGCAGAACGTTTGGCTGGTCGTGGCTTACCCCTGTTCCTGGGACAAGCACATCGACCACTTTGCCGATACGTTCGTTTTGTGCATTTTCGACTGGTGCGTTCAGCACCTGACTGAGATAAAACATGGTTATTATATCTCGACATGTGAAGCGGGCAACGCACTACTCGTTTGATGTTCAAAGCCCTCGTTCGTCAGCTTTTGTTGTGCCAGTTGAATGCTGGCACCTATAAAATCGCGGAAGAGGGGATGTGGATGCGTCGGGCGGCTCTTGAATTCTGGATGGAACTGCGAGGCGACGAACCACGGATGATTGGCTAGCTCGATCACTTCAACCAAACTGTTGTCGGCTGAGCGCCCACTGACGACGAGGCCGTGACTCTCCATGCGCTTACGAAACTCGTTGTTGAACTCGTAGCGATGGCGATGGCGTTCAAACACGATTGGCTCACCATAGGCTTTATACGCTTTGGTACCTGCTGTGAGACAACACACCCAATTACCGAGGCGCATGGTGCCGCCTTTATCGGCCACCTGTCGCTGTGTCAGCATCAGGTCGATCACAGGATTAGGCGTCTGCGGGTCGAACTCAGTGCTATTGGCATCGGGCAGGCCGAGTACGTTACGTGCGAACTCGATTACCGCAACCTGCATACCCAGACACAGGCCGAGATAGGGGATATTCTTGCGGCGTGCGAAGTTCGCGGCCTTAATTTTGCCTTCGATGCCACGATGCCCAAAGCCGCCCGGAACGACGATGCCCGCGACATCCTCAAGCACCTCCGTATAGCCTTCGCCCATTTGCTCCAGAGCCTCTGAGTTGATCCACTTGATACGTACATCGACATCGTGGAACCAGCCTGCATGATTGAGGGATTCGGCAACAGACATGTAGGCATCATGTAGCTCTACATATTTCCCGACAAGGCCGATTGTCACCTCTGGCCGTGGTCTTTTAATCTTCTCAACCAGAGCGTTCCACTCTTGCATCTGTGGTTCCTGGCGTTTCAGGCGTAGTTCGTCAACAAGAAATTCACCAAGTCCTGCCTCTTCCAGGATCAGCGGCACTTCATAAATCGTGTCGGCGGTCAACATCGGAATAACGGCTGCTGTCTCGATATTGCAGAATAGAGCGATTTTCTCGCGCAGATCGTTGGTCATAGGGTAGTCGGAGCGACACATGATGACATCAGGCTGAATACCAACGCGCAGCAGTTCTTTGACGCTATGCTGTGTCGGTTTGGTCTTGAGTTCTCTTGTAGAGCCAAGATAGGGTAGCAATGTAACGTGCAAGTACAGCACATCGCGCCGACCGACATCTTTTCGCATCTGGCGAATCGCCTCTAAAAACGGTTCACCCTCGATATCGCCAACGGTACCACCAACTTCGACGATCACGACATCGGCATCGGAACGCCGCGCCACTGCGTGAATACGGTCCTTGATCTCGTTAGTGATATGTGGAATAACTTGAATGGTGCCACCGAGGTATTCGCCACGCCGCTCTTTGCCGATCACAGAGGCGTATACCTGCCCTGTTGTGACATTGTTGGCCTGATATGAAGGCTCATCAGTGAAGCGTTCGTAGTGGCCGAGGTCTAAGTCCGTCTCTGCTCCGTCATCGGTGACGAAGACTTCACCGTGTTGATAGGGCGACATGGTACCCGGATCGACGTTGATGTAGGGGTCCAATTTCATGAGCGAGACGGAGACACCGCGATTTTTGAGGAGACGACCTAGCGATGCAACACTAATACCCTTCCCGACCGACGAAGCCACACCACCCGTGACAAAGATAAATTTAGACATAATAAAGAATCCTCCTGCACTCGGAAGCCCTGCCGTCGTGCTTGCATGCATATACAAGTGTTTCCATATACATACATGCATACATAAAAAACCGTACTTTCCAAATATGTAAATAATCCTGCTCTCGAAACTAACGGGGTGAGAGCAGGATTATTTGTAATTCGGGCGGTGCGGCTGATAATGAGTTACGTGTGATAGTAAATTTAGGTTGTACGTTGTTTTTATCGATCCCCATCTCGCGACAGAATTTGTCGAGCGCGGTGGGCGTTCCTGATCCTGCACCGTCAGGAGGAGCGGGACGATAATGCATTGGAATGACGACGCGCGGTTCCACCTGTCCGATAATCTCGGCGGCCTGCGTGACGTTGAGTCCATGCTCTCCCCCGATGGGTAGGAGCAACACGTCCGCGTCTGCGACCTCTTCGAGTTGCTCTTCTTGAAGTGTATGACCTAAGTCGCCGAGATGACACACGGCTATATCGTCTATATGAATGATATAGATGGTGTTGCGTCCCTGCTCTTGACCGTGCTTGTTATCGTGGTAGGACGCAACTCCTGTGATAAGCACGTCGCTAATCTCATATTCGCCGGGGCCACGCACCACGCGTGGAGCCTTGCCGCCGATACCACGAACGCCCTCGACATAATTGTGCCCGACATGATTGTGGCTGACGGTGACAATAGAGGCGTTGATCTTACTCAGCGTCGCGGTATCGCCGTGCTGAGGAGAAAATGGGTCGGTGACGAGCGTCACATTTTTGCCACGCAACTGAAAACAGGAGTGGCCTAGCCAAGTAATATCCATGATATTGGGTTGCTTCCTCGCATAAGTTCGGGCGGGGACTCCTGTCCTCGCCCGAATGTTATTATACCATAAGGATAGGTCTTCCACAAGGGAAGAGGGAAATTTGTAATTACCTCATGCTGCTTATAGAAAACTATGCTATACTTTGTATTAAATCGTATCACAAAGAAACAATATGGTAAGAGGTAAAAGAGGAGAATACATTTGGCTGACGAGATTGTTGCCAATCCTGGCAGTAACACGAGTTCGGGAAATATGTCTTTAGTAGAGCGAGTAGTAGTATCTGCCTCAATGCTCTGATGGATACGCTTTATCAAATTATCAACCTCTATACGAAGGTCAGAAAACGTGAAATTCCAAAAGAGTTTGGTACGTCCTACAAAATGCACAAAGGGATGTGCTTCTACACCAAATGAATGAATACCTTGCTCACTCGCAACAATATTTGTTGTTGCAGTCCCTGCAAATGGGTCATAGATTGTCATTCCTGGTTTCATGTCATAAAGACGGATAGTTTCTTCAACCGCTTTATAGGAAAACCCTGCTGGATAGGTAAACCAACGATGGATAGGAGCGCGTAATGAATCTTGAAATGTACCGAGGTTTGTACGACTCAATTCATGTATTGGTGCTGGCTCTCCATCGGTGTTTTCAAACATCGTCTGTTGTACTAGTAATGCCATACTATTTTTCTCCTACTGTGGGCTACTGTGCCTCCTATCCTAAGCTATAAAAGTAAAAAGTGCAAGCAATCGTGCTTGCAATGTTCATAATGAACCATCACAATTGTAACTACCAAGCAAGCAGCATTGACTTTTCTCACTTATGTATGTTATGCTCTTCAATGTAATCACATTTCCTCGATTACATATAACTACCTCTACCCACACTCCTCATGAAAGGACACTCCTCACGATGAACGAGACTTCTCGCATTCCCTCTTTGATGGCTGGCCGCTGGCTCTGGTTCGGCCTGGAACAATTTACACGCGAACAATGGGACGCCGTGTGTTTCCAGGCGGCTACATGGAAAGTGCAGGGCGTACATCCAAAGGTTGCCGATGGTACAAACCGTTGGTATGATGACGCAGGTCTGCTGATGCTCAAGCAAGTGGCAGAGCAGCATGGCTTACGTGTTGTCCCTTATCACTATTGCTATGGCCCACGCTTTGGTGCGACACAAATCACAGAAGAGGCGCACATTTCCGTATGGATTGGCAAGACATTTGGCGCGGTCATTCCCGATATCGAAGATGAATATATGGGGCAGTATGCCAGCGCCGAGAGCTTTGGACAACAGGTACGAGCTAGCTTCACAGGTCTGTGGATGCCTACGCTGTATGCGAATCCGTTGAATCATCCCGTGCCCTTGCTCTCGCTCAATCCCTATATGGACGCGTGGCTACCACAGGTCTACTTTGCTGAGTGGAATGGTATCGCACAATCAGCGATAGACTACGTGTACCCACAATGGCAATACTTCGACGAGCAGGCACGTAAACAGGGACAGAATGGCTTGAAACCCATTTTTCCGATCATCTCGCTAGAAAATAGTGTTGCACCAGCGCAAATTACGGATTTCATCGAGAAGATGCACGGCTATGGCTCTCTCGGTTTCTGGTACTACAACACCTATGCTCCCTACGCGAACACCATTATGCACACGCCACTGCCTACTATAGGAACAACACTAGCACCCCCGACACCCCCGACACCCCCACCTGCGCCACCGATACAGGCACCGAAACCGCCAGTAACGCCACTTGTCTTTACCGAGGATGATCGACAGGTGTGGACGTTATGGAAAGCAATAGCGATAAATGAACACGCTGCCATCGAGCAAGGCTGGTTACGTGCCCGTTCACAACGTGGTTGGAACTTCGGGCCACCATTGGAGAACGAACATACGGTGACACGCTCTGGCAAAGCATACATCGAACAACAATTCACTGCTGCTCGCGCCTCCTACGAAACCGAAACGGGACTGCTGACATGGTGGACGGCAGGTGGTCCCGTGCGTATGTAACGTTAGGAATGCAAACGGTAAACAGGAAAAACGTTGGAGGGGTAACCGGTAAACAGGGAAACAAAAAGGACGGGCGACCACAAGGGTCGCACCCTACTATACGACGGGTGCAACGATACATTATCGTGTATAGTAGGGGCGATCCCTTGTGGTCGCCCGTTGGTATTCTATTCGTATTGTTTATTATGCGTTGATAACGAGGAATGGCCTCTTTAACATCCAAATAGCACAAAAAAGGGATGACCACAATTGGGTCATCCCTTCTAAAAAACGCAGATGTATTTAGCACATCTGCGTTCGTGTCGTGTTAGACGCGGCGTGTGCTGCCGCTGATGAGGCGCAGAATGGCGATCAGGATACATGCACCGATGAATGCAACGACGATGCTCCAGATGATGTTACCACCAGTACTAAAACCGAGAGCATTCATAATGAAACCACCAATGAGCGCACCGACGATACCGACGATGATATCACCAACAATACCATAGCCGCCGCCACGCATTACAAGGCTAGCAAGGAAGCCTGCAATCAAACCAACGACAATCCAGAAAATCAAAGCTGTCAACATTTTAGAAATCTCCTTTTTGTATCTAACAATTTAATCTATAGTCCTGTACAAATGCAGATCAATAATGTTTCTCACTCAAACAGTGTGTGAGAGGACTTACTACATTCGATGTCAATAGCATAACCTACTTTTCTTGATATATCAAGTCTTTTGAAATACTCTAAGATGCTGTTAAACATCTACTTATGTTTCTAATACGATGAACAAATAATAGATAACCTTTTACCTTTTTACCGCTCATTTGTGGAGTTTACAATAGCACATCCTCATTTTTCTTATCTTCTTTAACACGTTTGGAATTGTGTAACCGTATACATGAACCTGTTCTTTTGGCTATTGCATTCATTGGAATAGCTATGGTACGCTCTCTATATTCGTCTATAGATTTGCCAGGAGTTTCTTCATGCCTTCGGTGCCAAATATCCCTGAAACAACGCCTGTTCCACAAGCAACACAACCTGCCTCTGCCCAATCGTGGGCAGGACGAGTCGTGTCACCACTAAAAAGTTTGCCGCGCAACGTGTATATTCTCTATCTCTTCACGCTGGGCAAAGGATTCCAACTTACGATTGCGCTCCTAAATATCAGTTACTATGCTCATAGTCTCGGCTATCGTCCTGATTTCATCGGTGTTCTCAATGCTGCAAGTGCCGTTGGCGCACTTATAGGAGCCGTACCAACAGGCTTGCTCGCGGACCGCATTGGACGCAGACCTGTATTATTGGTCTCCGCATTCCTCGCACCGTTGTTTCTTGCCCTCACGGGTCTGGTGACAACAGCACCTTTGCTGCTGCTATTCAGTTTTCTGCAAGGTTCCGTTGCAACAGCGTACTGGGTGACAAATGTGCCATTATTAGTCGAGAACACAACAGAGCAACAGCGTGTTGGTGTGCTTGCGTTCAATAGCTTTTTATTGTTGGGCGTTGGATCGCTCGGCAATCTATTAGGTGGTGCCATTCCTGAGTTCGTAGGTGGATTGCTCCATGTATCTGCTGCTAGCACGGTGCCGCTACGCTGGGGCGTCATGGCTGCTGCACTCTTTACGGTTGTATTCAGTATTCCGCTCTGGTTCTTGCGCGAGACACCGCGTACCAGAGTGCAACCAGCTAAAGTAACGCGTAACAAGATGGAGAAGCGAGCAACTGCAAAGGAACGTTTTCCTGTTTTCCTGTTTGTGAAGTTGCTGTTACCAGACCTCGTGTTTACAATGGGCGAAGGGGCGGTGGTTGGGCTGATTCAACTCTTCTTCGTGTTGCGCTTCCGTCTGCTACCAGGGCCGCTGGGGATTATCTTCACCATCTCCGGCCTCGCCGGTGGAATTTTCTCGCTTACAGCACCGCTCTTTGTGCATCGTTGGAGCAAACTCCGCATCATTACGGTTGTGCAGTACCTCAGTGCGCCGCTAATGATACTGATTGGCTTTGCACCGACACTACCATTTGCGATTGCAGGCGAGTATGCACGTTCATTTATGCGTACTCTGATAGAGCCAATCTATATGAGTTTCGCGATGGAAAACGTTTCTGATTCTTACAGAGGACGATTGAGCGGCTTCTACTCGACAACATGGAGTATAGGCTTTAGCGTCGGCCCAAGTATCGCGGGCTGGTTGCAAACGAATGTCAGTCTCTCGACCTCGTTTCTCTTTGGGGCGTTTTGTCTTGTGCTGGCTCCCAGTCTGCTACTCCTATTTTTTGGGAAGCAAAAATTGTAGGGGCGGAGTATGCTATGTACATGTCTTTATAGAAGAATGTACCAATTGTGAGCAAATACCGTGTTTTTCTGTGTAAAAGAAGATATACTACAAGGGCAACGTGGTTGTTGTACTAGAGGAGTGCTTGATGCGGTCGAATGTTGCTAATTCCAATCACCTATCGGAACAAGAGGGCATACAACCTTCTTCCTATCCTACAAATACATCGACATTTCAACATACAGAACAGACACCAGTGACGCAAAGTGTTGCACCGCCGGAAGGCTGGTTTGTGCTGGTGCTATTGGCTATTGCGGTCTATAGCGTGACGTTTTCGGTGGTTGCCGCCAATTGGGTTGATCACAGTATGGTGCTTTTGTGGAGTCCTATTGTTGGGCTACTGACAGGGCTTGCAGTTGCGAAGACGCCACGAATGCCACAATCGTTTTTGCATCTGGGGGCGTGCCTGCTTGGTCACTGGCTCTCAATCTGGTTGACCAGTTTTCTGGCGTTCCATGTCTCGTGGTTACTCTTATTAGGAAGTTTACGTACCGTTATTCTAGGTGGTCTGGGTGCTACGACAATGCCGAATGGCGAAGAAATGATTTTTTTCTTTTATCTCTCTTTTCTCTGCTTCTTCCTGGGCTATTTCGGAAGCTGGCTCATCTATCGCGCACACCTGCCCTGGCTTGTCGCCTTTGTCTATTGCTCTATTACGCTGGTCAACCTCAATTATGTCAAACAAGACCTACTGCTGCTCTTTATTGTGTTGCTGTGTGCGCTGCTGCTCTTAATCGCACGTACACATCTGACCGCGCAGATTGTACAGTGGAGACGTGAGGGACTCTACACCGATACTACCTGGATGCGCGGTATCACGACACGGTGTATGCAAGTCGCCTCTGTATTGACCCTCATCGTACTTTTGCTCGGTCCACTCTTGCCTATTGTCGATCAAGCACAGGGCGGGAAGGCATTCTGGGACCGCCTGAATAACGCCTGGACAAATGTTCTCAATGGACATATCTCGCTACAAAATCCAGGCGCGATCACGCAAGCCTATCAAACTCCAACAAACTTTTTTGGCGATCAACTGACGATTGCGGGTAGCGTCCATTTGCCGATGGGCGAGGTTCTCAACTACACTCATTCTACTGGAGGCCCTACGTATCTTGAAGGCTTTACCTACAATATGTTTGATGGACACACATGGACTTCCTCTGTCAACGCCAGTGATAATCATTCCTTTGGTCCTAATACACAGCTACCGATAGACGTTGCACGCAACGATGCTGTACAGACAAGCACAACCGTAACGGTTGTACAACCGCCAGAAAGTAACAAACACTATATCTTCGGTCCCGCACAACCTACAAGTTTCGATGTTGCGACAACCATTTACACCGATGGCAACGGCCCTGGTGAAACAACGAATACATGGACGCAGGATACCCCCTTGACGATCAGGGAACGCTATCAGGTTATCTCGCTTGAGCCGCCCGCCGTTGTGCAGGACTCTGCTTACTATAAAGATGTCCCACTACCGGCGGATAATACAGACTTCTGGACGCAGTACAGCAACTACGATATCTTGAAATTGCTCTACACACAGTACCCAAAAGACCTCTCGATGAACGAACAAAAAACGCTCGCGCAGTGGACAAGTGGCGCGACAGATACCTATACCACGCTCAAAATGCTAGAAGGTCATCTGAGCGACCCGAACCAGTTTACGTACTCGCTCGATAATACGCCCGTTCCTGGCAATGTCGATGCCGTTGACTGGCTGTTACAGACGCGAAAGGGCTATTGCACCTACTATGCAAGCGCAATGAGTGTCATGGCGCGACAACTGGGCATTCCTACACGTGTGGTAAGTGGATTCAGTCAAGGACACTTCGATGCAAAGCGTAGAGTGTGGGTGGTCCAGGGTGATGATGCCCATAGCTGGGTACAGGCGTACCTGCCCACATATGGCTGGGTGAGCTTCGATCCTACTCCTGGCTTCTCGCCCGCCGTTGTAAAAGGTGCCAGGCCAACACCGCCACCAACAGTAACACCTGCGCCGACAAAGCTTGTGCCAACCGTGACACCTGGGAAGACGCCACCACCACCACATACTAAGAGACCCATCCCACCATCGACACAAGGCACACTCCACACTCCACTGCCGATCAATATGTCGCTGGTGTTCTGGCTCTCTAGCATCTTCTTGCTTCTTGCGCTACTCTTCTTCGTTGCCGCGCTGAGTCGCTACTGGTGGCGCAACCTCTATGCCAATAGTACTTTTATCACGGGCATGTATTGGCGCTTCTGTTACCTTGCACGTTTTCTTGGCCGCGGGCCGAGAGTATGGCAGACACCCTATGAGTACAGCAATGTACTCACACGCCAGGTTCCACAGGGAGAACGTGTCTTCCGCCGCCTCACTGATTTGTTTGTGCGTGACCGCTGGGCCGCTCCTCATCAGGCACCAGGCCCGAACGAACTTCAGGATGCCGAGCAACTCTGGCCCAGTCTCTGGCGCATAATGGGCGAACTCTTCCTCCGTAGCATAAAAAGGTAGTACACAAAGCGTCGAGGACGAGGATTGGGACGTGTCCCAATCCTCGTCCTCGACGCTTTATGTATACGTCCACAGATATACATTCACGGATGTATCAATGTACGTTACTGCCCCCTTACCCTATCGTCATGATACGTAGAACGGGAAAGGGCCGTTATAGATAGGAAATTATGAAACAATGTGTGGAGGATGGGAGGATACACGCAATGCAATCGAAGCCACTCGTTACCTGTAGTTATGGATGGAAGCGCACCTTCGCGCTCTATCAAGACCGTATTGATGTAGACGGAACTTCATATGCGCTCGATGATCTAATCCATGTGCGTTCTGTGTGTCGCACCGCTTTGAATATTCCTTCGGTGCGCCTCGAACTACGTTTTCGTAAAAAAGATGTTGTGCTACGGGGTATCGCGGCAATCGAGGACGCGAAAAGGGTTATTGAATACCTAGATACCTATTGTGCGGATGCTAAACGCATCACCTCGCGCTTACGTTGGAGTCGCACACGTCAAGACACGCTCCAGGGAAAACCACCGGACACCTCAGCAACGGCAACAACAGATGAGATGGCTGCTCTATCAGAATCTCTTCTTCCATACGCTGTACCACAATCCAATGTTGATGTTGCAGATGATAGAGATATGCAAAACTATACACAGATAGTAGATACTCCAATAGAAACGCCAGTATGGTTACAGGACCTCGAACAACATGTAGTCTATACACGTCAGCAACAACGCACACAGTTAAACCGCTCATTACGTAGATATGGTTTTGACATGCAAGAACTCGCGCATAAGGCAGAGGCCGAGACGCTGCCATCGGTAGCAGTTCCACTACGTCTGCTACCACAGGAAGAGGCACATTATTGCACAAATGCGACATTGTGTCATGAAACACCGCTTGCTCCGCAAGAGCAATGCTTTACCTATACAACAGCCGATCATGGCAAGCTTATTTTGACAAATAAACGTATTGTTTATCTTGGGCGTACAGGGCAACTCGTGCTGGACTATGCACAACTCACACACGTAGCACGCTTGCATAACGCCATTGTATTTTCCGCCGACTCGTGGTCGGTACGGCATATGTTCGAGGTCAATCGGCCTCTTGAATGTGCGATGTACCTGGACAACATCCTGCGCCAATTCCAACGTGAAGCGGCACAGCATAAACCTTTTGAGTTTGAACCCTCCTTACGACAAATGTATGCACATCATACACGAACAACGCAACCACGTTATGTCGCTTCCACGCGTCAATCAACTGCTCTGCGACACATCAAGCCTGCTATCGAACTTGCTGATATCGAAACGCTGCCACTGTCTCTGCTCAAACACGTCGAGATGGAGGTTGCAGAGTGAAAAGAGCGGATGTATATGCGGTATATGCGGGAAATAGGATAGGATAGAAGATGATGATAGATACGCTTATGGCACTATGGAATCAAGACCGCAGAAAAAGAGCATTGCAGGTAGTCCTTACTTTTTTTCTCATGTGTATTGGTATATCTCTACTTTGTGTTCTATCGGGTAAATCGGTGCAATTTCAGCATCAGAACCAACAAGCGGCGATAAGTACAGTCAATCCCACCGCACCCTCGTTTGGTAACACAGTCGTACCCAACTTAACACCGACGATGAGCGTCGTAGTAGGCACGCAGCCAACGCCAACTCAGCCGACACCAGTGCCGACAACGGAGCCGCCCTGTTCTACCACCCCTTCAGGAGCAACAAGCCACGTCGCCACGCTGTATACTGATATGCTACAGGGACAGACGCCCACACCGACACCCACGATTACAGCAACGGCAGTTAGCACAGTTACACCGGGTGTTCCAAGAAAACCAAACGACGGTGGCGGGGGTGGTCCTCTACCTGTCGTGACACCAACTTTTTCGGCTCCCACGACACCTACCCCTGTACAAAACAATGTTACGCCGACGCCAGGAACAAAGCCGGGGAGTGGCGGCTGGGCGTCAAATTGCGCGACAAGTAATAGTATCAGCAATGTAATGGGAGACGATGTGCTTGCGACATTGGCACATAATCTATGGCTTATCCTGGGGAGTTCTCTGCTGGGAACAACGCTATTCTATGGTACGCTTTTTGTGGTGAAACGACGTATGCAAGTCCGATAAAGCGTTTCGATACAATAAAGATGCGCCGTGATGGATCACGGCGCATCTTTATTGTATCGAAATTAGCCAAGTTTTCCAAGTGCCAGTATTTGGCCTTTAGGTGCATTTGGTGTTGCCCTTGGCCCACTTTCTAAGCTCACGGCAACGGCATCATTGCCTTTGACATTACCTGCGATATTTATGCTAGCAGTACCATCCGATTGCACATTAAGCAAACCAACACTCTTCGTCTGCTTACCCTGAATCTCCCACCCTTGATACACCTGCTGATTTTGCAGGGTGGGTAGACCATGTAACGTCATAATGGTAACATTAATACCTTTACCAGAGTAATAGGTCGCTTCGCCCGTTACGCCGGGTGCATTCGGTGTTCCCTTGATCGCATACGTTGTTGTCGCGACGGTGTTTGTCTGCGCTGAGGCAACTTGAGACTGCAAGCTAGAAACTTGATGCTGTAACGAAGCATTCCAGGAGGCAAGGCCACCTGAAAGCAACAAGAACAACACAGCGGCTGCCGCAAGCAATGGCATAGCCCAACGTTGTACCGATGAGCGGCGACGTACAGGCGGTACTGGCCGCGCCTGTTGTGTCGATGCCAGTGCTTGTAATGGCGGACGTACTACACTCACATGTGCCGTTTCTTGAGAAGACGCAGTGGCAACGGCTTGAACCGCCGACAAGATGCGTCCTTTAAGTTGAGGGGGGGGGGCTACCTGCGACACGGAAAGGGGCAACAGGTCTACTGTTGCACGTAATTCTTTTATCAGTTGTACACAATGCGGGCAGTGGGCGATGTGTGCCTCGATAGCCATGCGCTCTTCGGGCGTAACGGCATCGAGTACATAGGCACCCGAAAGCTCTTCGATTTCCGTACAGGTCATAGTGGGTGCTCCATTCTGTCTTCTTGACCCTTACTACGACGCATTATTGAGAATGGATTACATTTTCTCATATTATTTTAAGCTTTGCGAATAGACACAAGATATCAACATACCACTTCTTTACTATCTACGTATCATCAGTGCTTCTTGTTCCTTATCGTAACATATCTGGGAAGAGAGGTGGGAAGAAATAGGACTATTTTTTGCTGCTTCTACTCTCTCTCTATTAAAGGCTACCTTTTTATCATTCTATGACATGAGAGAGCGGAACATCGTATAGTAGCAATGTAACATACGCTAGCAAAACGTTCTTAATAGTAGGCAAGGAGGATTTGTATGGCACATACACGACTTCGCGACCTCGGCATTGCAATTGGACATCTTCCTACAGGACCCTATAACGCCATCACCGATGTAGCAGGAGTGCTAGTTGGGCATCGCACTCTTGTATATGATAGCCCATCGGTAGCTCGCACAGGAGCTACGATGATTGTACCACGCGACGGTGCTATCTGGAGTGACAATGTGTTCGCAGGTGCCTTCTCCTTCAATGGGTGCGGAGAAATGACTGGATTGGCCTGGGTGGAAGAAGCTGGTCTGTTACATACACCTATTGGTATCACCAATACAAACGCAGTCGGCGTGGTACGTGATGCAATCGCGGCCTATCCAACGGAGCAGGCGAAAAGTGGGCATGCTCTATCCTCGATAGCCAGTAGTTGGGATGGTTCTCTTCCTGTTACTGCTGAAACATGGGATGGCTGGCTCAACGATATCAGCGCGTTTCCCGTGACCAAAGAACATGCATATGAAGCATTGATTGCCGCGAAGAGCGGAGTAGTAGAGGAGGGTAACGTTGGTGGGGGCACAGGTATGATTTGTCATGAGTTCAAGGGAGGCATTGGCACATCATCACGTATCATGGACGCTATGGGGAGTCGCTATACCGTTGGTGTGCTCGTGCAGACGAACTATGGGTCACGCTCCCTATTACGGGTCGATGGCGTACCTGTTGGACGTGAGTTGGGTTTTGAACTGGTGCCGAGTCCGTGGCTAGAAAGAGTAGGTGATGGCTCGATTATCGTAATAATCGCCACTGATGCGCCTCTTCTGCCTGTACAATGTAAACGCTTGGCGAAACGTGCAACAGTTGGGCTAGCACGTGTCGGCGGTATAGGTACCAATGGTAGTGGTGATATCTTTCTCGCATTTGCGACAGGGAACCATCTGCCCGTTCCTGCAACTGCTCCACTTGCGCTCACGATGTTACCGCACGACTCTCTGGATATCTTCTTCGAGGCGGTCGCGGAAGCGGTCGAAGAGGCCATTTTGAACGCATTGACGGCAGCCGAAACGATGGTTGGCTGGAAGGGTAGAACGGCGTATGCATTGCCATTAGACGAGCTTCAACGCGTGATGAAAAGGTATGGACATTAGGGATGTGCGAACCCTTTATCGAGCAAGGTCTGAGCGTCGTTGAAAAGTTGGTCGAACGAGTCGGCGTGCATCTCTGTACCAATCAGAAAACGCCCGTTGTGCGTTGCGGAAAAAACCATGCAGTAGCCTGCGTCATCGCTCGAACCAGTCTTGACGCCGTTCGCGCCTGGATATGTGCCAAGCAAACCGTTGGTGTTGTTCCATGTATTGTAGAGGTGATTATGTAACGTCGCTGGTAATACGTAGTTCTGTTGCGCGACAATCTGGTCGAAAATCGCAAAGCGCATAGCATAACGTGCCAGCGTGGTAAGGTCGGCTGCGCTGGTGTAATGGTTAGGATCGGCAAAGCCATGAGGATTGCTATAATGCGTATCATTCAGGCCGAGTAGACGTGCCTTGTTATTCATCATAGCAACAAAGTTCGGGGTGGTACCGGCAATCGTATGGGCGAATACAACGGCGACATCACTACCCGATGGTAAAAGCAAGCTGTAGAGCAGGTCACGGACATGTATTCTATCACCTGCCTGCAACTGTGCTACGCTCATTCCCGGCGGCACCTCGTCAATTTCGTCTTGCTGAATGGTTATGGACTGGTCGAGATTCAGATTCTCGATAGCAAGCACGGCAGTCATAATCTTGGTTGTGCTTGCCATTGGCAGACGCATATGACTGTTCATGTCGAAAAGCACTTTTCCCGTATTGCCATCAACCATGTATGCGGAGAGGCCACCGACGAGCGGGGTAGGCGTCGGTGAAGGCATTGGCGTTGGCGACGGAGTAGGGATTGGCGATGGAGTAGGAAGAGGCGTCGGCGTTGCAGCTATAGTTGCGGCACCAAATAGAGAGCCGAGAGGGACAATTGACGTAAAGAAAAAGGACACGAAGACAACGATTACAATCATACACAGAAGCACGCCAGCAAAAATATAACGTTGCACTACAAACTCCTATCAACATAGGCATTGATACACAAATAAACACATTGATAACTCCAGTATACATAATACTAGAGCTGGCAAGCATGGGGCATTTGACCTATTTCTGTTCTTATTTTGCGCGGTATTAGGAGAGGTCCTTACAGTTTGTTCACAGTTGAATAAATTCGTTCAGAACCACAATGTGATATGCTGAAGTAGCTATCAAAAATGAATATTACAAAAAGATATATACGTATGACAGAACAAACATCTCTCTTCGCGTCATCGGATGACGTTCCTACTAAAAAAGAACAATCTCAACAAGCGAATACAAAGCCAGCCGAGCCATTAGCGGCACGGATGCGGCCACGCACACTCGATGAGATTGTGGGGCAGGAGCATCTCGTCGGTGCAGGTCGGCTGCTGGGACGCACCATAGAATCGGATAGCCTCACCTCTATTATTCTGTGGGGACCACCGGGAAGCGGGAAAACGACGCTGGCTGAGGTCATCGCACACCACACACATGCGCGTTTTGTCCGGTTGAGCGCGGTTTCTGCTGGTGTCACTGACCTGCGTAAGGTCATGGAAGAGGCAAACAAGCTGCGCCAGTTTTCCAATCAGCGCACCATTCTCTTCATCGACGAAATCCACCGCTTCAATAAAGCACAACAGGATGCCGTGCTGCCCTATGTCGAGCGCGGCGTCGTCACACTGATTGGAGCGACAACGGAAAATCCTAGCTTCGAGGTCAACGCGGCGTTACTATCACGCTGTCGCGTCTTCACGCTCAAAGGGCTGAGTGAAGAGCAGGTAATAAGCATCCTGGAGCGTGCGCTCATAGATGAGAAACGCGGTCTTGGCGCGATGCATGTGGTAATTGCCGAGGATGCATTACAAGCAATCGCTGTGTTCGCAAATGGTGACGCTCGTACTGCATTGAATGTACTCGAACTCGCGGCACAGGGCAGTTTGGAGAACGCACAGAGGAGCGATGCACAAAGAACGATTACACTTGCGCTTGTCGAAGAGGTGATGCAGCATCGGGCATTGCTTTATGACAAGGGTGGCGATCAGCACTTCGACACGATATCCGCGCTGCACAAGTCGTTGCGCGGCTCTGACCCCGATGCGAGTCTCTACTGGCTTGCGCGTATGCTTGAGGCTGGGGAAGACCCATTGTATGTTGTACGACGACTGATTCGTTTTGCCTCGGAGGATGTGGGCATGGCAGACCCACAGGCACTGCTCGTCTGCATAGCGGCACAACAGGCGGTGCATTTTGTGGGACTGCCAGAGGCGAACCTTGCGCTGGCTCAGGCGGTGGTGCATCTCGCTACGGCACCTAAGAGTAATGCACTCACCGAGGCGTATGCGCGTGTACAGGCCGATGTGCAACAGTCACGCAACGATCCAGTTCCAATGCAGATTCGCAACGCACCAACGGGTTTGATGAAGGACCTCGGCTATGGAAAAGATTATAAGTACGCGCATGACTACTATAAAGAAATGCAGATCGACGACCCCGACAGGCCACCACCACAACGTGTGCAGGAGTATCTCCCCGAAAGCTTGCAAGGACGCCACTATTATGAGCCGGGACAGCAGGGCAAGGAGGCGAGCATCAAAAAGTGGATCGAGAAACGGCGGAGTGAAGAGTCATGACAGCGGCACTACAACAACTCATCATAGAGCGCATCCAACGTGAAGGGCCTATCTCATTCTATGACTATATGCAAATGGCTTTATACGAGCCAAACTATGGTTACTATGTGACGGGTTCCGCTAAAATGGGTTGGGAGGGTGATTACTATACCAGTAGCGATGTATCTTCGCTGTTCGCGCACTGCATGGGGCGTCAACTGGTGCGAATGTGGGAACAATTAGAACGTCCCAACCCCTTTGTCGTGCTAGAACAAGGGGCTGGTCGTGGCGACCTTGCCCACCAAATTCGCAAGTGGGGAGAGCGAGAACGACCCGATATGCATACAGCACTTGTCTATCAGACAGAAGATATACGCGGAGGTGAAGATGCGCTCATGGCAAGCGATAGCGATACACCCGTATCGGTGCTACTCTCGAACGAACTGGTGGACGCGTTCCCTGTCCACGTTGTCGAGAAGCGCGGCGATCATCTGTACGAGGTGTTTGTCGATGTGCATCATGGCCGACTGCACGAGGTTCTCGACGAGCCAAGTAGCGTGCAGGTAGCGAACTATCTTGATAGCTATAAAATTCCCTGGCGAACGTATGATGAGAGTTGGCGAGCCGAGATAAACCTGGATGCACTACGTTGGATGCAACGATCGGCACAGTTGTTGAGCACTTCGACGAACAGTGGTTTCCTGTTGACCATTGACTATGGCGATGAGGCCAGTGCGTTATACACACGCGAACGGCAACGCGGCACGCTGGCCTGTTACTTTCAGCATCAGCTGACTGAGCGTCCCCTTGTCAAGCCTGGAGAACAGGATATCACAGCGCACGTCAACTTCAGCGCGTTGATGAATGAGGGGCAACGGCAAGGCTTGCATCTGCATACCTTCACAACGCAAAAGGCATGGCTGGAAGAGATAGGGCTGAACGCGGAGGTCGAGCGGTTGCGTCAAAGCGATTTCGCCGCGATGGATACCGAGAGAGCAAGCGATAAGGGACAAAAGGCACTGCTACAATGGTACACTCTGCGCCAACGGGTTGCCGCTCTGACGGACCCAGCGGGTATGGGTAATTTCAAAGTATTGGTGATGCGGTGATAAGCTAGCTATATATTATAAGCATACCTTTCTAATCATTTCCTTCCAAATCATTATAACTTTTTTACATCTGGTTGCAGATATGTTTCTTTACTCCTACATGTCCCCGTTTTCCGATTTCTCCGTTTAGATGAATGTCATAGACAGAGAAGCTTCCTATCGTCAGATGACAACTCGAAAAGGACATTTTTGTGAAGGAAAAGTTATGGAGAACCAGATAGTGCTTCCGGTGGGTATCTCGCAGAGTGAGGAAGAGGTGGAGCAAGCCCTTGTCGAGCGAGCGAAGACCAATTCCGCCGCATTTGCAGTTCTTCCAGAGTGACCAATTCACTGCCGTAAATCTTGCTTCACATACATATAATCTTCACATTCAGAAGGTATATGCTGACGCGAATAATGTCGTACTCCTCTACACAGTCGATATGGATGCCTGGAACGCTACGACAACGTGTGATAAGAACTCTCTCAGTTCGTGTAAAACAGAGCCGGTATTAACGCTCAAAACCGCTACGGGACAGATACTTCCTGAGACTGCGGAGCGTGCCAACATGGGCAAACAGCCGGTGTATAAAAACAAGCTGGTCGCGCTTCTCGCCTATTATGATATCAGCAAAGTTCAGGGTGCTTCTAGTCAGTTGATGTTGACCGCGACGCTAGCTAAGAGTATCTCCCCATCGCAGGAGAGAATTGGAACGTTTACCGCTCCCGTCCATACCGATAAGAAAGTTCTCAGTCTGCATGAAACAACATCGTCAAAAGGGCATACCCTCATGCTTGAACGTGTCGTACTCACACCGACTGAAGCTCGTTTCTACTACAGCTACAACAAGCCACTCGCGAGTACCACCGATTCAATCACCTCGTTCGCCGACGAAACGATCTCTATCGCTGGAAAAACCTATTCGCCAAACCCATTCCCTAGCGATAATGACGTGAATACATATGGGTGGTTTAACCAAGGCTCTCCAGAGGGAAACTATACAAGCTTTCATGAGAACCTGCTAGATCAGATGGGTACCTGGTCTTTTACAGAACGGGCCGTTGTGAATGAAAACCTGAGTGGTCCACCCTCTGCCGGAAAAAACATTCACTATGCCTGGACGTTCACTTTCACCGTCTCCTAGAGAGGAAAAAAAGCGGATGTTGCAGGTTACGCATGACTGTTAGGCAAGGGACAAAAACTACGCTGAACTTGAGCAACACTATTCGCTTATTCTGCTGTGCTACAGGACTATTCCTTTTTCGAGGAATAGTCCTGTAGCACAGCAGAATAAGTCTCCATTTGGCCTGTATCTTATACTGTATGTTAAGGACTCATATTCCTATAGGTACAGGTTAACTCACCTGGGTAAGATACAGCGCATTGAAAAAGTTATATCGAAAAACCCAAAAATCTATATTTCTCATCTGGATAATCAGTTTCTTCGTTCTGGCTTGATAGTATGTCAAGAGGTGTGTAAAAGATCAGAGTCTGGTTGAGCTTGCGATGGGACTGGCATCGTCAGCTTGTTGAACTTGAGACTGCGAATCACGGCGTAAAAAAGCAACACACAACTGTTTTCGTTGCGAAAGGCTGCCGCCATCTTCTGCGAACGGCGTTTCACTTCTCCAAAGAGTCGCTCAATCACATTATTGGTGCGAATCGTCTTCCAGTGTTCTTTTGGAAACGAGTAGAAGGTCAAACAGGCATCCAGGTCTCGCTGCAAGCACTCGACTGCTGTCGGATAAATCCGCTGATATTTTTCGATGAAAGCCGCAACGAACTGATCGGCCTCCTGCCGATTTTTCTGATAAAACAAGGCTTTTACCTCTGGTTCGACCTGTTCTCGTTGCTTTTGAGGCACATAACTGAGGACGTTTTCCATTTTGTGCATCACGCATCGTTGTCTCGGTGATGCCGCGAATTTGAGGGTGATAGCATTAAGCATCGCTTGACCACCATCACTGACCCACAGGTCAACCTCTTTGACTCCTCGTCCTTTTAAGTCGTCGAGCAGGTCTTCCCACGCCTGTTGATTTTCTCGGTCTCCAACACGAAAAGCCAACACGTCTCGCTCTCCTGTCGAGGGAATCCCGACCACGGCTAAGATGGGCATTTTACAGCCTTCGCCGTTCTACACCACGGTGAAGTACGTTCCATCAGCAAACGCATAGGCATACCGCTCTGCCAAATGGCGCTGTTTCCACTGGTCGTATTCGGACTCCAACGTGTGAAACACACGCGGAACCGTTGAGGCACTCGGGTGCGATCCTGTCAAGGTCTCGATAACCCCGCCCACCTTCGCCGTGCTCACTCCTTTCACAAACATCTCGCCAATAGCACTATCCAACTCATCTCGACGACGATGATACCGCTCAAACACCTGCGTCTGATGTCCACGACGAGTGCGTGGAATCGGCAGGTCCTCAAGATGCCCCATAGTCGTTTCCAGATCACGGTGGTAATATCCGTTGCGATGATCTCGACGCTCTTGGCTTCGCTCATACGGCTTGGCTCCAATAAAGGCGGTCACTTCTTCCTCCAAGACACTCATGAGTGCAGCGCGCACTGCGTGTCGGAGTCGCTCTTTCACCATCTGTTCAAAGGCTTCTTGACTTCCGAGTACGTCTTCGCTATGGTTGTTTGTGTGAGTCATGGGTATCCTCCTGGTGACGTTGAACTGTTTTCCAGTTCAGGATACCAGACTCTGATTTTACACACAAGTTAGTATACTATCCAATTTAGTTCATTGTAATCTGCTTTTGATTAATCTTGACTGTTCAAAAGACTAGAACTAAAATACCTTTAATTGACACATGGAGTTGTATCGTATACAATTCCGCCTGTCAATGAAGAGTGGAATT
>JAABVA010000794.1_pt1 | contig 37165 bp, 33 predicted proteins | sample 5560331 | NCBI WGS metagenome assembly JAABVA01 (sample SAMN12812661, study PRJNA571458) | rock metagenome | isolation source: Antarctica rocks | place: Antarctica: Victoria Land, Mt New Zealand sud | collected 2016-01-07 | reverse complement strand
AACAGTGATATGTAGACTGTCAAAGAAACGACATTATATTTCTTGCTTCACTGATGACGAGAAAATCACAGCAGAAAAAACAGCTGAGCTAATGCTTCAGTGAATATATTGAATACACGATTTACTCGATTTCATTGTTTCGAATCGAGATTCTCAATTTACCTTCATTCTATGAAAGTCGCTTTGCAAAAGACTAGACATTAATCTTTGACTCTTCACAGTCTATCATTCTCAGATCGATGATCAAAGTGAACGAGTTAATCAGAACGTCGAAAGATATCTTCGATTCTTCTGTTTGTACATGCAGAATGACTGAGCTAAGCTACTATTCATGATCGAGTTCGTCGACAATAATGCTCTGTTCTCAGTCATCTTCTCGATCTCTTTCTTTCTAAACAAAGACTTTCATTCTCGTATGAGCTTTGAACTCGATGTCATTGAATATGAAAGTTTTCGTGAACGCTTGCAAACGACTAAAGTCAAGAATATATCTGAAAATATGAACAAAACACTGAAGTTTGCTCGCGAGTCGCTAGTCAAAACACGAAAACAAATGATGAAACAAGTCAATAAGCATAGAAAAGAAGTTAATTATGAGATCAAATCAAAGATGTTTCTGAATGAAAGAAACATCGTTACAGCGAGATCTTTCAAGAAGCTAGATGACAAAATGCTCGATTCTTTCATCAATCTAGATCTTGTCGACTCTTCATATAAACTGAAATTATCAGAGTCTATGCATGTTCATGATGTATTTCATTCTGACCTGCTTCGCTCTGCCGTCGACAATCTCTTGTCTGATCAAAAGAACGAACTCTCAGATTCAATAGTGATAAACAATGAAGACGAGTGAGAAATCGATGATATATTGAATTCTCGTCGATATCGAAGACGACTTCAGTATAAAGTCAAATGAAATGACTATGACAATGATCTCAATTGATACAACGCTGATGACGATGAATTTATGAACGCTCAGAAGATCGTTGATGATTTTCATATTTGATACTCGAACAAATCGCGCTAATCGACAATTCAATCAATCACGATTTAACAGATCTGAGTCTGTGAAATCATGATTGAGCAATCAATCGAGTCGAGCAGAAAATACATTCATGCGAACATGAATCGTTGAAGAGAGAGAATAATGTCACGATTCTAGTCTTGTCAGACTCAGTCTTCTAGTCTTATCAGATTTATTCTCGCTTCGTCATCTTGACTAGTCTCTATTGAGTCTAGCGTCGACTGAGAAACACACATATGTAGTCAGCTTCTTTCTCGTAACTATCTTTCTTTCTTAGCATTTATCTTCTAGTTAAATGACATCTCTATCTGACTCGCTCTAGACAGATTTCTAACACTCATGATTCAACGACTATCATTCATGAATTGATTTGACACGTTGTGTACAAAGTTATCTTTTCATGAAGTGCAAGACGTGAACTGTCTCATTGTTGCAAAGTATAGAGAGATGCAAGCAGAACTCAAGAACAGAACTACAAGTGTGAAAACATACTCAACAATAAACTGAGAATTGAATTTGAATATTAACGATGATCTCAAGAATAGAAGTTTCTGTCACAAATGTCACGATTCTTCAGATGAATTCTGAGTAATCAACTGTTTTCATGTCTATTGCAAAGAGTGTCTTAACGCTCTCGTTTACGAAGTCGTCAAGCGTGATGAAGAGCAAACTGCATGTTTAGATTGCAACAGCATTTACATTGAGTTTCAATCATGTGACGAGTTAAAAGAATTGCAGATGAATGTTGAAGATAGTGAGAGAACTTTCTCATGCACTCGCAAAGATCTCGAACAAGATCTCAAATGAATCAATTTCAACGACTCAATTCTTTCATCTTCGAAAACAATGATGATGCAGATGCAGATTGAGCTGTGATTGATGAAGAAGTTGAACAAGAAAATCATCATCTTCACTCAGTTTCACATGCTGTAAGCTCTCATCGTGTCATGAGTTCTCTGACTTGAGAACAAGCTAATTGCAAAACAACATGAAAGTGCTGAGTCATCTCTTTCAACAGCGCGACTGAGTCTTTATCAACTATCACGACAAAATGAGTCAGAAAGCTCGCGATCACGTCATCATCATGTTTCGCGACGATTTGATCATGAAGATCATGATCATCTTTCTCAAATGCAATGATGTTAAGCTTAATCTCATCATGATCTCACACATCATCTGCGTCAATCTGTGATGAAACAGCAGCGTAAAACAACAAGTCTTCTGTTGCATCTTTCACATTGATCAGTTCTTTGAAATCTTCATCACTCATCATGTCATTTAAAACAGCGTCAACAAGAAACTGATCTTGCATGTCATCTGCGTTGATCTGTGATGAAACAGCAGCATGAAACAACAAGTTTTCTGTTGCATCTTTCACATTGATCAATTCTTCGAAATCTTCATCACTCGTCTCGTTGTCAAGAACAACATCGACAAGAAATTACAGACGCTGCAGAACAGCAAGCGTGAGATCATTGATATCATCATTGACGATGTCAAGATGCTGAATCAGCTGAGCTTGATGAAGTTGATGCAACTGTTTGAGTCGATGAGTGTTGAAGAGAATAAAAAGTCATTTATTCTGATGAATGAGAGTGAGAAGAATGAGAATGTTAATGAAAGAGCATCAACGATGAAAAGTTGTGAGTGAGAGAGATGTTGATTGTAATTTCATGAATCTAAGTTCTTTTTTTCTTCTTTTTTTCTTCTTTTGACACATCGTTTCTTTCACATCGCTACTCTCTTTTCGCTTTTCTTTTTTTCTCACTCTCTAGTACTTTTTGATCAGCAACGAACATGTTGTTTGCACACTGCACGCACGCACGCACACACGCACTCAGCTCAGCTGATTCAACTTCACTCACATAAATGACATTATTCATCTTATTCTGTATTTTACTCAAATCGATGAAATTCTTCTTGAACATTTCGACAGTTTTTTTACATGAAACGCAAAGAAACTTGAAGAATGAGAAGAATTCTTCTACTTAATTCTAATCATTCAACGATGCTTTTTCATCAGATCTTTGCAGACTATAAAGTTCTGAGACAGATAATTCTTGATGATCTGAGCTTCATTAAGCACGATACAATGAAAATGAACTCGATGAAAGATATCATGATTCTTCTTGTACATCTTCGTTCATCATTCTCGTTTATGAAGTCATCAAGCGTGACGAAGAGCAAATTGCATGTTTAGATCTAACTGCGACATCATGTACATTGAGTTTCGATCATGTAATGAGTGAGACTCAGAGTTCTTCAGCAATAAAATGCACAGTTCGCGTTCTCAGTTCGCACATGTGAAGACAAATTATCGTAAATCTCTTGAAATTTATCTCGAGTAATCAGAGTTCTTCAGCAATAAAATGTGCAGTTCACATTCTCAGTTTGCACATGCAAAGATAAATTTATCGTAAATCACTTGAAATTTATCTCTGATAATCAGAGTTCTTCAGCAATAATATTTGCAGTTTGCATTTTCACTTTGCATAATGTGCGAAGATAATTTATCGAATTTTTTCTTAAATTTATCTTTGATAATCAGCTTAAACTCAGAGTTCTTCGACAATAAGATTCGCAGTTTGCATTCTCAGTTTGTATGTGCAATGATAAATTATTGCAAATTTTCAAATCTATTTACACTTTTGAGTAAATCATGAAAACATTATTACAATTTCGATGCAACGAAGTTAGAACATGAATCTGACAGAGTAAATGAGCATTAAGATGTTAATCTACTCATTCTCAGTCAATAATTGAACATAGTAGTGTCAACAACAACAAGATTATACGCTTTCAGAAATTACATATCTTCAAGTACGTGTCGTGTCTTTTTCTTCTTCACTTTTTTTCTCTTTTATCTTAGAACTCAATTGCATTCATCAATTCATTATGTATCAATCTTTATTTCGCGTCGTCTTTTAAGTGAACTGTCATGACAAGTAATAAGAACAAGAAGAACTCGAACACTGCAATTGATAGTCAGATGCGTAGCATGTATTATGAATTGTTGACACGCAGTTAACTGACTCAATAATCATGTTTAGTTCATTTATCAACGAGATGTCAAAAGAAGAGTTGAGAAAGCAAGTGACAATTTTGACATATCATTGAAAGAATCTGAACTCAGATCTAAAAAACAAGAACGCAGATTTCTCGACATGTTGAACAGCTTGAATGATGATTTATCATCTTAAAAACAGTGATCTGCAGAACGATTGTAAAAGAAGACAAAATCAATGTCAATATCATCATGTATATTCTCAGTTAATATGATCTCAACATAGTTCACTAAAGTCATTCGATTTTTCAAGAACATTTTGTCAAAGAAAAAGATGCATCAGCGTAAACAGCATTCTCACTCGTCGTTATCAATCTCATCATCTTTTCAGCTCAATGAGCGAATCTCAAAGTCTCAAAGATCAACAGAATTTTCATCAAGTTCTCTTGCATTAAGTTCATGATACAACGCAGCACAGATTAATGATTCAGATGACAACTTTAGAAAAATTCTTTGAGCAGAATTCAGATGACGATCGAGAACAGTCTCTGCTGCAGCTCATGTCGATGTGCTTAGATACATAGAACTCATTCTATTGACAACGATTATGACGTGTGAAATAAAAAAGAGCATAACGTCATGATCAGAGCTGCAATGAGTTCTCTTGAGCAATCTCATGTGTAATCTCTGAAACAGAGATCGCGCACATCAATTAAAACACAGATCACGAATGAACTACTTTGTTGCAAAAAGATTAACAATAAACGAAGCTTGAAAGATAATGTGCAACTCAAATCTTGTCATATCATCAATAGATTGATAGACACAATTATATGATTCTATTGAACAATATCGAGCACAAATAATGTTTCAGATTCGAAATGTAATGAAGAATCATTATGTCTTTTACAAGAAAGTCAATACATCAAACTATGTTGTCAGATTGTTAGTTAATGATAACTTCATCAGCTCTGATATTGAAAAGATAAACATCTTCACAGATATGATGCATTGATTGACATGTACTTAGTCTGAAGAATGTTGTTTTCTAGTCTCGATGATTGTGAAGATCACTGCTGTCTCATTTTTCAATCAAGAAGATCGTAGTCTTGATCAACTATCAAACACAAGAATCATGTTTGCTGAGCTGAAAGACGAAATTGTGATACTCATAGCAATCGCGATTCAACATGTCATCAGCGAATGAACAAGTGATCAGAAGAAGATCAAGAAATGAGAAGAAACTGCAGTAGAGAGTATAACATCTCAACTGTTAATGTTCTCTTGTGCTTTATTTTTAAAACAATTGAACAATAATTGACTAACATGTGACAGTAACACATAAGCGAATAATCAAAAGCTGACAAAAGCAAATTAAGACTTGAAGAAATTTGATATTGAGCATGCTGCATGAACGCATCATAAGTCATGTTGAATATCATGAAAACGACGTATTCAACAGCATCTCTGCGACGTATAATCTTAATTGCAATCAGATAGATGATCTATTGACTATTAATGCGTCTCAAAAAATCATCAGAGAACATTCTTTCTCTTCTTTCACTGATTCAAGATACTCATCGATGTATTTTGTGAATGAAGTTTCTAGTCTCATAAGAAATCGAACATCGCAGCTTGAAAAGTCAAACAACACAGAAATCACGACAGAAAAGACAAAGAATACAACAAATCAATCAGAATCAATGAATAGCGATGAACATGAAACACTTCAAGAAATATTGAATGATGAACAGAATCAAGATCAGAAGAACGATTCAGATATGAGCATTCATTTTTCAGCTATAGAAATGAGCAATAACTAATGCAAGATAGATGTCTGAAGAACTTGAAGACACAACTGAAGTTGAATCTGATCAGATTTCGCTCGACGAAGTCAGAGATACATATCAACTATGAACATCAAAGATGAAAGATAATCGAAAGATAAACTACGCTTAATCGTTCAACAACTTTCGCAAGCAGCTGAAGATAGACATTAAGACTTTGTATTATCGAAGAACAAATGAAAGTGAATGTGTATTGATGTTTGAAGACGAGTATCAGATTTTTCTGAAGAGAGTAAAGAAGAAATTGAATGTCAATGTTGATGTTCAACGAGAAAGTAAGAGCAATTATATAGAACTCGAGTGATAGTAGTAGAATATTTTGTATATGAACAATGAACACAATCGTGAATTGCTTTGATGCTTTTAGTTCTATTGATTGCGAGTAACTTATACAACGTGCTTGCAAGAATGAAGAATTGTACAAGACATTATGAAATACACAAGCTTGTCTTCAAGAAACTAAAACTTTTGAGCAGTGCACGACATGATGTTTCAATGCAACAACGAGGTAAATCTGAATAAAATATCTCAATTTATCTATCATGAAATAATGACGTGATAAGTATTTGTCAAGAAATGTGCACAGATTACAAATTTCACATACTGATAATAACAAGCGCTGAATGTGAACATTGATCAGATGACACACATTGCGCATTGTATTATTTGAGCATAAAAAGCAAATGACTGTCATCAAGAGCTATAAGTAATTGTAGCTAGCTATTAATTGTTGATGAGTGACTATTAAAGCTTGTGAGCTAGAAGCTCAACTAAACAAATATTTTTGACTGATGCTAGCTTGATGAGCTTGTAGTCAGTTTTAGCTGATTTCGTCAAATGATTGATGATCTTTGCTCAAGAATTTTATGTTTTAAGCTTGAAACAAGTTAATCAATGTCAAAGAGTTCATCAAGAAGATGAAGAAATTAACTGAGCATTTACGTGATGAGATGCTTATTGTTATAAATGCGTCAGAATTGATTAGAACTAGTCAATATCTAGTCGAGATCTGATCTATATCTGACTCAGATTTGACTCAGATATGACTCAGCATCTTTTCTCTTTTCTAGCATCTTCTAATCAGCTTCTATTATCTTCTAGATAAACACACTTCTTTGTGTTACGAGTAGTTAACAGATGTTTATGACAAACACATTTCTTTGTGTCACAAACATCTTTTGAATCAACATTTTTCTTGTGTTTCAACATGTTCTCTTTGAGACTAACGTTGATCTGAGTAACTATTATATAGAGCGTGTTCTTCTTGCTTTTTATATCTTTTTTCTTCTGTATTCTTAAAGTCTTAGTTATAACTATCTCTATAAATCAAACATTCTAGTCATGCATGCACTCTGATTAATTTCTAAACATGATCTCAACATCTATAGCTCAGATCATTTATGAATTTAATGTCAATCTTTTTCATCATTCTTGTTTTAAATACTTCGTTGAAGATGAAGTCTGACTGAATGCTTGCAATCTCAGCATTGCTCATCTTGCTGTCAAGTTAAATGATTGTAATGTTGATCTCTTCAAGATCAAGCATGTCTTCAAGAATAATTCTCTGATCATTGAGTTAAATCTTTCAGCATTCATGAAGATTCATTCAATCTTTCATGTCATTCTTCTGAATCATATTGCAAGTGACTTTCTTTCAAATCAACATCAGAAATCTCAAGAACTTGTTATCATCAAGAATGACAAAAGATTCTGATATGTAAACAGCATACTAAACTTCAAGCATGATAAATGTTATAACTCATTTCTGCTCAAGTATTACATTGATTGAGAAGATCACTTTTCTACTTGAAAGTCTTTTCATCTTCTGAATAATTGTGAGCAAGCATTCAATGAATATCATCTCGTCAATTCTGTCGTCGAAGAATCACATGTACTGTCGTGTGTGATATTTCAATGTCAATGTCAAGAACTTTAAGTTCAATCTTCATTGTTTCAATTTAACTCAGATCTGACTCAGATCTTGTTTAAATTTATTTTAAACATCTTGTTTAAATCTGATTCAAATGTGACTCAGATGTATTTTAGTTTCATTTGTGCATCATTATATTAAACTATGTTTCATCTTTCTTTTATTCAGATCTGACTCAGATCTTGTTTAGATTTGACTCAGACATCTCGTTTAAATTTGACTCAGATGTGATTCAGATATGTTTCAATTTTCTGTGCATCATCACATTAAAATGCGTCTCATTTCATCTTGTCTTACAGACATCTTGCTCAGATCTGATTCAGATGTGACTCAGATATATTCTAGTTTCATTTGTGTTTCATCACATTAAAATGCATTCACATCAATTCTTGTCTCGTTTCAATCTTCGTCTTCGATTCTTTCTCATTTCATCTTGTTTCTTCTCATCGTCTTGCAGAAGCTCAGTCTTGAAGAGAGAAGCTACTGTCATGATGTCAGATCATCAACTCGATTTAGAACATAGATCATTGATATCTTAGATAATCTCGATTCATTGAATCTGTTTCGCAGTTCAATGAATCAAGTCATCAATCTAGCCATCGTCATCTTAATCTAGTCTCAGCAATCCTGTTTCGGCCACCTCAGTCGTGTGCGCGAACCTCTGCAATCTTAAGTCATAGAACTACTGTCTAGCCTTGGTTCTGCCCGATTCATGTATATAGAAGCCGAGCCCTCGTTCTTTCCTTTCGCTCTTTGTCTTTCGTCTTGTACATTACCTGGTGTATTGTCTTGTACCTAGATCCTATCAAAGTAATAATAATACCAGTCTTCTATATTGATAGTACCTCTAGTCTAGCCCAGTCCCTGACAGGAAGGAGCGGTATCAACGTCGTAAGGCAGGTAGGAGGCCTGGCGGTAGCGAGGTGGAGGTCGATGAGGTGGAGGTTGATGAGGCGGAAGCCGATGAGAAGGAGGTTGATGAGGAGGACTGGTAAATTTGGTGCTGTGGCTGGGGGGGCTGTACGAAAGTAATCTTCTTCGGCGCTAGTTATTTGAATACATACAAAATTGTATGGGGGTGCATTAGCGCAGTCCGAGAACTTTTGGTGTCATTTTCCGTACGCACGCTCACAACTCGCCAAAGCAATTTTTTGTAAACCACATACTCGAATATGCAATAGAAACACACATAGAACAGAGTTCATCATCTTACAAAGTATTGACCGCGAGTTCGTAGGCCATCAAGATTAGGCAGCAGAAGAGATACCTAGTACCTTGGTGGAAGAGGAGGCGCATAGCCACCCGCCTGTGGTGGATAGCTGCCTGGTTGGGGCGGCCTCCCATATCCTTGCTGGGGAGGCTGCTGACCGTAGCCCTGCTGACGCGGTGGCTGCCCATAACCTGGCGGTGGAGGTGGCTGTCCAAACCCTGGCTGAGGAGATGGCTGCCCATAACCCGGCTGAGGAGGAGGCTGTCCATAACCGTACTGAGTTGAAGGTGGTCCGTATCCCTGCTGAGACTGAGGTTGTCCATAGCCTTGTTGTGCTTGCTGTTGGGGTTGATATTGCTGGTGAGAATATTGACTAGTAGGGTATTGATTGGGGATTGGGGCTCCATATAGAGGCTGTGGTAGTGCATTGTGGCCCTGTCCGCCTTGAGGACGGGAACCCTTCTCATCCTGCGTATCATAAGATGAATCGATTGCACCTAGCATCATTTTGACCATCTACGACTTATCAGTAATTGCATGAATGACTCGACTGGATCAGTACATACCCAGAGGCCAGGTGTCAGATCGACTGGTGGACTGGACTTTAACATCTCCTCTTGCTCAAGTTCGAATCCTAAGATGGGTGAGGTCAGCTACTGTGCCCTAGGGATAAAAGGGTTGACTTACCTGATGTGCAGTCCACCAGGCTCCCAATGTGGGGATCCGCATCCAGCTCAGCCAAAAATCTTGCAGCGTCTGAGTCTACACCAACCTGCGCAAATTGAAATGAAACAGCTCCTTGGCCATACCTTGTTCTAGAAAGCTCAGAAGAAGCGTAAAGAATCGCGTCATGGACGGTATTCCTTGGTTCACCCAGCGGCTGCCCATCAGTGATGGCGATTATCAATACTGGTTTTCGCAGCTGACCATTACGGGCAGGCTTCACGACAAGATCCTCAAGTACGTTCGCTCTCAAGCCCCTTCCCAAAGGTGTCATCCCCTGAAACGGAATTGCCGCAATTATTTGGTCCATCAATTCTTCGCTCCGGACTCCGTCTATCATATCTTTGTAAATGATATTGGGCATTCGAGCTTTCGGATCTAGAGGTGGATCTTGCGGTTCGCATTTCATAAATCGAACCGAGATACCATCGTCGTCAAAAAGTAAGGCAGCGGGGACAACGCGCGAGCAAACTAACTTCAAGTCCTTGAGTCGCTCACCATTATCGTCGTATTTCATAGAGCCACTATCATCTAATGGACTCAGTAAACGTCAAAGAAGGAAGAATACCACCGACCAATATATAATATGACATCAAACAGGGCTAGTTTGACGAGATCACGGCCAACTTCCATTGGAATTTGCCACTGATTACACAGATGCTCCACTTTAGCCGGTGCAAGCGCAGCATATCTATCAAGTCTAGGGTCGTTGAGCGGAATCATGGTCTGAAGCTGCTTCTCCTGGATTGTTGATTGGAGAAGAGTCTTGTACGCTGCAATCTCTTGCGCACTTGCCTGCTTAGGGGGCGATACGCTGTAGTGCTGGATATTTTGTGGTTGTTGTTGAGGCGGATACTGTGCATCTTGCTGCTGTTGTGGGTACTGCCCACCTGGTCGTGGAGGTGGATACTGGCCACTCTGCTGTTGCGGTGGGTATTGCCCTGGCTGACCCTAGCAAACCAAGTGTATTAGTATAAGTAGTACAGCTATACAACAGAGAACTGCGGCCAAGGACGACCAACATAACCATGTCCTGTGGAGGAAGGCTGAGAAGCGTATTGCGGTGAGTGCTGTCCATAAGGCGATGGTTGGGAGAATCCTATTGGTTGTTGAGAAGGAGGCGATGGTCTACTGTAACTTTCAGGATTATACGCTGGCTGGCCATGGTAAGAATTCTATTGTCCGTAAGCGCTGCGGGTAGACTTGTTGACGAGACGTATCATGATTGAAGACCGGAGCTGTAAATTGGCGTGCATGGGGGAGTGGCTCATTAAGAATCCAGTACAGAAAGTCAATTGCAGATATACGGAAGGTTAACGTGGGGAGAAGCTTCGAGATTTCATGTGAATCAAATATGACAGATAGCCGTCGCCCATCATGGTTGCCCGTGACCTTTGGAAGAGGCCGGATGTAACAGTAACGGAAAGCAAGTAGATATCCACATGCACGTGACGGCTAAGGTAGAAGAATGATAGAAGAGAGCGAGAGGCTTACCGGATTGCTCCCAGGGTAGGCTTGGTATTGCGCCTGTCCCGGCTAGGCGGCAGTCAGTACTTATGAGTTGAATGGACAGAGAGAATAGAATTACATAAGTACCAGGCTTTGGTCCTGGTTGCATCTGAGAAGGATAACCTCCTTGGTCTTGTGGTTTCGGGGCGCCGTATCCAGCTCCACCTGGAGCCTGGCTAGCTGCGAGTTTTGAGGCAAGCTGTTGTATGTCAGTCCAGACGCCCTAACGAAAGGTACAAAGTGGACTGGCATAGAGGGGACGGCGCGAATAAAGAACTCACACCCATATCTGGTAGAATGAAAGCCACTATCCAGGTTATATGGTTTATCTAGCTGAGAGTTGAGGGGTCGTACAAGAATGGCAACAATTAGAGACTGTCAGTGAACGATCCGGGTACCGTCATAGCTTAGGGTTGAATGTGGCGGTGAATGTAAAGTCTGCCTCATAAACCAAAGTTTTTACATTTACTACATAGGTACGGAGTACTAAGGTATTATCATCTCAAAGGTACTTCAACAAGCCTTAGTAACACTAGAGGTAAGGTAAGGTATTACTAGTAGGTATGGGCATGGCATCCATGTGCCACGTCACCTCTTTCCCACCATCCGCACATTGACATCAACTCCCACTCCAATCACTTATGGCAACATTCTTGTCAGGAGCAGGGCTAGCCTCACAGCTTTAGGTACCCACGATATTGAGGCAAATAGACAAACATGAGAGCGAATAGACCTAGATCCGTATCTGAATCAAATAGCCGCCTTACTACAGTCGATGCAGGCTTATACCGTGTCAATAGACCATTTCTCTGTGCATAGGGGGAAATGCAAACATGAGCAAGAAGCATCCAAGGTCAAACGAACGCGGTCGAGCCTGGTGAGTTGAGTCACCAGGAGGTGCAGAACGGCAGTAAACCATCACCGATCTCCATCGAGATGCCAACAGTCTTCATCTTCGTACTTAGGTCTGAGTGGTGTTGTTGTCATTGTGAGGAATGATGTTGGGCTTTTCAGGTATTTCGATTGGTTTTGGAGTACATCTCGTTCATAGCTTAGCGTTTCTCGAGCGATACCTCTTATCAGTGTTTGTTGTAACGTGAGCGCGCCTCCTAAGTCGGAATAAGATCGAGAGGCAACGATTGAAGATCTATTGCTTGTTCTAATACTCAAACTCTATTGTGGAAGTGCTGCTATGAGCCTATGAGAGTTTTGCCAGCGCTAACTATTCGTTCCGTACCTTGATTCCATGACATCATCCAACTCGATCTCCACATCCCGAGGGTCCGACAGATCATGCATAGGTAGACTTAGCAAAAGGCGTTGAATCAGAAGCCCCGGAACTCGCGCATCACAGTCATGACGAAAGACAAACCTAGAGCTCGCGAACTTTCGAGAAGCAAAATGTATATAGCCCTTTTCTGCCGGATTTTGGCAGCAGCTCGAGCTCCTTTTGCGCCGTCGTTGTGATGGACACATTCAATGGAGTAGGGCATGGTTCGTTCTGTCGCACAGATCCGCTCCAGCTCTTGACTGACAAGTCCTTTAGGAACGCACCAGTCAATCCTGTTCAAGCTCATTGAAGACACGACGACTCAGCTTTTTCTCATAACTCAAGCCACTGGGGTTCTTGCTGTCGTGCTTCATCAGCTAGACTGGCAGTTCCGAGGACTTGATGTCATTGCTATTATCGTTTGGCTCTTCACGATCGTCATCACCGTTATCTTCTCCCTCATTTACATTGCCAAGCTATGCCTCTTTCCAGGCACTGTGCGCCGACAGCTGACTTCCGATGTCGTCGAGCTATGCTGTCTCGCGAACCTTTCTATCACCTTCGGCGCTATCGTTGATATGCTCGCTTTGGTGTGTGCAAAATCATGGGGACCTTCTTGGGGAACCGCGGCATACGTGTTGAGTTGGATAAACGTTGGACTGGTGTTTCCAGTGGTGGTTGGGATACCCTACGTGTATTTCTACCGTGAGCCTCCTGGAGTCGAGAAAACACCGCCCAGCATAGTATTTCCGGCAAATGCTGCAATCACCGCGTCGGCTACCTGTGGCGTGGTGTGCTATGCAGGGAAGCTCACTGCCAGAGAGCAAGTGCCTATGATTATGGTTGGGTATATCCTCCTGGGTTTAGGCCTTAATTTTGCGTTCCTCACAACCTGCATCTACGTTGTACGCCTACTGGATGGCGGGTTTCCACAAAGGCCGCAAGTCTTGCTAAACTTCATCCTCGTTGGCCCTCTGGGTCAAGCAGCATACGCAGCGCAGATTCTAGGAATGGCTACGTCGTCTCCTGGGAATAGGTCTTTTGCAGATTACAATAGGGGCACATTCATCACCGAAAGCGCTGGTCAGACTATCAGCGTGGTGAGCATCTTGTCTGGACTTGTAATATGGGGCTATGGGGCTTTTTGGTTACTCTTCTCTTTGGCTACGACGGTTCACTTGGGCTTTTTCACAGATGGTGGAATAAAGACAACACAGTATAGCCTGTCTGCCTGGAGTCCAGTCTTCCCTTGGGTACGATCTCGGCATACATCATATTATTGCCGCTTGTACTGATGGTTGTTGTAGGGAGTATTCACATTGGCCGCTCTTGAATTTGGGAAGAATATGAACTCTCTTGCGTGGGATGCTCTCTCAACTGGGTACGTCGCACGTTTCCGATCTCTCTTGTTTCCCTGATCTTCTAATCTTTATTTGCTGACATTGAGAAATGCAGGCTTGCGATTCTCTTTGTCTGTATATGGATAAGTAATGCAGTGCTTTCTGTTAAGGTTGCCATTGAAAATATAATACGCGCAGGACAACATCAGAGAAGGAAGGCTTAACTCGCACTCGTATTGAACATGTCGCTGGTATCTGTTAATATTGGCTATAGCATTAATCCATACTCTCAGGAATCATAATGCTATGATCCCTCTAAGCCATCCCTTACTACTCGTACCACAACAGGACTCTCTGCGTCCGTAAATCGAACGCTTCCCAATTACTTCTTGCAATCAAAAACCCTGTCCGCCACTGCTACATCTCAATCTATGTTCTATCACTCCAGTGGGGTATCGCAAGTGCGTTCATAACATCGTAAAATCAAGCCTCATGATCCACTCTATATCTCCCACCCCCTCAGTCAAAGTATCTCCGCCTCAACCTCTTTACTCTCTACCCCCCACACCACCTCTCCTCCAACAACCTGACCCCCCACACCAGCCGTAACAGCCTTCGCCAGTAACGCAACCCCATCCTCCCCTTCAACTTCCATATCCTCATCCTCCCATCCCTCATCGTCCTCCTCTTTCTCCCCCTTTCCCCCAGCCTTCTTCTTCCCTCCTACCCCCCCATTAACTTCCTCCCACTCCTTCCTCCTCTCCCGCCCCCTCTTTCCCTTTCCCGCCGCCTTCTCAACCTTCACCTCCATCTTTCCCACTACAGCCTCCGCCTTCTCCATGCCCTTTTCTTGTCTCAGTCTTTGCGCTCTGCTTAAGCTTTTGCCTTTGGACTTTCGCTTTGTGATGCCGGCGTTGGGCACGGGTGCTAGGATTTCGGGATGGTCGCTGGGGCGTTGCAGGGATGTGAGGGATTTGTCGAGGTTGAGGGAGGGGGAGGCGGCGCGTTTGGCGGAGCGGGAGTGGAGGGAGGTGGCTGTGGAGAAGGGGTGGTTAGTGAGGTATTGTGAAGGGTGGGGCAGGAGGGGGAGACATTTGGAGTTTTTTTTAAGTTTGGCTGTTTTGGCCATGGTGCTGGAGATTTTCTTTGTGGTCAGATTGGAGTTTTCTGTGGAAAAAGGCCGCCTTCATACACCCTGGAGGAATTGTTTTTTAAGGGGAATAGGATTTTGTTTGTAGAGATGGCTAATCGAGATGTGTGCAGGCAAAGTAAAAATTCAGACTGCACACATAAACGATCCATATTTTATGGCAGTGGTGCTTATCATGCCTGCTGCTGTATATGCCTGCTCCTACATACTTCTTATGGAAGGGATATGAGCGATAGTTTGTGCTGATATGAGCTACGGAGGTTAAGAGTGGTCACCAAAATTTGCAGAGCACTGCACACCGACAACATTTATAGCTGTATGCATCGAATAACCAATGCAGTAGACAAACAATTACACAGGACATAGCAGGATTCCAATGCTGCGTGGTAGTCCGAATGGAGGTATAGTACCCACATTGTATTCTCTTCTTTAAAGCTCAGCTCGAGGCCAAGACATCAATGAAAAGAAAAAGCCTCTAGAGGTGAGGAGAACCATCAAAAATTGCACCAGCGAGATATCCGAAGATAGCTCGATGACCTTTGCCTCCGCGCTGTGCAATGCAGGGCGCAAATCATGGCTGACCGTCTTCTTGATCACGGAAGCCCCAATAAGGTAAGTATGAAGAAGAAAAATATGAATTGGGGGATCAGTCCGGAATATATACTTTAGCTGAATGCCGGGTAATTGTGGTGATGGAGGGGCTCACTTCGCTTAGCAGCTTCACTTTACCGCAACACCTACTGTATCATGTCCTAGTAGCGCAAGCGACCTTACATTGCAGACTTTATGCGTTTCCAATGGTATGATTCTTATGTGACTTGGGGTTCTTCGTACTACAGTTATAGACGCATTGATCTCCCTTCACAATGGCTTCCAGTCGCATGACCGCAAACCCGGTTAAGCCAGCTCGGTATCGCCCTGGGAAGCCCTTAGTAGAAGAGCACTCATCAGAGGAAGAGGAAGACGAGGAGGAGGGCGAAGAGATATCTGATGAACCCATAAAAGCTCCTCCTCCGAAAGCGGCTTCGTTCCCTTCAGATGCCACTAAAATCGCCAGCAATCTCAAGAAAGTCGACCTAAGTGAGCGAAGGCGTCAAGCTGCTGCCGAAGAAGCTGCGCGCATAGAAGCCGAGAAAGCTGCACGGGCGATAGAAGAAGAAGGTTTCGTGACCGAAGAGAGCGAGGAGGATAAGGGCAGTGATGAAGATTCGGAGGAAGAAAGCGGAAGCGAGCAAAGTAGTAGCGAGGAGGAAGCTCCAAAAGTCCTACTAAGGCCTACCTTTATCAAAAAAGACAAACGGAAAGACACTGCAACCACGGTAGACGCAAAAACAGAAGAGCAGACCTGGGAAGAAGAGGAAGCTAGGCGCAAAGCCAAGGCCGACGCCATGATCCAAGAACAGCTCGAAAGAAACGCCGCCGCTCTCGCCGCTGGTAAAAAGAATTGGGACGATGACGAGGATGATGAGGTAGACCAAGTCGACGACACCGACGGTCTCGACCCCGAAACCGAGCGCGCTGCCTGGAAACTCCGCGAGCTCAAACGAGTCAAACGCGAGCGCGAAACCATCGAGCTCGCCGAAAAAGAGCGTGAGGAACTCGACCGCCGCCGCAATCTCTCCAAGGAAGAGCGTGACGCCGAGGATCGCTCGTTTCTCGAAACGCAAAAGCAAGAGCGCGAGGCCAAGGGCAAGATGTCCTACATGCAGAAATACTTCCACAAAGGCGCCTTCTTCCAAGACGACGCCAAAGCCGAAGGGTTGGACAGGAGGGACATCATGGGCTCGAGATATGCGGATGACGTGCAGAACCGCGAGCTGCTGCCGCAGTATATGCAGATTAGGGATATGACGCGTCTTGGCAGGAAGGGCAGGACGAAGTATAAGGATCTGAAGAACGAGGATACGGGGAGATACGGGGAGCTTGCTAGTGGAAGTGGCAGAGGCGGGATGGGAATGGACGAGAGGTTTTTGCCAGATAGAGATGCTGGGAAGGGGGGCTCGGGCGCCAATACTACGCATGTGGGGGAGAGGAGAAGGCCGCCAGTGGGAGCCCCCGACGGCCCCAGGGCACGAACTGCTCAACCCAACTCAAACTTCGACGCCAGGAATGACCATTCGCGTTCGCGTTCGCGTTCTCGTGAGCGCAGGAGACGCAGTCCGCCACCCCGGTCCTACTCACGCTCAAGATCTCCTCCGCCACGAAGAGAGCGCCACAGAGACACGCGGCGGCGCTCCTACTCGCGATCGCCATCACCGCCTCCGAACCGCTACGGAAGAGACTCGCGGCGGCGGTCATACTCGCGATCCCGCTCGCCGCCACCACCGCGAAGAGAAGACCGCGGTTGGAGGAAGCGAAGCCCGTCGCCGTATCGGGAGGGTGGTGGAGAGAAGAGGAGGAGGGTGGATGTGGATGTGTAATAGGTGTTGTGGTTTGTCGCAAGCCAAAAAGTCACACGAGATCGTAGACATACCCTACCCTCAAAGAGTATTCGGATTCGCGCTGGGATGATGTCCATCTCCGTCCCCGCCAACCCCACAATCGCTCCTACTTGCAACGACGCAGTCTCTATACATCCCCATCAAAAACCCATCCCCTCCACAAGAACCCCCACCCCCACCCCAAACCCTCCATCCACCAAACCATCAACCAAATATATGAAACCGATCCGGCATGATAACCGACGTTCGAGCCCTGCGAATACAGACCATGCAGGAGCCTACGCTTTCAGACATCAGGAGGAACCAAGGGCCAGGGAGCGAGGTTTTGCTTGGGGGTTGAATAGTTGGGAGGGGAGAAAGGGGGGGAGGGTTGCTGAGGGAGAGAGAAAGAAAGGGTAAGAAGGGGGCGTGTGAGGTTAGCGATACGAAGCACTTGGATGAGAAAAAAAACGTTTTCTGCTATGACGGAATATGCTTTCAGATGAGTATGGCGTATATTGGATCCTTCACAAAAGGGGTTCCAGGGACAGGGGCAATACGGAATTTATCTGCCTATACCCCCCCACTTTCCGCCCTTTCCAAACAGCAATCGATCTAGCCCCACCCTCTCCGCTGAGACTTTTTCTTAGCTTCCTGATCCTTCAGCCGCGCGATGTGGAACAGATCTCAAAGCTGAGTCGTGGCGGTTTGACGGAACTGGTGCGGGAGATTCGCTTGTAGGAGACCCTGTGGAGATACGTGGAGGTGATGATGGGTGATAGAGTGCTGTGTGTGTTCGGCCTGAACAAGGTTCGGGGCTCAGCGAGCTCAGATGGGGTTTAGTAGGCTTAGAGACTCTTTGCATTTTATGCTATCGTAGATGCCGGATTCTTTTCAATAGGTAGTGGTGTGTAAATAGGATACTTCTGGGTCGATGTTCCTAGGTAAAGCGCGAAATAGCTCTAATTGGGTTCCGTGTGGCCGAGATCATGCCCGGTTGTTCTGATGATATGCTTGCTGGACTCCCCCAAGGGACTCTATCGTTCGTTGCTGGTGTGAATTTGTAAATGTGTCCTCAATGGCGTGTTCCAAAGAAGCCATTCATCGTTGTAGACGTTGTTCACGCTGTGGAAAGCTTGCTGGATCGACCGAGATGCTGAGTTTGTTTGTTCTATGTCGGTCACCTCCCCTCGGTAGTCCAGAGCGCATTCATGGTTTCCCGGCGCTCTACCCAGCGTTCTTCTTGAGCCGCAGATGTAGTACGAGTGCATGTCGGTACAGACTCGACGAAGGATACCAAGCCGAGAGACTCAGTCGAAACGCAACTCATGGGAACCGCAAAGTTCCGCCAATATGAAGGTTGTAGCATAGTCGAGCAACAAGCTTGTTATACCTGAATGCCAAGACAGGACAGCAGACCCTCCACAAGCTCTTTCATATTTCTCCTTCTCACTCACCTCCCACCCAGCAACGACTCCCTCTCAACAAACCCCTCACCAAACCTAATCAAAAAAACCGTCTTCCCGGGCCACATCTCCCCCCCTTCGCCATTGTGCGCCGTCACACCTGCGCTCAGCCCACATCCCTCGCACACGCCTTCAATCACGCCCGCTACAAACGCCGCACAGTTCAGCTGGCTCATCTCTTTTGGCACACTGATGTACTGGTTAACGAGTGGCTCGTTGTCGCTGATCATGTATTCGTTGTTGTTGGTAGAGGAGTGCTCGATGGCATCGGCGGGGCGGCCGAAGAGGTGTCGCCAGAGGGGGGTGTGGATGAATTGGAGGAGGGGGAGGATGCGAGTAGGGCGCGGGGGAGGGGGGGTGGTGCGGTGGAGGATGAGGGGGAGGATACGGAGGCCGAGGGGGATGCCGATTGCGGAGAGTCTGAGAAGAGTGGATTAGTAGGAGTTTTCGAGGTTTTCGAAATGTAATATTTAGAGTGGTTTATTTCTTGGAGCTGTGGTAGGTTGCCATGGACATACCGCCGTTCTAGATCCTGAATCCCCGTAACTCTCTTCTGAGCATATGTGACCATCTCCGAAAAGAGATAAGCGAAGCTGGCGCGGCTGAGCTCAGCTGTTCGTGTGCGGTTGAGGTTACGGTCGTAGATGGTTTTACGATTGGAGGGGACGCGAAGACCAGCGATGGGGGAGGGGCGGGGAGCGGATTGCGAATCTGGGATTGGGAATGTTGATTGAGACTGTGGAGGGAGAAATGCGGTAGTAGGAGGCTGGGCTCTGGGGGCTGTAGAGGTAGACATGGTGGTTGGAGTAGGGAGAGTCGATGTTACGGTTTAGTTTTGGAGGTTGTTGGCAAGCGAACGCTTTACGGAGTTCACGAAACCTTGAGATGTCGATAAATTTTATGTAGGTAAGATGAAAAATCTACCGTTGATCCTCCCATTCCTTAAAACTCTTCTGCCGCTGCCTTGAGTTCCAATTCAACGTTCTTGAAATGCTGGTGACCCAGTCTTCACTTCTCCTACCGTGCGGCATCACATTAGCAAATGGATATCTAGACGCCGAAACGGTCACGTAGTCGCCTGGACACAGCTCAACCCTGGGTCAAGTCATTAGGATGTCATTTAGGATACGTGGGAAGACTACAAACCTTTCCCTACCATCAAAGCTTGCCCATGAGGAAGTACGAGCGTCGTAGGGAACCCCAACACGTAGCACAATTGTATCAGGAAGGATTATGGGTCTGAAAGAGAGCGTATGAGCGCAAATTGCAGTCACGAGTATTACTGGATTCTCCGGATGACAGAGAGAACCTCCAGCTGCAAGATTGTAGGCGGTTGACCCTGTAGGCGTTGCAACACACACTCCATCGGCTTGCACGGTTGTGAAGTGCTCGTCATCTCCAAATATCTCGATGGAAGACATTGCTAAGTCCAAGTCAGCAAAGCAGACCGCAAAGCAGATCGCAAAATTCCTGGTGAGCTTACTAGGATTTGGGCCTCTATCAACAACAATATCGTTTAGAATTTCATAGGAACCATCGGGCTTATGCGTATATTCATTTTCCGACTCTTCGCCAATAAGTTCGTCCACTAAGTCTTTGCCTCCTCGTTCTCTGTGCTGTGATCGCATGACCGTGCCCTCGAACCTCAGACGTAGGCTTACTGTGACTCCTTCGGTAAAAGCTTTCGTAAGGGTATTCTCAAAGTCCTTATAATCAAATTTCGTAAGGAAGCCTAGAGAGCCCAAGGCAAATGACAGAACCGGAGGTACAATTCTTTGGAAAAGCCAGCTGGCATATAGAAGGGTCCCATCGCCTCCTAGCTATGACCAAGTCAACCAGGCTCACAAGACGAATATTGGAAAAAGTACTGTCACCACGAAGTCAAATGTTTGGGGACGCTTTTCGCATAGTTCATTGGTCCAGTACTTCAAGCGACCTTCGCGAGACATGTCTTGTGAGATAAGGCCTTTGGCATGGAATTTATGGTTGTGCTCCAGCGTATTTTCAACATATCTGACTACAGTTAAGCTTGTCCGTGTTCCTCCAGTAGCACTGGAAAACGAACACAATGTATGGTGTTGCCCTATCCTTTGAGAGGAGCCACTCGACAACCTCCCTGGTATACCCAATCAAATTCTCGTCGTGCGCCTTGGTCAAGAGGAACACAGTCTTGACCTTCAGTCTCAGCCGGATGCTGCCCAATGTCTTCGATAGCTCTCGAACGCCCCATGCCATATCCACCAGTTGCTTTTTCGTAAGTAGTCTGGAGTGGGTGACGGAGTCGTTGTTGTCCACTGCTTTGTCCTGCTTGGCATTTTCATTGATGTCTTTCAATACATTGGAGTTTCCCAACTTCCTCTGCTTGTCAAGAAGAGAGTGAACGAAGCAGGCTGTATCCTGACGGCGGTCTGAGACGAGTGACGACTTGCGACGATGTTGATTCTCCCCGTCGAAGACTACCTAAGCCTACACCTTCAGCTCAAGCATCCCGGCAGGATGATGGGCACTGAGACCTCAAGACCATGCTGATACTCGGACTCGCTGGCGCTCGAATCTGCATTGCCCTTCGGACGATCAGCGTCCCTGGAACTCCGGGGCCAGATGCGGGACATTCCAGCAGCGAGGCTCACCTGGTCTCTAGAGCGTGTGGAAGCAAGGTCCGTAGTCGCTCCAGAGTCAAACTGTTCTTGAGTAGGGTCTGTAATGGCGTGATCCATATTTCGGTATCTGTTGACAAATACTTGATAGTGGTCATCCACGGTAGTACTGTAGTACCTCCATTAACCAAGAGTCAAGACATCGAGCTTTCCATGTTTCAAAGTGACTCTCATGGCCTAATCGCCCTGGATAGTCACCTCGGATTCGGTTACTGTGTATCCTTGAGCCGCAACCTAGAATAAGCGAAAATAATAAATATATCGGGCGAACCGGAGATTGGCTGAACTGTGACTGCGGAAAGCCCCTGATGGAACCTGATACGGGTTGTGCCCTAAAGACTGAAGCTCCGAGTACTCATAGCTCTATTCCGTACTCGGTGAGTAACTTTCCAGCTGTTGCATGGTGCCATGCTCCTGCTTTCGTCACTCAACATCATACGATCGGAAAAGGCAATTCGTTTTGTTGAGATCCTATCAGCATCCAAGACTCAAGTGGCCAATACGCCTGCTCGGCTCCATGCCGCACACCACTACCACAGCGCACGGATCAAAGTCTGGCAAGGCTAGATGGAAAATACAACATGCCTACGTGGTATTACTACTGCATACTTCATAGGTACAACAAGCAATACACCTTACAGTAGTACCAATGGCATGATGGGTATCATCCGGTATCATTGGTTTGCTGCGGTCTACGAGTGGAAATTCAGTGTCATTGACAGAACCGCCGCGTCGGATTGCTAGAAGAGGAAGCGTGAAAATTCGTTGGCTTGAAGCATGGTGTATTAACTAGAAGTGCGGAGTAAGATTGATAAGTACAGATTCGGATGTTGTTGCCCATTTTTGATGCGCAAAGTTTGGTACGGATGTCGGACAATCCAACTTCGTAACTTCAGGTCTTTCGGCCAGATGTCGCTTACCGTGTGACGGTGTGAGCGGACTTTTACTAGCCTGACAAGCCTGAGTCCATGTCAGCCACCCCGAAACGTTTGAGAGCGAAAGAGAGATGATCCTAGGCGTTGTTGTCCGCGAGTCCTTTGTACCAGAAGGCAGCGACTTGACCTGGTCCGGACCTTTGCAGATCACACATATGCGCCATTATTGAGGGTCAATCATAGCAATCGTGCATTGTGAGAATATCCGATGGGCGCCGGCTGAGTCCTTGACGTGCATTCTGCAGCGTGGGATGGATCAAGAGGGTGTGACTGTCGAATGCAAGCTGCAGCTTGGGTTGTTAAGATGTCATTTATCTAAAGTAAGGTAAGCATGCGTAGTATATGGTGGAGCCAATCCGTAGCGCGCCACGCGTTCTTCACGGTTTTGGAGTGTGAGACTTCTCCTTTGTGGCTGCGACTGGGTTGGTTGTGAGGGAAGACCTTGCGAGCAGAAACATCATTGCACTACTTATTTGGTCTGGCAATGGTATGCGCCTCCGTAGGTGCAGTTACAAAACTTGGTCTTGTTACCATACAGTACTCGTCCCTAATTATTGGGAAAAGCCAGCGCTTGCTGATCTCCCACGAGTTGACCTGACTCACGAGATGATTTTTAGAAGATACCCATGTAGAGGCGCACCATCGCCAAAAGCAGGCTCCGACCCTGGCAAACCGTTGAGGTTGGGATGCAATTATTACCTTTGAGTCAAGTTGGTGTATGGGTAGGCGCAAGAAGTGTAATAATATTATCGTTTTTTGGTTTTCATGTTCTGTGCGTCGACACGACAAAGGGAGCCTGGCTGGACGACGAACCTAAATTGACTCAACGACTGCCCCATAAAGGCAAGCGTAAGACTCCTTCTATGCGGTGGGTCAAACTTCATACGGAGGTACATGTATCACACTTCCACGGCGTCCTCAAGGCGCCGATCGACGGGAACCATGAAGTTGAGGCGGTTAATAGAAATCCGAGATGCGGTGTTGAAAGTTTAGTAGTAAGACACCTGCCTGCTTGTGCCTGCTCGGTCGTGTAACGAACCTGCTCGACAAACCAGTGGGTAGCAGCATGCAGGCAGCCTTGTCGATGTCTAGTACATACTAAGTGTGTGGGAGCCCTTCCTGGAGCGGCTTCTAACGCATGCGATTTGGCGGCGGGGGTATTCTTGCATTACGACGTAAGAAGCCCATTAACCCGAGAGGGCCATAGTTCTTAAGCCTCTAAAGCATTCGCGTCGCCATCTCATTGTGCTAATTTGGAAAGCCCGCCTTGCTAGGATGTTTATTCGCCGACCCATGAAAACGATGGAGACGAGAGATGGCATCGGAACTAGCGATAGATGAATTGGTAGCCAATCATGACGAGGGGATTCGGGATCGTCTGCACATCTGTATGTTTCCAGTCGCGATCTAACTCGAACAATAATGTGGCATGTTGTATGTAGTTGAACCTCCAGGCTCCCGGCTGCATGCCGAGGGACGAAGACAGCATGTTAATGTAGGTAATTGTCGATAAAAGTACTGAATGGAGTTACGGCATTACCGGCCCCTAGGTTGCTTTTGATGGTCACTTTGTACCTCCGTACAGAGGTAATATCGCACGAGTCTCTCCCAACAGTCAAAGGGCCGATGTCTAATTCTTCAAGATTAAATCACCACCGATTCCCTGCGTCATAAGCTTGTGGCCTCAAAGGTTGTGTTTGGTTCGGAGAATACGATAGAAGGATTTTCAGTGCGTCACACTAAGCTTCATGGCCTTATGCCCGAGTGTTGCGCAGTCATGATTGGTAAACGCCTATGTAAGTTAGTAGCAGCTGTTTCGTGATTGCTTTTTTCGTCGGCTGGTTTCGAGGCCCCTTCAGGCCGCGATCCAACGAAAGATTAGGTAGAGTGCCCATTGTTGAACCCCAAGCAGCGGCGCATTTGCCGTGTCAGACCAGCGTGACCAGGTCTTTTGACCGCTTCTTCCAAGCAAGGCCGATCAAATTACGGGCGCGGAAAGCCCATGATGACTATTTATTTGGTGCCACCCAAACGGCACAATTATAGTTGCCTCCTTCAGGACCATGTTGTTTTATCGTCCCATCCATCCTGGGCAAAACCCAATTTGCGTAGCAATATAATCGCGGGTCTAAAACTCGCATGGTCCATGGAACCTTGCGGGGCCCAGTGGTCTTGTCTCAAACCTCTCGTTGGTGTTCCCAGAGTCCCAACTTGAACTACTTCATGCATGCTTGTATTCCCGCCAACGCCAATCCATCCCTGATGGCCTAGCCGTGGGGTCTAAGAATGCAGAGGCGTGGAGGATGAAGTAAGTCTCTCCAACTCCGTGCGTGATGCGCTTCTGTCTCATCATTACTCATCCCTTTGGATATATCGATCCCCTCTTAACTTGTGAACGTCCACTACCTCTACCTACTTGAGAATGCCCTTTCCAAAATCCGAACCCAACTTTTGTTTCCAGTCGAATATGCAGATATCTCGTTAAATTGACATCATAACTCTCGTTCTCAATCGGTACTCTCCAAGAAGATATAATCATGTTTCAACCCCATCAGAAAGGCCCGACATCCTACGCTATGCCTTCAACAGAACTCGATGCCATGCTTGCCAATGTGTCAAATCAAATGGCACATGCCCAATTGTTGCGGCGCCTCTCAGGAAACTCCAATAGCAATTCCATGACCGGTAGAAGGAGATCAGCAAAAATTCTGAAAGCGAATAGCGTTGGAAACAGCCCTCACAACTGCAATGTTCAGCGTCGAAAAACCACTACGTCACAACCAACTGGACCAAACCATTCCGTCGCGCAAGAGAGATACCAAGCGCGAGGACAGAGGCTGGGGAACAGTTATACTTCATGGCGTCAGGCAGCGCAAGGAAGGCCAGTGAGCTGGCATCCTGGCTCGAGAGAACATGAGATGGCCGCAATGAATGTTTTTACCGGCGAGCCAACTATGAGGAATACTATAGCAGGACTTGAGACCCTGGCGGTCGCCGAAGACCCAGTCCCTCTAAGCCACCCATTCGCAGAAGGTAACATGACAACTCATGCAAACCAGCCATTCCAGGAGAACGATGTGAAGTTACATTCTCAGTATTGCGTCAACGGGGGCCCGGAAATGTTCGACCAGCCTCTGGCGAATGCGGAAGGCTATCAACAACTAATGACCGGGAACGACATGGTATTCCCATCATATCCATCATACGGTGTGCCTGACATAGCTCAAACCGCAAATCCGTTACTTCCTTATGGGTACACATATGATCAGTATGCGTTGTCAGGGTTGCAGGCCTCGGACTGGGCTCATCTCTCTTCAAACATTGACGATTATCCCATTCCACAGACACCAGACTTTCTTCCAATACAATATCCGGCAAACGATTTGGACGGCACCGACCTCGTACAGATAACGAAAAAAAAGAGTAAAGAGCTGGTGGGCATGGGGCTCTATGACAATACAGATAGAGACGTGCTATCATCGCTCAACGTTGGTCATGGCCAGGGTCCAAATCATTCCGCAAATTTGCAGCGAGAGTCAATGGGCAAAGGTTTGAAATTAGAAGAAACGTGGCAACCTCCGAAAGAAGATGAAGGAGATGATGAAGACGAGGAGGAAGCTTCTTCAGCAGATGAGGCCGAGGAATACGTTCCCGTCAGCTTTGCTCAGGATGACACTCAGCCATCGTTCTATCCTACGTACAACGACTTGTCTAACCAGACCTTTTTCTTCGACAACGACGATCAATACACCAATTGTATAGCCTTCGATCAGACGATGCCATTGTGTCAGCCGAAAGCGCCAGACCCGGTTTTAGAGAATTCATTATGGTTTTGAAGGACTCTTGCACGGTGGTTTAGGGAGGGATGGGTGGATCTGGATTCGGTATTACATAGCGAAAGCAAGGTGTTCAAGTGTCTGGCAAGGAATCCTTTCCAACGAAGCTTTGAGTTTTGAAGCGCTGGAAGCTCGAATCTGTGAGCTGCTGGAGGAGCCTTTCTGTCCTTAGATACCCCATGCATGAGTAGCGTCCCTCTATGGCAGTGACAAGCGATTTCTCGCTCGAGGAGAATCGCCATGTCAATCATCTGAGTGAATCACCAAAATGATTGTTGATTTTTCTTAGTGACAAAGGTCGCCAAGAGGAGTTGGTGCCACTTGGTGGAGCGCAAGTAAAACCCTGCGAAACCTAGGCCGAAGTAGGAAGTGATCAGCGTTTGCTCGCTTAGGTACCTTATGGAGTATGGGACAGTGACTGCGGAATGCAGTCTGCAACCTGGCTGCAGAAGCTTTCCCACCTGCAGCATTATTGATCACTGCATCATTATTGCCTTGATGTATGAGGGTTCCATTTTCCACTTTGCTTTCTATGCAGCATCCGCCACTTGTTGCTGCGACAGGCGCATTTGTTCGGCTTCAGCAAATGGACGAGGTGCCAAAAATGTTTCAAGTTGATTAAAAACAAACCCGGTTTGGTAAACGAGAGAGGCGGAGACCTATCACCGTCTGCAATTGGGGCGCTCTGTATTGAGGTCAGGTTGCAGGGACTTTTGTCGCAAGGATTCTCCGTCAGTCTTGCACGATGTTGCTTTCCTCAAAGTGCCTTGCCGGGCAAGGCAATCGTGCATCACCTAAAGCCAGGAGTTGTCGTTTACCTTGCGGGTCATGTTTTGTCATGTGCAACCCTTTCTTCAAGGTAGAGGAATGGCGACCATGCGCGCCTCACGGATGATCCAATTGATCATATTCTCCCCCGATGGGAAGCTGCCATTCCATAAGCCATTTGTGTTTAGGAAATCTCTCACTTCGTACTTCGTAGCGCTGAGCCTTCGGACTCCTAGATCCCCCAGAATTCAAGTTCCGACATGCGACAGGATCTTCGCCATTCTCAAAATATCTTGCAACGAACTTCCAAAGCCCACAGATTTTGACAAGCAATCGCCTCACCAGAGACTCTCGAAAGATGCAAGCTTCGATAGTTCGGCATGGTCATTCCACACTACCATCGTAGCCCTTTCGTGCCTGTGTGTGTTTCCAGCGAGACTTTGCCATACCTTACTGTCGCTGAAGAGCTGTGGAAATGCTAGTGCGGCTTAAAACAAGCTCCAACGGCCCGGAATCCACCCGTTTCTGCTGCGCCACAACATACTCTCAAACCTCTACCATAGGCTATAGCGTGCGTACTGTGGTAGTTCTCGAAATCGTCTTCCAAACCATTCACGATACTTGAAGAAAGGTAGCTACCTAAAGTATGAATATGGATCATCTTGTATTCATACCATGGCGAGATAACGACGAGATACTTACCGCGAGACGCTGGCTTTATCCAGCCAAGGGTTGTAAAGATCCAGACCTGAGGAGAAAAGCTTGCAATCGAGTGAGTCCAGATGTAGATATGTTTTGCTAGCGGCATTGATGTAGATCTTCATATGAGCTCATGGACAGTCTTCATACGCTTGTGAATACCTTCGACCGAGATTCTCATATTTTTCCCATTGGCATCATTGTTTCCTTTTAACTCGGCCGTTGGCTGCCTTAGCTCCTTCTCCACATGCTACTGTCTACACAATTCTTGGAGACACTTTGGTAAACATAGCTCATGAAACGAATCCCCTGACAGTATCTGCACTTGTCTCATGCAACCGAACCTCCTTTGCAGGAACAATGATCTTGCTTCCTTCATTCGTTATAGGTGCATGATGTGCATCCCGCTCCAGGGGAATGCTGACACGTTCCTTCAGATCTCGGCTTGGAAGCTGCGTGGAAACCTTCCACACGCCGTGGAGTCTACATGGTTCCTCATAGATGCGATTCTAAGCGATGACACCAAAAGCAACCAACTATCTCCCTTCGCTATCCGCGCCTGTTATAGCACGGCGTTTTGTCGGTCAGTTGTTGATTAACTTCGTACCCATCAAGCTTTCAGGTCTCTGTTCTTCTGACCAAAACAGATTCGTGACTGGGCTTCTCGACTCGGAACAAGATGCAAAGTACAAGGTATCCATGTACGCAAAGGCGAAGCAAATTGGCCTACCCGCTTCCTTTGTTGAACTGCGCCACGAAGCGACCCATGGAGATTTACCGTCTCTTGTCGTTTTTCGTCGAGCTGCAGAGAGATCTCTAGACTGGCTATGGAATGACTACTGGAGATACCTAGATGTCCGGAGTGGAAATCTGGACGAAGATGAACTTGACGCTTTCAAGGAGGGTCGGGAGAAGCTGAAGGAAAACCTTAGAATCATCCTCCGCCAGTACAACGAAGCTTGTATAGATGACGTGAAGACGATTGGTCGCAGGGACGTTGCGATGCCGACCCATTCGGCCGATAAGGCATGCCTTGAAATTGTAAAAATTTGCAAGAACGAAAAATTGGTCATCGCAGAACTTGTCAAAGTACTTCTGGAACACGGAACCATGATCCCTAGCTCAAGAACGTGAGTACTAATGTCATATCTGCCCTGGCACTTGACTAAGAAGCACAGACTTGGTCGTCACATGGATGAAGTCTTCACATTATGGGAAAGCCTTTTGAAGAAGCTAACATCACACCAGTCCCACTTCCTGATCATGCTCACCGATGAGATGTTGGTTCGTTTGATTTCACCCTCGATGCTCGATGTCACCATTGATTCGTTCCGCGAAGCTATCGCTATGTGGCTCGAACGGATATGCACTACCAAAGGATGGGTACCGGCAACTAAGCGGGGAAAGCTCGATGATAGTGTCATTATGGAGACCTGCTTGCAGAACCCGAATCACTGGACCGTTCGCCTCGCAGTCACGATGATTGAGAGCTCAGATCACAAGATCGCAAAAGAGATTTATGTAGACCGCGTTTCCAAAGCAGCTGACGACTTGAACACAAAACCAAAAGTTCCGATTGTCCGATCCATTTCGATCGAGAATCTTGATCGCCTGCTACCGTCCCAACGTAAGTGGTTGGAGTCGGAAGAAGGGCTGGCAGAGAAGGCACGATACCTGAAACGTACTCAGCACCTTGGGGAACAGCCAGAGCGATCGAATCAAACGGGAGAGCCACAACATCAAGCAGCGAAGCCAACATCGGATGGTAGTTCACCCCAGCAGGGTGTGCAGTCGAGGGATATGGGCATGGCAATACAGCAAGATCCAGGGGATGAGTCCGACGAACACTCGGAGGAAGATCGGGATGTGGGGGGCTGGACTAAGTGGAAGGGGGTATGGATTGCAAAGCCCATCGGCATGGTCTAATGTCATGCTCATGATATGAGTGATTCATGCAGGAGCGTGGAGGCACTCGGTATTTGCAAAGGGAGTTTCTACAGCGCAATAATACCCGACATTCTAGCGACAAAGGCGTTAATGGGTGTGTAACATGGCCCTGTTCTTCTCTTCTTTGTAGATGCTAGGTTGGAGCTTTATGGAAGAGACTGCAAGCACCACCGTCGGCGAGTCTCAAGTATGAAGGTATAAATAGTCTCAAGGGCAGCAACCATAGTGAACATATCGATAATCGTTGTTGGATGAATATCCTACTCGCATGGAATTATGGACTTCACCTAACCTTACTTAGGTCGACTCTGCCGGTTCGTACTAAGTAGAATATATCTCATCTGCACTTGTCCCAATCTGGGCATGTCTATCCGAAGCATTTTAGACATCGGGAGTGAAGTGAATAGAATCTGTAGATGCTCGAGGTTTGTGACAGGCCTCCATCGCCTGTTGGTAAACCACTTTGAAGGCCAAAGAAACAGAACCTCGGAGATAAGGTATGTAAGTCACCTCAGGATCTGCAGAGCAAAGCCACAGGACGGGCCGCTTGCGCTGATAGGTCAGTGAAGCGAATTTACCTTATCAGAGATAAGATCCATCCCCCCTTTCACATGCCACAATCTGCTTTCGGTTTGAGTGTTGGAAAATTGAATTGTCGCATCAATCAAAGAGATACGACAGCATCGTTAGTGGCAAGAAGCAGTCAGCTTGCCAGATACCTTCCCATCGATCTTGAAAGAAGAAGCCAGAGATGTTCACGTCGAGATAGAGACCGAACAAAAAACAACACTAAGAAGACAGCGCCTTTTGGCGCAGGCTTGCAGAGCGCCCCGTCGTAATACGGATGGATGTACGGAGTTACGGAATACTGTACTCGAGTAATGGCTAGCCTTCCCGCCAATCCAGGTCACGACGGATTTGTGACACCAGCATCTTATTTACGTCGTCCTCGAGCGTATTCCAAACCGATGGCTCCGGCTGAGCCAGAGAGCGCAGTCGAGAGGGATCAACGTCTCGGCTTGGTGAGTTCCTGCTGCTGACCCATGCATCTCCGGAAAAAACCCCGTGCCAACCCGTTTAATGCTGACATAATCTCCCAATCTCGCAGCAAAGGATTCGAGACTTTCTCAAAGTCCGTACGAGTTACGATGTGCTGCCGCTGAGTTTTCGCTTGATTGTTTTTGATACCACGCTGCTGGTGAAGAAGAGCCTTACGATCCTGATTCAGAATGGTCATGGTGGACTTCCACCTTTCGCTCTCTGATGCCGGACTGACTCTTAGCAGGCATCGTGTCGGCGCCATTGTGGGATTCAAGGACTTCGACATTTGCCGGTCTACTAACAACATCTGACTATCTCAATCTCATCCAGTACTATTGGCAAAACCCCGAGGCAGTCAACCGGATTGATCAATTCAAGCTGAACAGTCTTCGCGGTAAGCTACCGCAGAACAGCTAGCTTGTCTTAAGTCTATCCGCTTTATAGACTGATATGCAAGTCAAGATATCGAGAAAGCTATCGGTGTGGCTCCTCTCGAGACCGTATCAATTCACCCTCTACGTCCCCTCTACGAAGCCTGCCGGCGCATGTTAGAGTCCCGGGCTCGTCGTATTCCACTAGTGGACATTGACGACGAGACCAAGCGTGCTATGGTCGTCAGCGTCGTTACTCAGTATCGCATCCTGAAATTTGTTGCGGTCAACGTCTCGGAAACCCAACTGCTTCGAAAGCCTTTAAGGCTACTCAACCTTGGAACTTACAAGAATCTCGAGACTGCGAAGATGGAAACACCAGTATTCGATGTCATCCATCAGCTTGTGAATTACAACATTTCTAGCGTGCCAATATTGAATAGTGATGGTATGTGGCTTATGCTATAATGAGCGGACAACAAGCTGATAGCTCAAGGGGTCGTCACGAACGTATTCGAAGCTGTAGATGTCATTACTCTTATCAAGGGTGCTGCATATGATGAATTAAATCTAAACGTGGGGGAGGCCCTTCAGAAACGCTCGGATGTCTGTGTTCTGAATCCTGAGGTGCAGCGGTTTTATTGACTCTCCTAACAGGATTTCCCCGGAATCTTTACATGCTCCATCGATGATCGTCTCGACACCCTCTTTGACACAATCCGAAAGTCTCGAGTTCACCGGCTGGTAATTATCGACGAAGACAATCGTTTGGTCGGCGTATTGACCCTGAGTGACATCCTAGAATATATCCTTCTCGAGGGCGAGGGGGATGATGTGAAGCCGGAATGACGCATGTGAATCTGAGCGTTATTTGTGCATTTCCGTGGTGTTCGATATCCTAGGGCGCAGTGACTTGGTAAAGATTTGTTTTGTATCTCGTTCGACATTATGTGCATAGAGATAATAGTAACGATCAGGATACGAGAAGGGGCTAAATAATTACAATATGAAAGGCGGGCACTCCCAATGGTCTTCATATTCACTATTATTCACGTCCTCGTCGGTATTAGCGGTTGTCATAGCGGTTGTATTGACGGTTCTGCGGGCAGTACCATTGCCGGAAGGCAAGATCGACTCACTTCAACGTCTCGTTTCAAGAGTTTACAAAAGATCGACGAGATCATATAATAGGCAAGAACGACCGCTGTGGGTCGGCAAAACACCTACGCAGGTATGTCCCACTTCACATTTCTCTTATTCAAAATGATACAGCATTCATAGAAACATCAATATGCGAAATTCGCAGAGCGCTGCCCCATTGTTACCCACCAATGCTGATATAGCTGAGGCAGGGCCTACGGAGAGAGCTCGGCGTCGCTCATCACTAGATACTTTCGTGATACCTGGTCGTACGCGCGTGCCTTCTAGTAGGGTCAGCCAACCAGAGCCCATGGACATTCAGATTGCACGAGGCTTGCTCAACCCAGATTCTCTCAAAGTGCCCAAGCAACAGTCCCATCGAGTGGGGAAACATGGCTGGTTGGCTCCGAACAGTAGAAAGTCATCCGTGTTGAAGGGCAAGGCCAGATCGAACGAAGAACAGTCTGTTCCTGCATCGCCCAAAAAGCATATGGAGAAATCAAAGAAAGCACCTTGGATGTTGAATGGTCGCGAGCTTATCATCGTCCCCAAAGGCGATCCGCGTCTTCGACAGAAGGATTCAGTACCTCAACCTCAGGAGCATCAGCTGCAGGCGAACGGAGACGATCCAAGACACTCCTCTGGTGGTGCCCGAATCGTCCCCAAATACGATCAACTTGCTCGACACAAGGACTTGGTACCTCAACTTCAAGAGCATCAGCTACAGGTAAATGGAGACGATTTAAGGCACTCCTTTGATGGTGCACGAAGCGAAGGATCTCGAGTCACAAGCACGACATGGAGTTCTATCAGTCACAGAATCTTTTCAAATTCATCTAGCAACTCCCAAAATCGTGGAAGTTCGAAATCTGTCGAAGAATACAATGTTCTGGCTTTGAGGCATGGATTACCCCAATTTGCAGTAACGGCGGAGATCGAGGGTATCGGTGTGTTCTCTTTTGCCCCTAAAACACACCAGATCTAACATCCTCCCAAGGAAATGATAGTCACACCGAAGTTACCTCCAAGACGCACCATAATTGGATCATGCGGAAGTTGTTACGCCGTTCAACCCCTTCCACCTACCAGCTAAATGTTAAGGCTAAACAAAAGTCAATAAAACGCACGGCCAGCTTCTCCAGCATCTCGAGTATGCTCGAAAAGGAGCACAAGGACCTGTTGAAGGACAAAAGCCTGGAGGAGGTTGGTCGACTAGGTGGACTGAGCATTCTGCTGCTTCCCCGCAACTTCGCTGTGGATAAGCTTACTCTGCCAACTTGTATCTCCGCCACGGCTACATATTTGGTCCAGCAAGGTATGTTCCGCTTGATGCAAATACAGTATGAACAGGCCACAAGCTAATGATAACCAAGGATGTAAAACACCAGGCATCTTCCGCGTACCAGGGCAACTAAATACAATTAATGCACTCTATGATTTTTACGCACATCGATATGCCAATGCGAGTGATCCAGACCTTGTCCAACAGACTGTTGGCTCTGGGCTTCTCCCAACACATATACCGCATAATCCGCATGATGTCGCATCCGTATTCAAAAAGATAGTGTCGAGCATCCCGGGTGGTCTTCTTGGCTCGTTGTCACTTTTCGCAGCCCTTCGCAGCATCGCTCAAGATCTCCACTGTGATTCTAAGCTTTCAGAGCTGGAATTTACTGATCTAAAAGCCAGACTTATAGCACTGGCAATATCTAGCGTGACCTCATCCTTCCGTGTTTCTTTGATCTGTGCAGTATTAGGTCTGGCTGCACTCGTTGGCCATGAAGCTGAGCAAGACATTGCCAGGAGTCGAGAGAGCGACGAGCCTCTGCCAGCTGATCTCATGAACTACCAAGCGCTAGGTGTAGTGCTCGGACCACTCCTGCTAGGAGACTTGACCTATGACTCCGGTATGGCTTTTGACTCGTCTTCTGGGACCCAACTCCCGGTACCGAACAGCCTGAAGAAAACTCGCAAAGAGAAACACGCAACCATGGCTCCAAACAAGCTTGAGCAGCATGACGATTTCCTCGCGCAGGTTGAACAAGCCAAGATTACCGCAATCGTCATGCAGATGCTCGTTAGTAGTTGGACAGATGTCGTGAAGCAGCTGCGGCACATTGATACTGAGCGCCTCCGTTCCTCGCGCTTGGAAAAAGACCAGAAGTTACAAAGCACCCAAAGCAGGTTGACATTGAAATCTTCTAACGAAGATGTGATATATGATTTCCTGAGGGGACGTACTCTGCCAGAGAGCTGGGAAGGTTCTGTAAAGATAACGCAGAAGTTGAGGGTACCAAGCAGGTCGCCAGTGTCTTTCAAAGATATACGTGCTTCCGACTCATGGTTTCCTGAGCCTATCGAGGAGCATCTTAGCACGGCTGAGGCTGGACCGGTTCGAGCCTCGACTCGACGTACTCGAGGGAATAGTTATGAGTCTAGTGAGCCTGCTCGAGATTTCTCTGGACCATCGGTTCAAGTTGAACCTTCCCACGATCATCCTGAGCGAACCTTTGAGTCAGATCCTTCAATTGATTCAGGGCGGAATTTCTCTGGCCAAACCATGCAGTCAGATCATTCAGTTGAACCAGGTCGAGACTTTTCCGGACACACCGTCCAATCAAACTCTTCATTGTTCGCAGCTAGGAGCGAGCCTAAGGGTCAGCTCCTCGCCAATGACAGCGATGTGACGGATGCAACTCTGGAAGAGATGTCCAAAGGGACTATTTTGATGCATCCTCCAGAAATATTTGGAGGAGAGGAAGACGAATCCGTAAGTAGAACTTTGGACAACTTTCATCTATTACCTACACAGCAATATCACAAGCGCGATGACAATCGCATTATCGAGGAGGGTTCGGAGGTTACGAATGAGATTGAGGATACCGTTGCGACAAGACTTCGAGAGTCCATCGGGCCGAATGAGATGCAACTGCCTCTCGAGCCTCATGCACTAGTACAGGCTCCGCCTCTATCATCGTCCGGCCTCGTTTTCGAAGACAGCGTCAATCAAAGCCTTTTTCCAGCCCGGAACTCGTCGCTCGCACAAGTTCGGCGGAGATCGTCCTCGAACATGCTCCGCACCGACGCCAACAGCCGCCGTTGCTCGACCATTCAGCCTTCCGATAAGTCTCGTATGCCTGCAAATCCTGAATCAACCGAGCCAGGTGACCCGTTTCTGGACGTGGATGAGGCATTTACAAACACAGATCAAGCTTCTACCAACGCAGAAAAGGCCTTTATGGCGTCTCGTAGGAATAGCGTCAAGATGCTTGCTCAAAGGTTTACTGAAGCTGAACGGGCCAACCGCGTGGAGGTCCAGCAAAAAGACGCCAATATCCCTAAGGTGTATGCTTTTATCAACTCATTACCTCCCAATGAACCCGTACGAATTCTGGACAAGAGCCCCCAGAGGAGCACAAAGACCGCTCTAGAAAGGAACGCTTTAATGCAATCTACCAATGTTCCTGTTCCGCGCAGCCCGGAGGAAGAATTTTATTTTCCTCCGACGCCTACAATAAGTCAGGCACAACCTATAGAGGAGAGCTTTGTGACGCAGCCTGCAAGTGCTTCTGCTCACAACAGCCCTGAGAAAGAGTCCCTGATCCCCAAACCACTGTATGAGCACGGCCGCGGTCGACAAGCATCGCGTTCTCCCTCACCTACCAAAACTTCTTCACCTCCCAAGGTGGCCTCGCCAGTCATGACCCCTAAATCAACCAGATTCTTTCGCAAGAGACCTTCTGTCTTCAATCTTCTACTGGACGACAAGGATGCTGATACCGTTGTGAAATACAAGCCAAGTCGTAGTCCGACTTCGCCGCTTCTTCCAATCACCAATCCCGAGCTCAACCGACGAAGCACCACTCAAAGCTTGGCTCCTCCAACCGAAGATGCAACGCCGAAATCCGCACCCACAAAATCCCTAAGCGACTATTCCACCGCATCACTCCAGCGCCTCCGCGCCGCCCTCGAAGGACCCCCCATCGCCACCCACGTCGTCCGATCTCTCTCCCCACATAGACCCTATACTAACGCTCGACCCGCAACCTACACCGACAGCTCCACCGCCACCGACGAGCCCCTACCCAAACTCCGCCGCGAGATGTCCGTGGGCTTGTCGAACGCAACGATGCATACACAGATTCGGCAACTACAAAGGCAGGTGGATGCCAAGGAAAAGGATCTCGTGGCGCTGAGTCGAGCGTTGGATGCGGAGAGGGCGATGCGGGAAGGGGGGAAGGGGACAGGGCAGATGGGGGAGGAGGTGCGGGAGGCGAGGAGGGAGCTGGAGATGTGGAGGGCGAGGGCCATGTGGGCGGAGAACAGGCTGGTGGGGTTGAGGGTGGAGGTTGGGGTCGAGTATGAGGAGTTTTCTAGGGGTGGTGTTGGAGAATAGGGGGGTTGTGAGCTTGGAAGTTTCAGGGTTGGATATGGGATGTTGCTATTTCGAAGGTGGTGGGGTTGGATGCGTGGGGTTTGAGCGGATGGGTGGGTTTTGAGGGGAAGGTGGGAGTGTATGGGCAGGGGCGAGAACATGGAATTAATGGTTTAGGACGGGACAGGCTAGGATAGGATCGCCTAAGAGACTAGTATGGTTGTATGGTTTTTTGGTAGGGTTAGGAATAAAACGTATGTGTTTTGACAATCGAATGAGTGTTTTGTTGGTTGGTTGGTTGATTGGCGGGCTTTTGCTTTCGCCCACGGGCAGTTTTTTCTTCGTTGTTTTCTGTCCCTTCTTCCGTCCTTTTGTCCTTTTTCTCTTCCCCGTTCATTTCCTCTGCTTCCCCCCTCTAGTCCGTGTCAAGCTTGATGTGCGTTATTGCGATGTGTGTAAGTAAGTAAGTAAGTAGGGAGGGGGGGTGAGGTTTGAGGGTGATT
>JAABVA010000793.1_pt1 | contig 37213 bp, 34 predicted proteins | sample 5560331 | NCBI WGS metagenome assembly JAABVA01 (sample SAMN12812661, study PRJNA571458) | rock metagenome | isolation source: Antarctica rocks | place: Antarctica: Victoria Land, Mt New Zealand sud | collected 2016-01-07 | reverse complement strand
CGTCGTGCCAGAACCTCGGATAGAACTTCTATCCGGTGCAGTTCGTGTCTGCTCATCGTAAAAAGGTCCAATCTCCGCCTCCGAGATCATTCCTCGGAAGGGTAGTTTGGACATTTCAACTTTGCAGCTACACCACCAGACTGGATCGCCACAGAGTCACCTGCCCCTCGCAGCCAGAACCTTCTTCGCCGCGCTTCCCTTTGCCCAACGAAAACCCTTCAGGCTTAAACGACGGTCCAGTAAAATTCACAAAGAGTCTACCGTGGATAAGACAGTTCGCAAGATCACCGATCTTACTGAGCAGCAGGCCGACACCTATCGCTATTGGCAAAGCGTTTCCAACTCCGAGCGCATGCGTGCTACCTGGCAGTTCTCCTACGAGATCTATCGACAGAAAGGTCTTGCCCACGATGGACAAAGACTTCAAAGAACTGTTGTCCATATTCAACGCCGCTAACGTCCGCTACCTCATTGTCGGCGGATATGCGTATTCCCGCTACACCGAACCTCGAACCACAAAGGATCTGAATCTGTTCGTGAATCCTGATCCAGCAAACGCCGCTTCCGTTTACAAAGGGCTGGCCGAGTTTGGAGCCCCTCTGAGCGGGGTATCCGTTGAAGACTTTACTGATCCAGGAACCGTGTTCCAGATCGGCGTAGCCCCATTTCGCATAGACGTCATCTGCAATGTCGACGGGCTTACTTTCGACCAGGCTTGGGAGACATCGGAAGAGGCTTTGATCGATGACGAGATCCCCGTTCGCTACATATCCTCCGACAATCTCATCGCCAACAAGCTTGCCGCTGCGAGGCCGCAGGACCTCGTCGACGTTGCAAATCTGCGACACTCGGCAGAGACGAAGAAGCGAAGTCGCGCTAGGGAAAGCTAAGCGTTCCATCAACAGGGAGCCCTCACCTCACGTCCAGTAAAGAATCCGCACGCCCGGCAGCAACTCCCCAATCGTCCCCTCGAAGAACTCCCGCATCTCCCCCATGGAGTCCTTCGGATACACATACTTGAACCCCCCGAACTTCGTCCGTTTCTCCGATCGCCCCTCCTCCCGCAGATCCAGCGTCGACGTCGGATACCACCCCACCAGCACCTCCTTCGAACTCGGCGTAAACCGGTGCGTAATCAGTTCGGCCGTCAGATCCACCCCATCGATCCCCTCGATCGCCGCAGCCACCGCCGTGAACAGGCTCCGGTACTCCTCCCGCCAGCCCTCCACCGGCATGATCGGCGCAACCGTCAGCCCTACTGGATACCCCGCCAGCGCCATCGCCCGCAGCGCCCGCAACCGCTGCGCCACATTCGCCGTCCCTCCCTCAAAGTCCCGCGCCACACTCTCCGCATTCACCGAGAACCGCACCCGCGTCCGCCCGTGATGCGCCAGCGAAGTCAGCCGCCCAACGCCATCGAACTTCGTCGTCCACCGCAGCTGCACCGGCGCATCCCACGCTCCGAAAAATCCAATAGACTCCTCGAGCGCCCCCGTCAGGTGCTCAATTCCCAGCGGGTCCGTGTAGCACGACGCCTCAAACGTCGTCCCTTCATGCGCTCGCCCGCGCGACCGTGACGTAACCTTTCCCATCCCTGCATACGGCCGCAAACCTTCCAGGATCTCAGGCAGATTCGCATACGCACGCGTAACCGGTGGCCCACTCAGCGAACCCGCCAGATAGCAGTACTGGCAGTGCGCCGGGCACCCCTGCGCAAGGTGAAACTGCCAGTCCGCGGACGGCGGGATCGGCTGCAACTTGCGCTGCCCCGGTGGCGCGACCACGATCGCAAACGTCGTCTTCGCCAGCGCATAGCTCTGCCTCTCCGTCTCCGCGGCGAAACCTGTAAGCCTGTTGCTGGGGAGCCGAACCACCTCCGCCCCGAACGACGCCGTCCGCTCCAGCATCAACCGCCCATGCGGCAGCGCAAGGGCGTCCGGTGTAATCAGCACCCGGCGTGGGCGCCACAGCCTCCCGGCGACCTCCCTGCGAGCCACCCCGGCGACCGGTAGACCCGCAAGCTCTGGTGACATGGCCGGAGATTCGAAGGGAGGAGCGATATTCGGCATACTCTTTTGAGTCAAAAGGCCTCCCAGCGATTCCCTTCAACCCCATGTTTGCCTGCCAAACTTCATGCGCTAAACGCCCCGTCCCCACCACGCACACCGCATCAATCCCGGTTCGCAATCGGTGCTGCCCGCATCCAAGGAGCATGAGCGAACGCCAGAACATCCCAGGCTCCTCCCCCTACGAACCCATCATCGGCTTCTCCCGCGCCGTCCGCGTCGGCCCCCACGTCTACGTCTCCGGAACGGGCCCCGTCGGCGCCGACGATGCCGACCCCGCCACCCAAACCGATCAGGTCCTCGCCATCATTGCCGGCGCTCTCAAAGATGCCGGCTCCTCGATTGAGCACATCGTCCGCACCCGCGTCTACCTCACCCGTGCCGAGGACTGGGAAGAGGTCGCCCGCATCTACGGCAAGTTCTTCTCCATCACCCGCCCCGCGGCCACCATGATCGTCGTCGGCGCTCTCCTGAACCCCACCTGGCGTGTCGAAATCGAAGCCGACGCTCACATCCCCGGCTAGGCTCCACCCCGCGCCCCTCCCCAGAGCCTCGTCCTCTCTTCCGCTGCTATCCTTTGGACACTGTGGCCGACCTCATCTTCTCCCAACCAGCACGCCGCAACCTCCTCCTCCCCATTGTCATCGCTCTGGGCCTCCTGGCCGCGGCCGTCTTTCTCGTGCTCCGCCTCACCCCGCACACCACCGCCGATATCGCTGTCACTCACACCGCCCTCTACCCCTCGCACATCATCTTCAAATCCAACTCCATCGTCCTCAACAGCGACCAGGCCCAGGACGACATCTACATCTTCACCACCCTGCGCATCGCCAACCATCTCCGCCTCCCGCTCTTCCTCAAGGACTTCACCGCCTCCCTCACCCCCGCAATCGACACCGGTGCCCAACCCCTCACCACCAGCGCCATTGAGAAGCCCGACCTCGCTACCCTATTCACCACCTTCCCTAACCTCAGGAAGCTCGCCGACTCTCAGCCCGCGCAGCCCCTCTACCGCGACACTAAAATCGATCCCGGCCAGACCGTCGAGGGCTACGTCGTCCTTCACTTTCCCGGCACACAGCCCCGTTGGGATAACCGCTCTGACGCGACCCTCTCGGTCGACCTCTACCACCAGCCACCCCTCACCGTGGCCATCCCAAAACAGCAGGCCGGACCCGCTCCACAGAAAATCCAACCCTGACCTGTCCCGTTCCCTAAATAAGTGATGACCCGCCGCCGTTTCATCGCCGATACCTGGACCGCCGCCACCGCCACTCTCACCGGCGACCAGGCCGCCCACCTCGCCCGCGTCCTCCGCGCGGAGCCCGGACAGATCTACGACATCGTCGCCGGCGGGTTCCTCCACCGTGCCGAGATCACTGACGTCGCGAGCTCCCCCGAGGTCGTCCAATTCAAGCTCCACGAGGAGCTCGAGTCCGACACCGCCCTTCCCCTCCATCTCCTCATCGCCATCTTCAAGTTCGACCACCTCGAGTGGGGCATCGAAAAGGCCACCGAACTTGGCGTTGCCAAGATCACCCCCATCCTTGCCCGCCGCACCGAGAAACACCTCTCTCAGGCAGCCGGCAAACGGGTTGAACGCTGGCGCCGCATCGCCCTCGAAGCCTCCAAGCAATCCCGCCGATCCTCGATCCCGGAGGTCGCAGACCCCAGCGCCCTCAAACCAGCACTCGCCGCCGAGCAAAGCCCCACCCGCATCCTCCTCAGCGAACTCGAACAGTCCACCCCCCTCGCCACCGCCCTTGAGGGGGCAAGCTCCCCCGACACCGCCCTCGCCATCGGTCCTGAGGGCGGCTGGACCCCTGAGGAGATGCAGCTCTTCCGCGAGCACGCCTGGCTTCCCGTCACCCTAGGCCCCCGCATCCTCCGCGCCGAAACCGCTGCCATCGCGGCCATCGCCATCGCCTCCAGCAAACTAGGCTGAACCGGCCTCTGACCCTCGGCCCTTCTATCTTCCATTCCGAGCGCAGCGAGGAACCTGCTCCTCGCCCTTGTCCTCGCCCTTCTATTTGTCATCCTGAGCGCAGCGAAGGACCCGCTTCTCTACCCAAGCGCCTCACACAGCCCCATGCTTCTCGCCCTTGCCCTCGCCCTTCTATCTTCCATTCCGAGCGCAGCGAGGAACCTGCTTCTCGCCCCCGCCCTTCTATTTGTCATCCTGAGCGCAGCGAAGGACCCGCTTCTCCACCCAAGCGCCTCACACAGCCCCATCCTTCTCGCCCTTGCCCTCGCCCTTCTATCTTCCATTCCGAGCGCAGCGAGGAACCTGCTTCTCGCCCTCGCCCTTTATTTGTCATCCTGAGCGCAGCGAAGGACCCGCTTCTCTACCCAGCCGATCACCCGCCACGTTCCGCTCTCTAACCTCAGCTCAGCCCGAACGCAAAAAGGCCCGGACCGCAGTCCGAGCCTCTCCGTTTCTCCGGCAAACCTTAGCTGAAGATCTCCTTCACCTTCTCAAACAGCCCCCGCGAGTGCGGCAGATTCTCAACCGTCATCGTCTCCGCTAGCTGCCGCATCAGCTCCCTCTGCTGCTTCGTCATTTTGCTCGGCGTCTCCACCCGCACCTCCACGATCAGGTCGCCCTTCCCGCGCTCATTCAGGTGCGGCACACCCTTCGCCCGCAGCTTGAACTCCCGCCCGCTCTGCGTCCCCTCCGGGATCTTGATCGACTCCATACCCTCCAGCGTCTGGATCTCAACCTCTGTCCCCAGCGACGCCTGCGGAAAGCTGATCGGCAGTACACAGTGAAGATCGTCCCCATCGCGCTCGAAGAACTTGTGCGCCTTCACATTCAGCACCACATACAGATCGCCCGCCGGTCCTCCGAACTTCCCGGCCTCGCCCTCGCCGCCGTACCGTATGCGCGTGTCCTGCTCCACGCCCGCCGGCACCTTCACCTTGATGGTGTGCTCAGCCTGCACCCGCGTCTCTCCCCGGCAAACTGTGCACGGGTCGACAATCAGAGTGCCCGTCCCTTGGCATACGGAACACGTCCGCGCCACCGAGAAGAAGCCCTGCTGAAACCTCTGCTGCCCGCGGCCGCCGCACTGGGTGCAGGTCACCGGTGCCTTGCCCCGAGCCGCGCCCGTTCCCTTGCACTCGCCGCACGCGTCAAGCCGCCGGACCGTGATCTCCTTCTCTTTCCCGAACACCGCCTCCTCGAACTCGAGCGTCAGGTCGTACCGCACATCACGCCCACGCTGCACTCTCGAGGCACGCCGGCCGCCACCACCGCCATTGAACATCTCGCCAAAAATATCGCCGAAGATGTCCCCGATATCCTGCGCATTGCCGCTGAAGCCGCCGCCGCCGAAGGGCCCGCCCGCACCCGCTCCGCCACCGCTCGTAAACGCCGCATGCCCATACCGGTCATATGCCGCCCGCTTCTCCGGGTCGCTCAACACCTGGTACGCCTCGCTGCAAGCCTTGAACTGCTCCTCCGCCTGTGGGTTATTCGGGTTCCGATCGGGATGGTGCTGCATCGCCAGCTTGCGGTAAGCCGTCTTCAGCTCCGCATCGCCCGCATCCCGAGAAACACTCAGCAGCTCGTAGTAATCGATCTTGGTCACGTTTGCCGTCGCACTCATCTCTTAGTCTCTTCAGCCTCTACTCTTGCCGTCTTTCTTTGTCATCCTGAGCAAAGCGAACGGACCCGCTTTTCACCCGGATTTCCATTCGCCATCACTCTGCCTTGCCTTTTGTCCATGAGCAAAGCGAACGGACCCCTTCTCTACCCAGAAGTTTGCCTGGCAGCTCCCGCACAACGTCTACTCGCTCACCTGATCCGGATTGCTCGCGATCCGCACCAGCGCCGGCCGCAGCAGCTTTTCTCGAATCTTGTACCCGCGCCGAATCTCCTCCAGCACCTGGTGGTCCGGGAACTCCTTCGTTTCGATGCTTCCCAGCGCCTCGTGGACTCGCGGGTCAAACTGCGCCCCCACCGTCTCTACCGCCTGCACATTCAAGCCCTTCAGCGCGTCCTCCATCTGCTTCACAATCATCTCGACACCGGACTTCAACTGCTCCGCCGACCCCTCCGCCTTCAACGCCAGGTGAAAGTTATCGATGACGCTGAGAAATGGCTCCACCGTCGCCGACACCGTATAGTCGCGCGTATCCTGGCGCTCCTTCGCCTCCCTCTTCCGGGCGTTGTCGAAGTCCGCCTGCAGCCGCGCCAGCCTGTCCTTCATCTGATCGCGCTCCCCCTTAACCTGCTCCAGTCCCGCCTGAGCCGCATCCGGGTTCGTCACCGCCGGATCTTCGCGCTCTGGGGTACCCGCAACCATCTCCGGCTCCTCCAGATCCACAACCCCATCTCTCTGTTCCGTCATCTCGTCCTGCATCTCTCCCTCACTCCTCATCGGTTCATTCGCACTTCTATTGTTGCCCATCCGCGCCCATCGCGCGACCTTCTCCCACTGCGTCTCCATCCGTCCCCCATCCTCAATCTCCGAGCAGATTCGAAAGCGATCAAGCTCCTCCAGAGGAACCGCATCCCTGCCTGCCCTTATTGGATGTCTTGCTCGACGTCATGACACATGCAACCGATGCAACAGCATCCTGTCTCCGGAACCTTCACCCGCTCGGATGCAGCATCCGGTCAAACGCGCCCGCGATGTAACTCACCGCATTCATCGTCCTCTCATAGTCGATCCGCTTTGTCCCGATGACTCCAACCGTTCCCATCTGCTCCCCCCCGACCCGCGCCGGTGCCGCAATCAGCACCAGCCCCGCCATCTCCGGAGCCTGCTCCTCAAGATCGAACACCACCCGTACACTCTGCTGCTTCGCGTCGATATACGCGTTCAGCAGCTCCACCAGCCGCTGCTTTGCCTCGAGCGCCGCCAGCACCTCCCGCAGCCGGTCCCGGTCCGCCTCGCTCGCTACCCCCATCACCAGATTCCCCACACCACCCACATAAACCGTCTGAGACCTCATCTCCGCAACCGGAACCGCTCCCGCCCACAACTGCTTCACCGCCGTCAGCATCCTCTGGTAGTCGTTCCTTTCCTGCTCCATCCTCCGCGCGATCTCCGCCCGTACCCGCTCCAGGCTCCATCCGCGAAAGCTCTCGTTCAGAAAGACCGCCGCTGCTTCCAACTCTCCCAACCCGAAATCCCGATCAAGCGCCAGCACCCGATCCCGCACCATCCCGCTCTTTGTAACCACCACCGCCAGGATCCGCGCCGGAGCCAGCCGCGAAAAGTGCACATGCTCCAGCAGATCACCATCCGCAACCGTGGTAATCGCCACGCCCACACCACTCGAAAGCGTGGCTAAAACATGGCTGGTCCGCTCCAACAGCGCCTCCGTTCCCGCCACACCGGCAAACCGCGAGTCGATCTCCCGCCGCGATCGCGCCGTAAGCCTTTCCCCTGCAGCCTTTTTCCCCCCACTCAGCTCATCCACATACATCCGGAACGCCCGCGCCGTCGGCACCCGCCCCGCCGACGTATGTGGCTGCTCCAGCAATCCCGCATCCGCCAGCGCCGCCATCTCATTCCGCACCGTCGCCGGACTCAGGCCCGCTCCATCGCTCCCCAGACGCGCTATCGTTCCCGATCCGACCGGCTCCCCGGTCTCCACATAGCTCTCGATGATGGCGGCAAGAATGGCCCGCTGCCGTGCCGTGACACGTTCCGCATCCGCCATTAACCTACCTCCGCCAACTCACTGCCGCGAACCTCAGCGGCTCCCACTCACTTATTCTATCGAACGCGTCAACCCCTACTCGATCTCCAGCACACCTCCACCCTGCGCCGCCACCCGCTCCGCCGCAACCACCAATTTTCGCGCCACCGAATAAAACCCCTCAGCCGAGTCGCTCGCCGGCCCGGCTAGCGCCACCGGCATCCCCCGGTCACCACCCTTCCGGATCGCCGGATCCAGCTCCAGCGTTCCCAGAAACTCGACACCAAACTGCGCCGCCGTGCGCTCCGCCCCGCCCTTCGAAAAAATGTCGATCTCCTCCCCGCAATGCGGGCAGTGGAACGTGCTCATGTTCTCCACAATCCCCAGCACCTCCACACGCACCTGGTGAAACATCTCAAGCGCCTTCCGCGCATCCTCGAGCGCCACATCGCTCGGCGTCGACACCACCACCGCTCCCGTCAACGGAACCGTCTGCACCAGCGAGATCACCACGTCGCCCGTCCCAGGCGGCAGATCCACAATCAGGAAGTCCAGCTCTCCCCACTCCACCTGCATCAGGAACTGCCGGATGATCTGGTGCAGCATCGGCCCCCGCATCACCATCGGCTTGTCCCCCGGCGAGATCAGACCCACCGAGATGAACTTCACCCCATGTGACAGAATCGGCTCGATCCGGTTCTCCCCCACTACATTCGGCTGCCGGCTCACACCCAGCATCGTCGGCACATTCGGCCCATAGATATCCGCATCGATCAGCCCGACCTTGTGCCCAAGCTTCGCCAGCGCCACCGCCAGATTTACGGCAACCGTCGTCTTTCCCACCCCACCCTTTCCGCTGCCAACGGCAATCACATACTGCACACCCGGCAGAGGCTGCGGCCCCTGCGGAACTCCTGCTCCCTGATGTCCCATCAAATCTCCTCTATTCCTTTGTCATCCTGAGCGAAGCGAACGGACCCGCTTCTCTACCCTAATCGTCGCCCGCATTCATCGCCTGTGTTGAGCGCCAACGATCCGCTTCTCTCCCTAAAACCCATTCCCCTCAAACATGCCACCCGTCCCCCAGCGCCGCCCGGATCGCCTTCTTCCTCTGCGTCTCTCCCGCCCGCATCTCCCGCCTCCGCCCCGCATCCTCATACCGCCGCTTCTGGTGCTCCGTCTCCGGAATCACCTGCGGAACCACGATCCCCATCCCGTCCCGATCCACCGCCACAAAGGTCAGGTACGCCGAAGACACATGCCGCATTCGCTGCGCTCGAATATCCTCCACCATCACCCGGACTCCAATCTCCATCGATGTCCGAAAAGCCCGGTTCACACTTGCCTTCAGGATCAACAGCTCTCCCAGCTTCACCGGAGCAACAAAGTCCAGGTGATCCATGCTCGCCGTCACCGTAAACGCTCGCGCATGCCGGCTCGCCGCCATCGCTCCTACCAGGTCGATGTACTGCATCAGCCGCCCGCCAAACAGATTCCCAATTGCATTTGTGTCCGCGGGCAGCACAATCTCGCTCCGCTCCGACTGCGATTCCACCACCCTCCGCGTCAACGCCTCTTCACTCATAACTCAAGTGTAATGCGCTCCCGCTTGCAACCTCCGCGCGCCACGCGCACCATCAGTCCATGGACAAGATCGCTACCCTCTCCGAGATCCTCAAGCAGAATCCCACCGACGCCTTCACCCGTTACGGCCTCGCCATGGCCCACGCCGCCGAAGGCCACACGGATCAGGCGCTCGCCGAGTACGACACCATCCTCCAGCACTCGCCCAACTACGTCCCCGCCTACCAGATGTCCGCGCAGCTCTTGCTCAAGCTCTCCCGCACTGAAGATGCTCGCACTCGCCTCCACGCCGGTCTCACCGCCGCCGCGCATACCGGCAATTCCCACGCCCAATCCGAGCTGCAAGCCATGCTCGACGACCTCGGCGCGTAAACCCGATCAATCAACCGGCTTCATCTCGAAAGCATCGCCGGGCTCGCAGCGTCCGGCTCCGCTCCCGCACTCTCCGCCACCGCCGTAAACCGCGTGGTCGGAAACGCATTCGGATAATGGTCCCGGATCCACTCCGTCATCCTCTCCCGCACCACGCATCGCAGATCGAAGTTCTCGCTCGCATTCCGAGAGCTAACCAGGCACCGCAGCTCCATGCTCCGCTCCGTCAGGTTGGTCACCTGCAAACCGCACACCTGCCCATTCCACAGCGGCGACGGCTGCACAATCGCAAGGAGCTGCGCCCGCAACTCCTCTACCGGGATCGAGTAGTCCACATACAGAAACGCCGTCCCCATAATGTCTGAGCTATCCCTCGTCCAGTTCTGAAACGAATTCTCGATGAAGTAGCTCAGCGGCACAATCAGCCGGCGCAGATGCCAGATCCGCACCACCACGTACGCCGTCGTAATCTCCTCGATCCGCCCCCACTCCCCTTGCACCACCACCACATCGTCAATCCGGATCGGCTCCGTCGACGCCACGCACGTCTCCCCCCACCCAGAACCCAAAGTCCGCCGCTCGACATCTATACTTTGATCATGGCGACCTCGATCCTCCCCGCTACCCTCGGCGCACTCCGCAACAGCGAATACACCCCCCAGCGCGTCGCCCGCAGCGTCAAGGATGAGCTCCGCGACAACCTCATCGCCCGCTTGCGCGCCAATGGAACCTCCGGCGAATCCCTCTTCCCCGGAATAGTTGGCTACGACGACACTGTCATCCCGCAGATCGTGAACGCCGTCCTCTCCCGCCACAACTTCATCCTTCTCGGCCTCCGCGGACAGGCCAAGTCCCGCATCCTCCGCGCCCTCACCACCCTGCTTGACCCCCACTGCCCCTACGTCGCCGGATCCGAGCTCCGCGACAACCCCTACTCCCCCCTCAGCCGATACTCCCGCGACCTCGTTGCCAAAATGGGCGATGACACCCCCATCGCCTGGCTCAATCCGGATGACCGTTACGTCGAAAAACTCGCCACCCCTGACGTCACCGTAGCTGACCTCGTCGGCGACGTCGACCCGATCAAGGCCGCCCGCTCCGGCCAGGAGCTCGGCTCCGAGCTCACCATGCACTACGGCCTCCTCCCCCGAGCCAACCGCGGCATCTTCGCCATCAACGAGCTCCCCGATCTCGCCGGCAAGATCCAGGTCGCGCTCTTCAACATCATGCAGGAGGGCGACATCCAGATAAAGGGCTACCCCGTCCGCCTCCCCCTCGACGTCGCCATCGTCTTCTCCGCCAACCCCGAGGACTACACCGCGCGCGGAAAGATCGTCACCCCGCTCAAGGACCGCATCGGCTCCGAGATCCGCACCCACTACCCCGAGTCCATCGACGAGGCGATCGCCATCACCGAGCAGGAGGCCTGGACCGCCCGCACCTACGCCGCCGATAACCAGACCATCCAGCAGATCGAGATCCCTCACTACATCCGCCAGATCGTCGAGCAGGTCGCCTTCGCCGCCCGCGAAGATAAAAAGGTCGACAAGCGTTCCGGCGTCTCCCAGCGCCTTCCCATCTCCACCATGGAATTGGTCGTCTCGAATGCCGAACGCCGCGCGCTCCTCCACGGCGAATCAATCGTCGTCCCCAGAGTCGGCGACATCTACGCCGCCCTCCCCGGCATCACCGGCAAGATCGAACTCGAGTACGAGGGCGAGATGCGCGGAGCCGACACCGTCATTCGTGAAATCATCCGCGCCAGCGTAGCCGGCATATTCGACGGGTACTTCGCCGCCACCAACACCCAGCAGATAGAGCAGTGGTTCAACCTCGGCGGTTCGGTCCAGCTCAACGACGCCCAGCCCGCCGCCGCCTCGCTCGCCGAACTTCAACAGATCCAGGGCCTCTTCGAAAAACTCTCTCCGTTGGAAATCAACTCAAAGTCCGCCTCCGAGATCGCCGTCTCCGCCGCCGAGTTCCTCCTCGAAGGCATGTACGCCCACAAGCGCATATCCCGCAGCGAAGAACGCAGCTTCTCCGCCGCCGAAAAGAAATCCCGCAACGATCAGGCCGCCCAATACGCTGAAAGAATGCGCGACCGCGAATCCGAACGCGAAGACCTCACCGCCAAATCCCGCACCCGCCGAGGCTTCAACTAGATCGCCCGATGTCGTGTCGGCCCACTTCTGTCGTGCTGGTGAGATATGCCCGAGCTTCCTGATATCGCCGCATACCTCACCGCCCTCGAGTCGCGCGTAGTCGGTCAACAGCTCGAGCATCTTCGCATCGCCAGCCCTCTCCTCCTCCGCACCGCTCTCCCACCAATCGCCTCCCTCGAAGGCAAGGAGGTACGCGCCCTTCGCCGCATCGGCAAACGCATCGTCTTCGTCTTCCCATCCGCACCCGGACAGGAACAACTCTTCCTGGTCCTGCACCTCATGATCGCTGGCCGCCTTCACTGGCGAGCCGTCGGCGCCAAACTCGGTGGCCGCAACAATCTCGCAGCTTCGACTTCCCCAACGGCTCTCTCGTCCTGACAGAGGCCGGTGCGAAACGCCGTGCCTCCCTCCACCTCGTGCAAGGAGAGGCAGCCCTCGCCGAGTTCGATCCCGGCGGCCTCGACGTCCTCTCCCTCAGCTTCGAAGACTTCACGCACGCCCTCACCGCGGAAAACCACACCCTCAAGCGCGTCCTCACCGACCCTCGTGTCCTCTCCGGAATCGGCAACGCCTACTCCGACGAGATCCTGCACGCCGCCCAACTCTCCCCTCTCGCCCAGACCCGCAAAATGTCTAGCGAAGACATGCATCGCCTCTATACCGCCACGCAAACCACGCTTCAGCTGTGGATCGATCGCTTCAACACCGAAGCCAGGGGCGCCTTTCCCGAGAAGGTCACCGCCTTTCGCCCCGACATGGCCGTGCACGGCCGCTTCAACCTCCCCTGCCCCCGCTGCTCTGCGCCCGTGCAGCGCATTCGCTACGCCGACAACGAGACCAACTATTGCCCCACTTGCCAGACTGACGGCAGGATCCTCGCCGATCGCAGCCTCTCTCGTCTGCTCGGAGCCGACTGGCCCCGCACCTTGGACGAACTCGAAGCGATCAAGCGAAAGTGATCTGCTCCCCATGGCCTCTGCTTTCGCTCACAAACGCCTAAACTAGACCGAGGCCACTCTATGAAACGCATTCGCTACACCAAGTTCACCGGCGACCTCGCCTCCTCTTTCGGCCTCGAAGATCTCATGCAGGCCCTTTCCGACTTTTTCCTCGACTCCGGCTTTCAGGACCCCATGTCACGCTTCGGGCAATTTGACGGTGAGCAGACCATGGAGAACCTTCGCGACGCCATCAAGCAGGCCCTCGAGTCCGGTGAGCTCTTTGACGAGGAAGCTCAAGGGAAGTTCGAAGCTCTCTCCGAAGATCAGGTCGAAGAACTTATCGACCAGATCATTCAGAAGATGCAGGAGCAGAACTTCATCAACGCCGAGGAGCCCAGCGAACAGGGTCAAGGCCATGGAAACGGCAACGGCGAAGCCCGCTTCGAAGTCACCGACAAGGCCATGGACTTCCTCGGCTACAAGGCGCTGCGCGAACTCCTCGGACCGCTCGGCCGATCCTCGCTCGGCCGCCACGATACTCGCCACGAGGCCTCCGGCGTCGAAACCAACGGATCGTCAAAACAGTACGAGTTCGGCGACACCCTCAACCTCGACATCACCGCCACCCTCTCCTCCGTCTTCGCCCGCGAAGGCCTCAGCGTCACCTCCGGTGAGAACGGCACTCTGGACCTCGAATACTCCGACCTCCACGTCCACCAGGCCGACTACCAGAGCTCCTGCGCCACCGTCGTCCTGCTCGACTGCTCCCACTCCATGATCCTCTACGGCGAAGATCGCTTCACCCCTGCGAAGCGCGTCGCCATGGCTCTCGCTCACCTCATCCGCACCCAGTTCCCCGGTGACACTCTCAACCTCGTCCTCTTCCATGACACCGCCGAAGAGATCCCCATCGGCCAGCTCCCCCGCGTCAAGGTCGGCCCCCACTACACCAACACCCGCGAAGGCCTGCGCGTCGCCCAGCGCATCCTCGCCCGTCAAACAAAAGACATGAAACAGATCGTCATGATCACCGACGGCAAGCCCTCCGCCCTAACCCTCCCCGACGGCCGCATCTACAAGAACGCCTTCGGCCTCGACCCCCTCGTCATCTCCGAAACCCTCGAAGAGGTCGCCCGCTGCAAGCGCTCCAACATCATGATCAACACCTTTATGCTCGCCGAAGACTTCGCCCTCATGCAGTTCGTCCAGAAGGTCTCCGCCATGTGCCGCGGCAAAGCCTACTTCACCAGCCCCGACCGCCTCGGCTCCTACCTCCTCATGGACTTCATGAGCCGCCGCTCCAAGGCCATCCACTAAACCGCGCGAAAGCACAAAGGGCATCGCTGGTCCCGGATTCGTCTGCACTGTGGCCTTGTGTGTGCACAACACTATTACCGCGCCCTGCGCATAAGGGATAAACGACTCCATAAGCCGCCGCGCCAGGACCATCCACTAGCCATTGCTGGCGCAGAAACGGGCCATGATCCTCCCTACGGCGCGGTCATGGCAGTCGTAGAATCAGAAGGCGTTCCACGTTTCTGCCCCGTTGCAACCAAGAGGCACCTTCATGCTCAGCCGCCGCACTCTCCTCAAGTCGACCACGCTCTCCGCCGTCTCTTCCCTCCTTACCCGGCGTTCCTTCGCATTCGGGATGCCCTCCACACAGCCCACACCGTTATCCCAGCTCGACTACTCCGCCGTCACTCTCCTCCCCGGTCCCGCACAGCAGCAGCCCGCCGAAAATCACCGCTTCTTCCTCGCTCTCGACAACGACATGCTCCTCAAGCCTTTCCGCGAACGCGCCGGTCTTCCCGCTCCCGGCGAGGACATGGGCGGCTGGTACTCCAACACCCCGCTCTTCGATCCGCACGGTCTCTTTGACGGCTATGTCCCCGGCCACAGCTTCGGCCAGTACCTCTCTGCCCTCTCCCGCGCCTACGCTATCACCGGAGACCCCGCCACCCAGCGCAAGGTCCAGCAGCTCGTCGCCGGCCTCGAGCCAACACTGCTCCCGCGCTTCTACGACATCTACAGCCTCCCGGCCTACACCTTCGACAAGACCTGCTGCGGCCTCATCGACGCGTACTCGCTCGGCCGCGTCCCGTCCGCCATGCCCGCGCTCGAGACCGCCCTCAGGGCAGCCCTTCCCCACCTTCCCGAAAAGGCGCTCTCCCGCCCTGAAATGCGCGCCCGCCCTCACAGCAACGAGTCCAACACCTGGGATGAGTCCTACACGCTTCCCGAAAATCTGTTCCTCGCCTATCAACGCACCGGCAACCCGATCTTCCGCGACACCGCCGCTCGCTTCCTCGAGGATGACCTCTACTTCAACCCACTCTCCGAAGACATCAACGTCCTTCCCGGCGAGCACGCCTACTCTCATCTCAACGCGCTCTGCTCCGCCATGCAGGCCTACCTCACGCTCGGCAGCCAGAAGCATCTCCGTGCCGCCACCAACGGCTTCCGCATGGTGCGCGAGCAGAGCTTCGCCACCGGCGGCTGGGGTCCCGGAGAGGCCTTCGTCCGGCCCGGCAGCGACGAACTCGGCCGATCGCTCTTCAACCAGCCCGCCAGCTTCGAAACACCCTGCGGTGCCTACGGCCACTTCAAAATCTCCCGCTACCTCCTTCGCGCCACCGCCGATCCCGTCTACGGCGACTCCATGGAGCGCGTCCTCTACAACACCGTCCTCGGCGCGAAACCCATCCTCGAAGACGGCTCCTCGTTCTACTACTCCGACTTCACCGAGACCGGACGCAAAGGCTACCACCGCGATAAGTGGCCCTGCTGCTCCGGAACTCTCCCGCAGATAGCCGCCGACTACGGCATCAGCTCCTACCTCCTCAACACCACACGCGAAAACCCAGGGCTCGTCGTCAACCTTTACCTCCCTTCCCGGGTCACCTGGCAGCAGGCCGGCGCTTCCTTCACCCTCACTCAGCAGACCCAATACCCCTTCACTCCCACATCCAGCCTCCAACTCACCTCCGAACACGAGCGCGATCTCACCCTCCACGTCCGCATCCCCGCCTGGTCCGGCCCCCGCACCCGCATCGCCGTCAATGGCAAAGCCGTTCAGGGCGATATCAAGCCCGGCGCCTTCTTCCCCCTCCGTCGTTCCTTTCGCAATAACGACACCGTCGAGATCAGCTTTGACATGCCCCTCCGCACCGAGTCGCTCGACGTCAACGCCCCGCATCCAGCCCGCCTCACCGCACTCCTCCGCGGCCCCGTCGTCTTCATGGCAACCGGCGCCTGGCCCAGCTTCACCACGGAAGCCGACCTGCTCGCCGCCAAAGGAGACACAGGCAGATCTCTTCTGGTTCCCTCCGGCCTGAACACTCCACCCACGCTCTCAAAGCCCTACATGGAGATCGGCATGGAAACTTACCGCACCTATCATCCGATCCGCGCCTGAGAGAACGCGAGACGACCTTTCCCACCCAGCGCGCGTCTACTACATCGCGGCAGTCACACATCGAAAGCCCACTGGAGCTCCATGACACCCCAAGAACAGGACATGATTCAAGGCCTTATCAACCGCGTCCAACAAACCCAGCTCCCCGACAAAGACGCCGACGCCGAGAACCTCATCCAGGGCAGCCTCGGCCGAAACCCCGACGCGCTCTATATCCTTGCTCAGACCATCCTTGTCCAGAAATACGCTCTAGAACAGGCGCAAAAGCAGCTCGCCGACCTCAAAGCCCAGCTTGACCAGACTCATCAGCAGCAGGGACAGCCGCGTCACGCGACCAGCTTTCTTGGAAGCCTGCTCGGCCTTGGCGACTCACCCCCTCCACCGCCGCTACCCCCATCCTCAGGACAGCGAACCCCCGGCTCCGGCCCTCAATACGCTCCCGTACAAAACAACCCGTCGCAGCCCGGGTCCGCTCAGGGCGCTCCTCAGTACGCGCCTTCCGCTGCCGCACCCGCGGGCGGTGGCTTTCTCCGCAGCGCCATGCAAACCGCGACCGGCGTCGCGGCCGGAGCTCTCGCCTTCCAGGGCATCGAGTCGCTCATGCACGGCTTCGGCGGAGGCGGGGGAGGCTTCGGAGGTCAGCAAGGCTTCGGCGGCTTTGGCGGTGGCGGCGGCCCCCGCGAAGAGGTCATCAACAACTATTACGGCGACAGTGGCCGCGACGCGGACGACAGCGGTGGACTCTCGAACGACATCGAAGATCGCCGTAACGACCGGGGAGACCAGTTCGCTGGCGACAGCAACAACGTATCCGACGACACCGGCGGTGACTTCGCGGCCAGCGACGACAACGCGGGCGGCGACAGCCTCTTCGACTCAGGCAGCGACAGCTCCTTCGATTCGGGCGGCGACTCGGGCGGTGGCGACGACAGCAGCTTCTCCTAGCCCCTCTAACTCGCAGCGTCGCAGCTCGGCTGGGCGTGGGATTCATGGTGTCGCCTCAGAAGGTGGGGCGACACCATGAAGCCCCGACATAAATTCGAGATCAAGTCCCATCGAAACCGAGTAGCGCGCGCCACATCGCCGCTGATTTCAGAGCGGCCGAAAGCCTCTAGAACTCTCAGGCAATCCTCGCGGCCATAACGGACACATGCAGGTGCGAACCCGCTCCGCAACAACGGCCCCCGGCAGCGGCACCGTCTTCCGCATCTTCCTACCAACCGAAGGCGATCCCACGCCCCCGTCCCCGGTTCCGCATCTAAATGCGGATGAGTAAAGCCGCTAACATCGCCGCCCAGGAGCGCTTCGGAAAAGCCGTCAACACCAACAACCTCGCAGAGATGAGAGACCTCGTCGCGGAAGACTGCGTGGACCACGATCCCGCCCCCGGGCAGGTCAAAGGCCCGCACGGGTACATCGCCCTCTTTCAACAGATGATTGCCGCCTTCCCCGACTTCGCCGTAGACGTCGAGCAGCTCGTCGCGGATGAGGACAACGTCGCCTTCGCCTACACCATCACCGGCACCCATCGCGGAGAGTTCTTCGGCGTCCCTCCAACCGGTCGGAAAATCCGCGCCCGCGGCCTCCAGATCTCCCGCTTCAACTCCGACTCCAAGATGATCGAGCGCTGGGGCAGCTCCGATCAACTCGGCATCCTCCAGCAACTCGGCGCAGCTTGACCCTCGCCTGAATTCCCGCCCCGAGCACGCAAGGCAGGATGCCGCCCCAACCGGCATCCTGTCTGCGCAACACCCCGCGCATCCATTCCTCACACCCGCACCTGCCGCTTCAACCAGACCAGATACAGCCCCCAGGCCGCCGCCGTGCAGTTATCAGCCACCCGCCCGTCCATCAGCATCTCTTCAAACTCCTCAACCCGAATCCGGTGCACGGTCATATCGTGTTCCTCGGGATCCCTCTCCACCTCACCCGCCCGCAAGTCCTCCGCCAGAAACACATGGTGCTCCTGCCGCATCGCTCCATACGCAATCCACAGCCGTCCCAGCTTCGTCATCGTCCCGGCCACCAGCCCGGTCTCCTCCCGCAGCTCCCCCCGCGCCATCTCCTCCGTGTTCACCTCCGCCGTCTCCCACCCGCCCTGCGGAAGCTCGAAGAACGTTCCCTGCACCGTATACCGGAACTGACGCACCAGAGTTACAAATTCACCCTCAGCCGTTCGCTCCAGCGCAATCACAATCGACGCCGGATCCTTGTCCATCACCCCATAGATCCCGCGCACCCCATTCGAGCGCTCGATTACATCCTCACGCACGCTCGTCCACCGGTTGCGATAAACCTCTCGGCTGCTGATCGTCCTTATACTCCTCTCTCTACTCATCGGGAAGCCGTCTGCTCCCCGCCCCCGGTCATCACCGGCAGATCCACATGCGACGGGTACTTCGGCGATCCATAGATTGAGACCGTCTCCGCCTTGTAAGCCTCCGCCGGCGCTTTCATAATGTTCTCGACATAGGTCTGCGGATTGCGATCGTATAGCGGAAACCAGCTCGACTGCACCTCCACCATGATCCTGTGCCCCTTCAAAAACGTATGGTCGACCCCATGCAGGCTCCACTTGTACTCGTTTACCTCTCCCGGAGTAACCGCCTCCGGATGCTCGAAACTCTTCCGGTACCGCCCCCGGAGAATCTCGTCCGCGATCATCAACTCATACCCGTTCATCGGCGCCGGCGCATCCTCCGGATACACGTCCACCAGCTTCACCACCCAGTCCGCATCCGTCCCCGTCGTCGCCGCGAACAGGTCAGCCGCCACATCTCCCGTCACCGTCACGTCATGGTCCAGAACTCCGGTCGAAAAGTTCGCCACATCCTTCCGTCCGCTGACAAATCTCTGGTCCTCCACCAGCCACGTCCTCCACTTCGAGCCCGTCCCGTACGTCGGCTGGATCGGCCGGTTTCGATACGGCACCGGGTCCGCGGGATCGGCCACGTAAGCCGCCGCCGTCGTCTCATACGCCCCCGCCGGCTCCGTGAAACTCGCCTTCTCCTCCGGCAGCAGATACAGCTTCTCCGGCTTGATCCCCACCTTTGGCGGCCACGCCGGATACCGCTCCCACCGGTTCTCCCCCGTCCGGAAGCTCGCCGTATCCTGCAGATCGAACCCCGCCCTGCCCTTCAGGTAAAACTCGAAGAACGGAGCCTCGATCGTCTTTCGATACTGGTCTCCCGTCGCCGCGCCAAAGTCGAGCGCCCCCAGATGCCGCGTCGTTCCGCTCCATCCGCCATGGTTCCACGGCCCCAGCACTAGAAACACCTCGTGCTTTCCATCATGCGGTTCCAGCGCCGCATACTCCGCCTGCGGCCCCCACATATCCTCTTGATCCCAGTACCCGCCTACCTGGAGCGTCGGCACCTCGACCTTCGTCAGGCGCCGCTCAACGGCCATATCCTGCCAGAATTTCGTGTACTCCGGCTGCGACAGAAACACCTTCGCCGTCGGCAGATCGCTCATGCCTGCCACCTTCGCCGCACCCTCGAAGTTCACGTTCTTCAGGAAGAAGTCGTACGTATCTTCCTTCGTGTCCACCCGCGCGTCGGTCTTCTGCGCCTCGAGCTGCTGCACATAGTCAAAGCCATAGGTCTCGCGAAATGCCCCGTTATGAAAAAAATCATCGCCCATCCAAACGTCCGTCATCGGAGCCTGCGGGGAGATCGCCTTTACCGCCGGATGCGCATCGATCCCCGCCATGATCGCCAGAAATCCCGGATAGGAGACCCCGAAGACGCCTGCCTTCCCACTGTTGTTCGGCACATTCTTCAACAGCCAGTCGATGATGTCGCGGGTATCGGTCGTCTCATCAACATCGGCCTTGCTCTTGTGCTCGACCACCGGCCGGGTCATCACGAAGTGCCCGGCCGACCCATACCGGCCGCGAACATCGCCGAACACAAAAATGTACCCGCTCTGCGCCAGCTCCGGCTTATACCCATTCACCCGGTCCGACGTATTCCCGTCCACCCCATACGGGGTCCTCTCCATCAGGAACGGCAGCGGCTCTCCACCCTTCTCCGATCCCGCCGGCCGCAAGATAACCACGTGAAGCTTCACACCATCCCGCACCGGAATCATCACCTCCTTCCGCGTGTACTCGCGGAAGTGACTCAGTGGCTGGTCGTCATCGCTCATACGCCTCCACTCGGAGACAAGCCCTGGCTCACCCGGCACGCCCGAATGCAGCGTTCTCTTCAATCCTATGAAGGGCATGTTCGTGATGCCATTCCCCTTCTCCCCCAGGAACTCATACCGGTCTCCCGCCGCTGTAGAAAATCCGCCAGCCGCGTCAATCTTGATTTCGACGCGCGCGTGGCGGGCCTCTTCCGCATATATCTTTTGGTTCTCGGTGTAAACCGACAGAAGCACATCGGGCTCCTCGACATTCGCGTAGCGCCCTGCTACCGAATGCAGCATCGCCCCGGCAGGAACGCACAGAAGGATCAGGGAAAGCCACAGCACACGGCGCAAACAGTTCGCCATCACGACCCGCTCCTTATGTCTTTGCTCTCCACCTTATCGACGAAATGTCGCCGGGCATTACCCAATCGCCACAGGCTCGACCGAGATCGGAGTCGCATCGCACTTCCATCCCTCGCGCCCATGCGTCCCATCGCAGAAAGGACGCTTCGACGACAGACCGCACCGGCACAGCGAAATCGCCGGCTTTCCTGTCAAGTCCCACTCCACCCCATTCACATCCACCAACGAAATCGGACCTTTCACCCGGAACGGCCCATTCGGCCGAACCGTTATCTTTACCGCTTGCTCTGCCATAATCCCGAAATCTCCTCTTCCAATAGCCTGAGGCAAGCATAGCAAAGCAGCGTCGGCGCCCACCCCTCACACCGCGTCCAGCATCACCTCGTCCACATAGCACCACGCCCAGTTCTCACCCGGCTCCACCGACCGCATGATCGGGTGCGTCGACGTATGGAAGTGCTTCGTCGCATGCTTCCGTGGAGACGAGTCGCAGCATCCCACATTCCCGCACTCCAGGCACATCCGCAGATGCACCCACCTCGACCCCTCGCGCAGGCAATCCTCACATCCATCGGACGACGGCTTCACCGTCCGGATCTCGCCCATATGGGAACACTTCATCGCACCCTCCTCTTCCCTTACGTCCGCTCAAACCGGCACGGACATCCTATGCTCTTCCACCCTTGGCCCGCAGAACTCTATAGGCCCGCTTCGCCCACCGCCATCGCCCACCAAAGTCCCGCACCCAACCTACTTGGCCAGATCGTCGTCCTCCAGCCCATACTCCTTCAACTTCCGGTAAAGCGTCGTCTTCCCGATCCCCAGCAGCCGCGCCGCCATCAGTTTGTCCCCATTCAGCTTTCGGATCGTGCGCATGATCGCCTGCTTCTCCATCTCCGCGATCGGCGTCACCGCGCTCACACCGCTGGGCAGCCCCTTCTGCGGCACCGCCACGCTCCCTTTGGCGCCTCGGTTTCCCTCTGGTTCCGTCGGAAGTTCTTCAGCTGCGTCGGCAGATTCGCCTCGTTCAACTCCCTTCCCGTCGCCAGCGCGATCAGCCGCTCCACCGCGTTCTCGAGCTCCCGCACATTGCCCGGCCACTCATACTCGGCGAACACCTTCAGCGTCTCCTCCGACAGCACCAGCGGCTCCCCCCGCTCCCGCTCCAGTCGCTCCAGAAAATATCGCGACAGCAGCGGAATATCGTCCTTGCGCTCCCGCAGTGGCGGAATCCTTAAACTCACCACGTTCAGCCGAAAGTAAAGGTCCCTTCGAAAGCTTCCCTGCTCCACCATCGCCGCAACATCGCGATTCGTCCCAGCCAGCACCCTCGCCGAGAACGGCACTTTTGTCGCCGACCCCACCGGCTGCACCTCCCGTTCCTGCAGCGCCCGCAGCAGCTTTGCCTGCACGTCCAGCGGAAGCTCCGTGATCTCATCCAGAAACAGCGTCCCCTCACCCGCGCTCACCAGCAGACCCTCGCGCACCCGGTTCGCACTCGTAAACGCGCCCGGCGCATGCCCGAACAGCTCGCTCTCCATCAACCCCGGCGCCAGCGCTCCGCAATCGACCGGAAGAAACGGCTTCGCCGCATGCGCCCCATTCAGGTGGATCGTGCGCGCCACCACCTCCTTGCCGCTTCCGCTCTCGCCTAGGATCAGCACCGAATGCATCGATCCAGCAACCTTCTGAATGATCCTGTGCAGCCTCTCGATCTCGGGCGTCGCTCCAATCAGCTGCCCCGGCGCCCTCATGCTGGTCCTCGCGCACACCCCATCCACGCCTGCTTCCCCCCCACCCGGCCTCTATGGCCTGCCCGTGCGCCGGGCCGGAGACGTCCGGCAGACTCGCTCCACACAGCCTTCCGATCGGTGGCCCCAACTCCAAGACATTCGCCTATCGATCCAACATTCCATCTCAACTCGGCCCACATCCGTAGGTAGCTCCCTGTCTTTGGTCACTCTGTTGTACTGCACGGCAGTACCCGTTTGCTAGCGACTTCTCCCCCGGGGTGGATACACCTGCCCACCCCCTCCTCAAAACGCACCCGTTCGCCAGGCCTGAACGCCGACTCGCTCCGCCCGAACCATGCCCTCAGGTCCCACTTCCCGACCCCCTCGCCTCCCTCAGTCCCGCTCCACCCGCCCTCTATAATCGCCAGATGCCTTCACCCGCCACCGCCCCGGCCATCTTCCGTCCCGACAACCGCGCCGCCGACGCCCTCCGTCCCATCCGCCTCACCCCGGACTTCGTCCGCACCGCCGAAGGCTCCGTCCTCATCGAGGCCGGCAACACCCGCGTCCTCTGCAACGCCACCATCGAGCAGGGCGTCCCCTCCTGGCTCCGCAACTCCGGCCGCGGCTGGGTCACCGCCGAGTACGGCATGCTCCCCCGAGCCACCCTCACCCGCACCGCCCGCGAGTCCGAACGCGGAAAGGTCGGCGGCCGCACCCACGAGATCCAGCGTCTCATCGGCCGCAGCCTCCGCTCCGTCGTCGACATGAAAGCTCTCGGCGAACGCACCGTCATCCTCGATTGCGACGTCATCCAGGCCGACGGCGGCACCCGCACCGCTGCCATCACCGGAGCCTCCGTCGCCCTCGCCCTCGCCCTCGGGAAACTCGTCTCCGCCGGCACCCTCAAGACCTCGCCGCTCAAACAGATGATCGCCGCCACTTCCGTCGGCATCGTCGATGGCAACACCCTCCTCGACCTCTGCTATGAAGAAGACGCGCGCGCGACGGTCGACATGAATGTGGTCATGCTCTCCTCCGGCGGTCTCGTCGAAACCCAGGCCACCGCCGAAAAAGATTCCTACACCCGCTCAGAACTCGACCGGATGCTCGACCTCGCCGAAGCCGGCATCCGCGATCTGCTCGCCGTCCAGCAAGGCGTTCTGAACAGCGCAACCTGATCCGGCTGCACGGATCCAGCAGCAGATAGTCGCTCTGGACCGCTCGCAATCCCCTCATCCAGCGAGACCAATTTCGTCCACTCAAGTCGTTCGCCAATCCTTGTAAAAAAGTGCGGGGGGTTTCGCGACCAACACGGACTAATGGACAGAAGTTAGCTTGTGCGGTCTCTCGGTTAGACACGCCACCGGCCAAAGCAGTCCAACATCCGGAGCGCTAAAGCATTACTTGAAATAACCCGTCATGGTCACTCGAAACCTGTCGCCCCAGTCACCCGCACCACCGGTCGATGAGGCAGCGCTTATCGCCGACGTCCTTCTCGGCGACAGAAAGGCTATTGCGGAATTCGTCTTCCAGTACAGTGACTCGATCTACGGCTTCCTCTATCGCAGAGTCGACGACCACTCCGTCGTCGAGGATCTCTGCCAGGAGGTCTTTCTCGTCGCCTGGTCCAGACTCGCCACCTTTCAAGGCCGGTCCACCCTCAAAACTTGGCTCTGCGCCATAGCCAAAAACAAAGCCGCGGACTTCTACCGCCAGCAAATCCGCGAACTACCCATCGAAGACGAATTCGACGAGCAGGCTCTCACCGGCCCGAGCGCAACCCTGATCGATGTCGAGCAGCACTTCGACCGCAGGCTCCAGGAAGAGAGGATCAGGACGACGCTGCTCGGGTTGCCGCAGGGTTATCGCGCGGTCCTTCGCTGGCGATACTGGGACGGTCAGTCCCTGGAGGACATCGCCGTTGAAACCGGAAGAACAACCAAAGCGATCGAGCGCCTGCTCGCAAGAGCGCGTGCTGAGTTCGCCGTCAGATGGAAAGTGAGTCAGCATGCAAAAAACGGTTGAGAGCCTATTGGAAGATTATGAGGACGAATCGCGAATCACCCCCGCCCCCGCCTCCTTCCGTTCGCGTCTCTACACCTCGCTCATTCACGAGGCCCAAAGGTCCGCCCCGCTGCGCCCCCTTTCGGCTACCGCCGACGCCGGCTACGCTATCTGCGAGTGGGAAAACCTTACCCGGCACCTCCCTCGCGGCGAAGTCACCAACCACTGCACCGTATGCCACGCCCGCGTATTCGCCGAGATCTTCGACAGCCTCGCAATGCCCTGGGACGGCTGTCCCTATCACAAGCTCCACTCCCGCTAGCCCGTTCGCCCGCCCACAAGCCCAAATCGCCCTACACCTCCGCACAGTCGGTGCTGCAGGCAGGTCCATCCACTTCACCTTAGTTTCACAGGGGGATCGAGCCTCTCTCCCCGACTAAGTAGCGGTACCGATGGGCAAAGGGTCTTGAAAGCCCTACACGCATCGACCCCCACAGGAGGATCAAATCTCATGAGCAGGCTCACCGGAGTAGCCATCGCCGTCCTCACCTGCTTCACCGCATGCAGTGCAGCCGGAGCACAGACCGGTACAAACACCACGTCCGACCGGGCCACAATCCAAGACTCCTCAGGAAAAATCTCAGGCACCCCAACATCCTCCACCCCACGCAGCGAGGCTTCCCCTTTGGCGATGAAAGCTCAGTCAGCCGCCATCGCAGCAAGACGTCAGCCCGTGCAGGCTGGCCCAAGCAATGGACCGCAGGCCGGCGTCTTCGGCCCTGGTCCGGGCTGCAATCTCTTCCCCGCACCGGCCTCCACCGGAGCCAACGTTCCCATCTCCTACTTCGGGCCGCCACCCTCCAACAGCAATCCCTCTCTCGTCGGACCCTTCCAACTGCTCCAGAGTGGCGTCGTTGATACAGCCAAGGGAACCCTCACACTTCCCCTCTACAAGGGTTACCTCAAAGGCACCAAAACGCCTATCTGGTACATCCTCACCGACGTAAGCGACCCCGACCTCGCCACCGAGCTTGGCCTCAACTTCTCCACCAAGCTCAAGTTCGCCGCGCCCGGCGCTCGCACCGCAAATTTCAACAGCAAGGGCGAGCTCATCTTTAATGGCGGCACCGTAAACTTCGCCCCCGACCGTGTCCTCGTCCCCGGACCGGCTCCCAACCTTTTTCCACCGGTCGTCGCAAAAGCCGGTGCTATCGGCGATAAACGGTACAGCCCCCTCGTCCGCGTCCTCAACGCCGGTGGAGTCATCTACAACGCCTCCATCGTCGCCACCGGTCCCGACGAGGCCAGCATCGACTTCCCCGACGGAAACCCCGGCTACACCAAAATCCACGATGAAGTCCTTGCCATCGATCCCTACAAGCAGATCGTCACCCTCCAGCTCGTCAACGGCTTCAGCTTTGGCCGTCCCCTCTGGTATGTCTCCCTCGACTCCAGCACCGAAATGGTCGCCAGCATCGAGAGCAACACCTACGCTCCCCTCATGGCAAAGCTCCACACCGGAAGCGATGACAGCTTCAGCAGCGGTGTAGAGCGCATCTTCATCGCCACCAATGGCGTCCAAGGCTGCAACAACCCTCGCCGGCAAGGCCTCGCTGCCGCCTTCTCGGACGGTCACCGTCCCAACAACACCTTCGGCGGCATCCCCACTCTCGCCACCGACTACAGCCCCATGTGGAACGGTCAGCTCTACGAGTGGACCCCCGACGCCGTCAGCAAGGGCTACCGCCAGCAGCTCCGTGAAGAATTTCAGCTGCTGACCTACGTCCAGGATGGCGTCATCACCGGTCCAGGTGGAATAGCCTTTGCCGATAGCGGCTTCAGCATCAACTGCCCACCCGTCCAACGGCTCGAGTAGTTGGCGTAACTTCCTTTCCAATTCGCTATACTAGATTTAGAACCTCAGAAAGCCCCGGCGTACCCGCCGGGGCTTTCTCCTTTAGAAACACGAATTTAGCCTTAAACCCAATGGATGCACGATTCTAGCGGCCCACGTAGCCGATAACTCGCTGCATTCAATGCTTTTGCAGCCAAGATACCCCAGGGGGGCACCCCCCCTGCCAAGGAGAAAAGCTCATGATTTCCGAATATCCTCTCTGCCGCCATATCAAGACCAACGGCGTCCAGTGCAAGTCCCCGGCCCTCGACCAATCCGCATACTGCTTCTTCCATTCCCGCCTCCACCAGCGCCACACCGGCTTCCGCTACACCCCCGCAACCCGGGGCTATCTCATCCCCGGCCAGCACATCGAACTCACTCCCCTCGAGGACTGCGAGTCCGTCCAGGTCGCCCTCTCCGTCGTTATCAACGCCCTCGCCACCGGCCAGCTCGAAACCCGTCGCGCCACCGCCCTCCTCTACGGCCTCCAGCTCGCCTCCATCAATTCCGCCCGGCTCCAGCTCAGCCCCTACCCCGCGGAGATCGTCCGCTCCGTCCACGCCACCCCCGATGGCCTCGACCTCGCTGAACCCGGTGCCACCCTCGAGATCAATGACGGCCTTGGAAATCGCCATCGCGAGCACGCCCATCGCGGCGTGGCGCACCACCTCGAACAAGCCGCGGAACAGACCGACCTCGCCGCAGGGCACCCCTCCCACGCCGCCTTCACTGTGTAAAATGTCCGTAGAACACATCTGAAAATTCAGGAGATCCAAGCCACCATGAAGTTGACCCCAGGCAAACTAGCCGGCCTCAAAGCCGTCTCCGATCAACGCGGCATCATCGCCGCCGCAGCCATGGATCAGCGCGGATCGCTCCAGAAGTCCCTCGCCAAGGATCGCGGCGCATCCGCCGACGGCCACGACCTAGAAGAGTTCAAGATCCACGTCACAGAAATCCTCACCCGCCACGCCTCTGCCATCCTCCTCGACCCCGAGTACGGCCTCCCCGCGACAAAGCACCGCAACGGCAAAGGTCTCCTCCTCGCTTACGAGAAGACCGGCTACGACGCCCAGACACCCGGCCGACTCCCCGACCTCCTCGATGTCTGGAGCGTTCGCCGCCTCAAAGAGGCCGGCGCCGACTGCATCAAAATCCTCCTCTACTACAGCCCCTTCGAACAGTCCCACATCAACGATCACAAACACGCCTGGACCGAGCGCATCGGCGACGAGTGCCGCGCCCACGACATCCCTTTCTTCCTCGAGTTCGTCGGCTACGACGCCGAGGGCGGCGACGAAAAGTCCCTCGCCTACGCCCTCAAGAAGCCCTCCGTCGTCTCCGGCTCCATGGCCGAGTTCGGCAAGGAGAAGTACGGCGTGGATGTCCTCAAGGTCGAGGTCCCCATCGAGATGTCCTACGTCGAAGGCACCCGGTCCTTCAAGGGAGAAAAAGCCTACACCCGAGCCGAAGCCCTTCAGCACTTCCGCGACTCTGAGGCGATGACCCACAAGCCCTTCATCTATCTCTCGGCTGGCGTCTCCAACCCCGTCTTCATCGAAACTCTCGAGCTCGCCGCCGAGTCCGGCGCCAGGTTCAATGGCGTGCTCTGTGGCCGGGCGACATGGAAGGAAGGCATCCCGATCTTCGCGAAACAGGGTGCAAACGCCTTCAAGCAGTGGCTCGAGACCGAAGGCGTCGCGAACATCAACAACGTCAATAAAGCCCTTGAAGCCGCCAGCCCCTGGTACCTCAAATTCGGCGCCAACAGCATGGAAGAACTAGGCTAGACTCCCAACAATCAAACCCAAAACAGAGACGCGGAGCCCTGAACCTCCGCGTCTCTCTGCGTCCGGGGCGAGAGCGCTTCTCCGTTGAAGCCGTCCAACACCTGTCATCCCAAGGAGACCAATGGCCCTCTCGACCCCGCTTTTCCCCGCCCGGCCGATCGCTCGTCTGCTCCTTGCGTTTTGTTCCTCCTCTCTCGTCGGCCCTTTCCTTCTGCCTCCCGCATACGCCCAAACGCCACCCGTGACGCTTCCTGGGGGAACGCCGCTCGTCATGCGCCTTATTGGCAACCGGCCCATGCGCGCCGGTCTACCTGTCACAGCCGAGCTCATCTACCCCGTCTACTCAGACAACCATCTGGTCGTTCCGGCTAAGTCCCTCCTGAACGGCACCATCGTCGCCCTTCGCCCGGACACCAGCCGCCGCATCCGCGCCCGCCTCGGCGGAGACCTCACGCCCTTTCACATCCCGGTCGTCCAGTTCACCGAACTCGTGCTTCCGGATGGCGCCCGCATTCCCATCAGCACCGAGACCTCGACCGACGGTGCCCCCATCTTCCGGGCCGTCGCCCCTCCTCCCTCCAAAGGCGGATTCTTCCGGCAGCAGATCGACATGGGCATGGCGGTGGCACGGTCCGATGTCGCCCTCTTCCTCGCGCCCGGCAAAGCCGACCGCCTCACCCAATTCGTCTACAACCGGCTCCCCTACCACCCCGAGCGCATCGTGGAGGCTACCGCTTGGACAACGGAACTGGCAGCCCCCGTCTCGCTTCCCGCCCAGCCCGCATCACCCGCCCCGGTGGTCTCCACTTCGGTCCAACCCAGGCGGCATCTCTGGGAAGAACCTGCACCGGTCGAAACTCCGCCCGACAACGCTCCCGGACGCTGGACCATCCAGGCCTACCTCGACCAGCCGCTCAGCTCTGAGACCTCCAAAGCCGGCCAGGCTACAAAAGCTACTGTCGCCAATCCCATCCTGAATCCGGACGGCACGATTGCCGTTCCCCAGGGTGCCACCTTGGTCGGCACCGTAGCCAAGGCGCAGCCTGCCCGACGCTTCGGTCGTACCGGAACGCTCACCTTCAACTTCCGCCAGCTCACTCTTCCCGGAGGCGAGCCAGGAAACGTGCAGACCACTCTCGCGGGAGCCGACTCCGCTAGGGATCTCGCCCTCAACTCCGAGGGACAGGTCAAATCGAAGCCCCAGGACAAGATCAGCCTTCCTATCATCCTCGCCGTCCTCGCCAGCCGCGCGCTCGACCGTGAGGAGCGCGGCGGCGGGACGGGGAAGAATGCTGTCGCCGGAGCAGCTGGCCTGGGTCTCGTCGGAAGCATCATCGGGTGGTCTGGCGCGTCCCCAAATCTGTCTGCCGGCATCGGCTACTATGGCACGGCGCTTGCCCTCTACGACCGCTGGATAGCGCGCGGGAAAAAGGTGGACTTCCCCCGCGACACCAGCATTGTTGTCCAAACCGTGGCCCGTCGCTCGGCTGCCCTTCACCCGGACCCGGCACCCTCCACGACTACACCGCAAAACCCAGATCGCTAGGCCACTTCGATGGCGAGCCTCATTCCCACTCGATCGTTCCCGGCGGCTTCGATGTAATGTCGTACACCACCCGGTTGATCCCCCGCACCTCGCTCACAATCCTGCTTGAGATCCTTCGCAAAACCCCGTAAGGGATCGCCGCCCAATCCGCCGTCATCCCGTCTTCACTCTCAACCGCCCGGATCGCGCACACATTCGCATACGTCCGCTGATCCCCCATAACCCCCACCGAGTTCACGGGCAACAGCACCGCAAAGCTCTGCCACACCTTGCGGTACAGCCCAGCCTCCTTGATCTCGTCCACCACGATCTCATCCGCCGCCTGCAGAATCGCCACCCGCTCCGCCGTCACCTCCCCCAGGATCCGCACCGCCAGCCCCGGACCCGGGAACGGCTGCCGCTCCAGCACCTCCTCGGGCATCCCCAGATCCCGCCCAATTCGCCGCACCTCATCCTTGAAGAGATCTCGCAGCGGCTCGATCAGCTTTAGCTTCATATCCGCCGGCAGCCCGCCCACATTATGGTGGCTCTTGATCGTATGGCTCGGTCCGTGCACGCTCGAAGACTCGATCACGTCCGGGTACAGCGTCCCCTGCACCAGCCACGCAACCTCCTCCCCCACATGTCTCTCGTGCTCAAAGATCTTCCGCGCCTCATCGTCGAAGACTGCAATGAACTCGTTCCCGATTACCTTCCGCTTCCCCTCCGGGTCAGTCACGCCCGCCAGCTTCCTTAAGAAACGGTCGCTCGCATCCACCGCCACGACATTCAGTCCCAGCGACTCGCGCATCGTCCTCTGGACCTTCGCAAACTCATCCTTTCGCAGCACCCCATTGTTCACGAAGATGCACGTCAGCCGCTCCCCAATTGCCCGCGCCACCAGCACCGCCGCCACGCTCGAATCCACGCCCCCACTTAATCCGCAGATCGCATGTCCGTCCCCCACCTGCGCTCGAACCCTCTCCACGGTCGTCTGAACGAAGTGCTCCGGCGTCCAGTTCGCCTCCGCCTCGCAGATCTCAAGGACGAAATTTCGCAGCAACTCCACCCCTTGCCGCGTCTGCGCCACCTCGGGATGAAACTGCACCGCCCAGATCGCTCTCTCTTCATCAGCGATTCCCGCCAGCGCGTTGCTCGTCTGGGCCGTCAGCCTGAATCCAGCTGGCAGTTCCTTAGCCTCATCCCCGTGCGACATCCACACATCCATCGTCCCTGGAAGCCCTCGAAACAGCGGCGTCTCTGCCACGATCTCCACCTCGGCATGGCCATATTCGCGGCGTGGCGCAGGCTCCACCTTTCCCCCCAGGTGATGCACAATGAACTGCAGCCCATAGCAGATACCCAGCACCGGAACACCCATCGCCAGCACCTTTGTATCCGCCGCCGGAGCATCGACGTCATACACCGAGCTGGGACCTCCCGAGAGGATGATCCCCTGCGGCGTCAGTGCCTCGATCTGCGCCAAGCCGACCGTGCACGGGAGCACCACCGAAAACACGTTGAACTCTCGAATGCGTCGCGCGATCAACTGCGTATACTGCGATCCAAAATCCAGAATGACGATAGTAGAAGTTGTCGCTGTGTCCACACGCCCAGTGTAAATGCCCGCCCGGCACCCGATTCAATCCCTTAGCTGGGATCCTTATGGCGCGTGTTCATCACTCCCGTCACCACACCAACACCAACAAGAATGACCACCACCGCAGTGATATAGGTCTGCGGAATATGCATCAGGTGCGCCAGATACGCCACACCAGCAATCACAATCAGATAACCAACGGCATAAAGTGCAAAGGACATGGATGTTCTCCGTACAGCAGATTCTCCTAAGAACCTTGCCGTGAGTTGCACAATTCTAACCCGGTCAGTCGGAAGTCCCTTCACGAAACTCGCGATCAGGAGATCGTTCCTGTCCATTCGGTTCCCTTTCGGGAACGGCTTCAGCCGTGCCATCGGTGATCCCTCGATGGCTTCAACCAGGGGTCCCACGCTCTTCCTAAGTTGAACCCCTTACCTCAAACGCACGCCATAGCTGGAGGTAGGCGATCAGCCTCGTCACATGGAAAAAATCCGAAGCCACAAGATAGAACACGGTCACGCCCGCCCACCACCAGGTCAGAAACTCCTGCGTCGTCACACTCTCAAAAGGTAGCGGACATGCAGAGAAGACGAGCGCCAGCACCAGGAGCGCAATCTTCACGATGCCCATTACTAAGTTCACCTCAACCAGCTTCATCTTCAGCGCTCCCAGCCGGAACCCCGCCCGAAGGCTTTCCAAAACCCCCAGACCGCGCAGCATTGCCAGCAACGGAGCAATCGCAAACACCCAGCTCACCACCGCCCACAACGTAAACAGCGCTAGCGTCCCGACGATAGCCAGAGCGAAGTACATCACCAGGTTCGGCTCTCCGCCTCGGCCAAGAGGCTCCGTGATCGTCGTCGAGCCCGCCCACACCAGCAAGCCAAACCAGATCGCAAAGCTTCCGCCCAATGCCAGCACCCGCACCACTTGCAACCCGATCAAAGTCACCGGCCGAGCCTCGAGCGATGCATCCGCCCTCCGCAGGACCAGGGTCCTTCCGATCGCCGAAATCACAACCCACACCACTAGGAGCAGCGGAACCATCCACCGTGCTACAGGGAGCACCATCGGCAATAGCACCTCTACCGCCCCGGCCAGCTTCGTCACCGAACCCATAGGATCCGTCACCGTAAGCTGGTCGAGCCCCAACCGCGCCACATCGTTCGTTCCGCCAGTCGCGGCCGAGAAGATTCGCAGACCGTATCTCCCCAATAACCACAACGCCCCTGACCCAAAGACCCATCGCCAAAGAACCTCGAGCCCCACCAGCGACGGATGCCGCCAGCACCACGACATCGTGTGCACAAACGACTGCGTTCCACGCACTCTGTTGGACCCGGATTCCCCAAGCGAACGCTGAACGGGTCCGGTCGACGCCTCCTCCGCCTTCTCTGTCCTCTGCTTCGTGTCTCCTGTTGGCACTACTTCACCACAAGATTGACGAGCTTGCCCTTGACCACGATCGTCTTAGCCAGGGTCTTCCCCGCAATTCGCGCCTGCACCTTCGCCTCCGCCAGCGCCGCTGCCTTCATCACCTCGTCGTCACTCTCGGCAGGCACCTTCACCACCGTCACCAGTTTCCCGTTCACCTGCACCGGCACCTCCATCACATCTTCCTTCGCCAGCTCCGCATCGGCCACCGGCCACGCCTGCCGCAACACAGCGCCCCTGCCTCCCTTCTGGTCCCACAACTCCGCCGCCAGAAACGGCGCGAACGGAGCCAGCAGCAGCGTCAACGTCCGGAAGACCTGTGCAGTCACCTCCGCCGAGACCTCGCCCGACGCTATCGCCGTCTCCTTCGCCGCAATCTCATTCACCAGAATCATGATCGATGCAATGCACGTATTGAAGTGCCACCGCCCACCGAAATCCTGCGTGATCTTCGCAATGGTCTGGTGCAGAGTCCGCAGCAGCGCCCTCTCTTCAACGCTCCTGTCCGCAACGCTCGCCCGCGCAGACCCCTGTGCAACCGCCGCGCCCTCCGCCTTGGTCGATGTCTTTCCGGCGGCTGAGGCACTCAAACGGTACACTCGCGACAGGAACCGGCTCACCCCCGCAACCCCGTCCTCCTGCCACTCCAGATCGCGATCCGGCGGCGCCGCAAACAGCGCGTACATCCGCGTTGCATCCGCGCCGTAGCGCTCGATCATCTCGTCCGGGCTCACAACATTGCCCTTCGACTTCGACATCTTCGCTCCGTCCTTGATCACCATCCCCTGCGTAAACAGCCGCTCCGCCGGCTCGCCGTTCGCGATCAGCCCAAGATCCCGCATCACCTTCGTCCAGAAGCGCGAATAGATCAAATGCAGAATGGCATGCTCGACCCCGCCGATATATTGATCGATCGGGAACCAGTAGTTCACCTTCGCCGAGTCGAACGGCGCCTTGTCATTCTTCGCATCCGTGTACCGGTAGAAGTACCAGCTCGAATCCACAAACGTGTCCATGGTGTCCGTCTCGCGCCGCGCCGGTCCCCCACACTCCGGACATGTCGTCATCACAAAACTCGCGACCCGCCCCAGCGGCGATCCGCCCTCCTGCGTAATCTCCACCTGCTCGGGAAGCACAATGGGCAGCGCACTTTCCGGCAGCGGTACCACACCCCCAGGCTCCACGCCCGCATGCCCGCGCTCGCAATACACCATCGGAATCGGCGTTCCCCAATACCTCTGCCGGCTCACACCCCAGTCCTTCAGCCGATAAGTAACCGTATTCGTTCCAAATCCATTCGCCTTTGCAAAGGCCGCCATCTTCTCCTGCGCCTCGAGGCAGCTCTCCCCACTCCACTCCCCCGAGTCGACCAGCACTGCCTCATCCTCCCCCAGATACGGCAGCTCCAGATCGTCCGTATCCACATTCGGCGCCACGACCCGCTTGATCGTCAGACCATACTTGGTGGCAAACTCGAAGTCCCGCTCGTCATGCGCCGGAACGCTCATAATCGCGCCCGTCCCGTAGTCGGCCAGAATGTAATTTGCGATCCAGATAGGCACCCGCTCGCCGTTGAACGGATTCAGCGCAAACCGCCCCGTCGCGACTCCATGCTTCTCGATCGCACCCAGATCCCCGGCCTCCCGCGCTACCTTCTGCTGCGCGATCATTCCTTCGATCTCCGCCATGAGCCGGTCATCCGTCTCCGCGAACCCCTTTGCTACCGCATGTTCAGGAGCCATCTGCACCGAGGTCGCCCCAAAGATCGTATCCACCCGCGTCGTAAATACCGCGATCTTCTCGGGGAAATCCTCCACCGTGAACTCGACCGTCGCGCCCTCGCTCCGCCCTATCCAGTTCGCCTGCATCGTGCGAACCTTCTCCGGCCATCCCTCCATCTCCTCTAAGCCGTCCAGCAGCTCATCCGCATAGTTCGTGATGCGCAGGAACCACTGCGTCAGATCCCTCTGCTCGACCAGAGTGTCCTCATGCCTCCAGCAATAGCCGCCGCCATTTGGACCAAGGATGACCTGCTCGTTCGCCAGCACCGTCTGGCACTTCGGACACCAGTTCACCATGCTCTTCTTCCGATACGCCAGGCCGCGCTCGTACATCTTCAGGAAAAACCATTGATTCCATCGGTAGTAGTCCGGCAGGCACGTCGTCAACTCGGTCGACCAGTCGTAGCTCAACCCCATCCGCCGCATCTGCTTTCTCATCGCCGCAATGTTGGCAAGCGTCCACTCCCGCGGTGGCGTGTTGTTCTTCAACGCCGCATTCTCCGCCGGCAGACCAAACGCATCCCATCCCATCGGATGCAGCACGTTGTGCCCGTTCATCCACATGTACCGGGCCAGCGCATCGCCGATCGCATAATTCCGCACATGGCCGATATGCAGCTGGCCGCTCGGATACGGCAGCATCTCCAGACAATAGAACTTCGGCTTCCCCGTCTCGTGACCCTCCGCCGCGTACAGCCCCGGATCCGCATCCCACCGCGCCTGCCACTTCGCCTCAATCTCCCCGGGCACATAGCGCGTCGTTTCGTCTCGTCTTATGTCTGGAATCTCTCCTGCCAACACGCTCTTCGCCTGCGTTCCCATGGGCTCGATTGTATAGAGTTCGCCCGCAACCGAGCACTTCAGCTCTCCCCGCTCCACCCCGCGAACGATCCGCCCACATCAGCGCTATGCCGTCCCCGGCTTAGCTGATCCCACGCTGCTGTCCGGCAGATCTGCGTCCTCGCCTGAACCGCTCACACAAACACAAAACGCGTTTTTAGGGTAGGTCAGCAGCCGCTCGTCAGACCGCCGCCAGCGCCCGTAGCACCGAAACATTCCGCGCCTCATCCCCCGGCACATCCACCGGAGTCTCCGCCACAAACGCCGCATGCCCGAACCGTTCATCCGCCAGCAGACGCCGAAACGCCTCCGCACCGATCGTCCCTTGGCCAATATGCTGATGCCGGTCCAGCTTGGACCCGCGCTCCGCCTTCGCATCGTTGCAGTGCCACACCCGCACCGCCTCGAACCCCATCGTCGCGCCCACCGACGCCATCGTCTCCCTGTACCCGCCCTCTGAAACCATGTCGTACCCCTTCACATGGCAGTGGCACGTATCCAGGCACACTCCCACCGGAACGCAATCGCGCAACCGCTCCACCAGCTCCGCCATCTGCTCAAAACTCCCGCCAAGCGAAAACTCCGCCCCCGCCGTATTCTCGATCAGCACCCGCAGCCCCCCGTCGTCCATCTTGAGCCCATCTACCGCCCGCTCGATCCCCTGCGCCGCTAGCCGCAGACCCTCCTCCCGCGTCAAGCCGTTCCAGCTTCCGGGATGCAGGACCAGAAACTCCGCTCCCCACGCCAGCCCGCGCTCCACCTCCCCCCGGAACGCCGTCACCGCATTCTTCCTGACACTCTCCGTTTGGCTGCACAGGTTGATCAGATAGCTCGCATGGATCACCAGCGGCGACACATCGTGCTCCATCCGCAGCGCCCGCATCTTCGCCCCATCCTCCGGCTTCACCGCCGACGCCTTCCACATCCGCGGACTGGAGCTGAAAATCTGAAACGTGTTCGCACCCGCGTTCACCGCCCGTTCGACCGCCGTCCAGCAACCCCCCGCAACCCCAACGTGCACACCTATTCGCTTCCTTCGCCCATCATTCATCCGTCAAGGCTATCCCACGTCCCCGCCCCCTTGCATCGCCGACACTTCGTCTGTTTAAGAGGTCACCACACCAAACGTCAAAAATCGTACGCTAGTGCGCCGGGAAACCGGTAAGGAGTAGCAGGTCGAAGTCCTCTGCAGTGAAGGAATAGCAAACCACACTGACCCCGAGTCATGCGTTGTGCGCCGCGAGGTGTACAGCGAAATCTTGCTTGTCGCCGCCTTGCGGATGTAGAGTTGTCCAACTTTTAGGCCCCCGCCTCATCCTTTACGGGAGACTCAAGTGGCAACAGTTCCGATCCAGCCGGCAGTAGACCCTGTGCAACACATCATTCATGTTTCCAACGGGATCGTTCTCGTAGCTGCCATGCCGGCAGCACTCGAGTCTTGTGCCGCCGATCAACTCGTCGCCGGACCTAAACCGGTCGCCGATCTCGCCGCAAAAGCTGGCCTTAACGAAGACGCTCTCTACCGCTGCCTCCGAGCTCTCGCCGCCGAACAGATCTTTACCGAAGTAGAACCCAGAGTGTTCGCCAACACCGTTGCCTCGGCGTTGATCGTCGCAGACCATCCCTTTCGTCTGCGAGAAAACCTCCTTTGGGCCACCTGTAAATTTACCGTAGAGACTTTCGTCGAATTCATGTACTCGGTCAGGACAGGCAAACCCTGTGTCGAGAAGGTCTTCGGCATGTCCGTGTTCGAGTATTTGCCCACCGACGCCGAATCCAACCGCGAGTTCAACGACGCCATGACCGCGATCAGCGCTATGGTCGTCCCTTCCGTCCTCGCAACGTATGACTTCTCTGGTCTCGGCACTCTCTGCGATGTCGCCGGCGGCCACGGCCTATTGCTCACTAGCATTC
>JAABVA010000700.1_pt1 | contig 37225 bp, 29 predicted proteins | sample 5560331 | NCBI WGS metagenome assembly JAABVA01 (sample SAMN12812661, study PRJNA571458) | rock metagenome | isolation source: Antarctica rocks | place: Antarctica: Victoria Land, Mt New Zealand sud | collected 2016-01-07 | reverse complement strand
GAATCGCTTTGGCAAAGCTCCGCGAAGGGGCATATGTTGGCCGCAAGCACTCCCTGACGCCCGCTAAGCGAAGGAGCTGTGTCGCCGGGTCGCGACGAATGAATCGAAGACGGCACTCGCCGAAGAGCTGGGCATAAGCCAGCAGACTCTATACCGTTACGTCGCGGGAGAAGGGAAGTGAAAGCCGGCCGCCAGCGGTCCTGCACTGCCCCTGTGGAAACGCGAAGGTACTGGCCCTTGGCCTGTGTGCAACCTGCTATCTTCCGGGCGGTAGCTGCCCTTTGGAAAGATTGCCGAACCTACACATCGGCTACTCTGGTTTTGCTGTACAAAACTGGCCATCTGTCTGCTTAACCAACTCAGGCAGAGTTATCGTCCCGTCCTCAGTCCCTAGAACGAGTTCGAGGTCGAGAGTCTTTCCGAGCACGGCGTTTGCATCGGTAAGATCTTCCTGTCTAAAGTTTATGCGTGCATCGAACTTCCCCTCCACGCCGGTTTGATTGACGACCGGGTTCTCGAGCCCTGTTTCCAGCGCAAAGGCAAGGTCGTCCATAGAGCCGTTTGAAATAACGAGCTTGCCATTCCAATACCCGCGCAGCGTCTCTCGATTGGAGATCTACGGGCTCAGGAGCGTTTTACTCGCATCTGTGGCTCTGAGGAAGTACTCACGCTTCCGAATGGTCCTTAGCTGCACCTGGATATGCAGTCCGCAAAACACTGCTGTTTGGATAAGGGCCGCCGCTTGGGCATCGGGACACCGGGCAGCTTAACCCGCAGACTATAAAGTTCTTGCGGCAATGGGCTCTTGATTACGACACGCTGTGCGATCGGATTGTAGATGTAGGTCAAAAGCGTCGCTGCGTCGATTCCGAGAAGATCCGTGCCAGTCGGCGGATGCTTCAGCATGGCGAGTTTGGAACCCGGAGTGGCCTTGCCGAACGACAGAGCAATAGAGAATCCGCTGAAGGTGGCGGGGCGGCAGCCGCACTCTGCGTCACAATCTCCATTGCCGGCTTGAAGGAGAAGCTACCTCCTTGGGCCACTGCCTCCAGGTCAGCGGCATGCAGGTTGTCCGCTTCTGCTGCCGCGACGATCCTTCCGCGAGAATCCACAACAATGGTGGTAGGTCGCGACGTCACACCGTACCGCGCGAAGACGCTGCCGGAGGTGTCTACACCAACCCAGCCCGCAATCTCCTTTCGGGCGAGAAATGCCTGCACCACCTTCGGATCTTCGTCGTCGACGGAGATGAACTGAAACCTAGCCGGGTCAAGTCCTTTGGCGAGTTGATTGAAGTGAGGAAGGCTTGCGATGCAGGGTGCGCACCAGGTAGCCCAGAACTCTAGCACGACAACTTTTCCTCGAAGACGATCCCAAGCTGCCTGCGAACCTTTCGGAGCCTGGAGTAGATGTACGTTCGTGAGGGCCGGAGCAGGAGTACCCTTCGCGGGTAGCGCAACCGCTGGTTGAAGCCATAGCAGGGTCGCTAGCAAAAGCACGCCGGCCTGCATAAGTGAAAGAGGGAACACCCAATGGGAGCACGATTTCATCTCACGCCTCAACCCTAGCCTTGAATACATCATCCGCGTTTCTGACTCCGACGTTGGCGCTACGATCAGCATTGCAGCCCGGAACCGGAAAATATGCGTCTGGACAGTACACGTTTCCGGGTAGCACCGCCGAACCGGATGCCAGAGAAGGAGTCTCGTTTATACGTACAAGCCTGTTGCTCATCTGTTCTCCTGATCAATCGTCGTGAAGCGTCACAAGCGTAAGCTCGTCTGCTGGAGCCGGGCGGGAACTTAGCCATACCCTAAAGGTACGGGCGCACACGTACGCACCGCCCAACAGGAGGGCGGCGCAAGCGGCCTTGCTCCGGGATGAGGTCGCCCAACTCTCCCCTGCTACGATGGTGAATACAAAAGCCGGCATGAGAACGAAATACCGGACAAAGGCGAGGGGCAGGGCATGCACGGAGCGCCGGGCAGCTCCGGTAAATGGCGCAGTTCGCGTGTGTGCGAAGAGCAGTTCCGCGAGCAGGAGCGGGAGCCCGCACCCAAATAGTAGCTGCGTTCCGGCCTCTGCCACACTAGGCACACCGCGTGGAGCACAGGCATTGAGCAGCACCATCATGCACACGACCGCCGTCCAGGCGACACACACTGTCAGACGTCGGCCACCACTCAGCTCGTCCTGGCCCGGAGTCCCGCTGATCGCGCGGAAGATCCAGCTTCCACGCTTCGCGACCGGGGAGCGCATGGCCGTGTGCAAGCCAGCAACTGCCCAGAACGCAACCAGAGGAACTGCCATGCGCAACCCATTCGCCTGGATCACCACCGCCACATGCGTCCCTGTTATTCGGAGCCCCAGCACACTCGAAAGGACCAACGCAGTCCCAAGCCCGATGTACATCGCGAGATAGAGGTGCAGGCGTTCGGTGCGTAGCAGTGTTTGCGCAGCGAGGTGGCCAGTGGCCCTCATTCGGGGCCTAGGGAGAACAACGCCGTTCAGTATCGATTTCAACCAGCCTGAACCCGCTCCGTGCATTGTCAGAGGGGAGCCTTCCACGAGCTGCTGCACCCTGCGCTGGTAGCCAATCGGGTAGGTGACGGCTGCAATCAGCAGTCCCGCCACCGTGGATAGAACACCGGTCCTCGCCAACTTGTGGAAGACCGATGGCGCGAGATCGCCCCACATGATGGTGTCGTAAACGCCCAGAAACCAGAATGTCGGAAGCCATCGTACAGTTGCTGTGCCGTCACCCCCGCCCACCAGTTGCCCGAGGTAATGAGCCGTCAGGGGGAAGAGAAACAAGGTCGTCATCAGACCAGTAAGGAGACAGATCCGCACCACACCTCGGGTCACCTCCGCCCAACGCCCTTGTGGCAGCCAAAGCAGCACAGCTTGCAGCGCGATCAATGCTGCCACGATGCATACGCCACTCATGGAGACCGCTGTAACCTGCGCCAGAAGTTGACGAAAGTAACCGCACCGCTGGTCAGCGACTGCTGGCAAGAAGAGGCATCCTAGCCCGCTTGTGCCGGCATGCACCAGCATCAGAAAGAGGGCCACGGCGGCGATCCGCGCCGTCAGCAAACGCCGAAGAGAAATTGGCAGCGTCGTCAACACGGACGCGTCCAGCGCGTCCGGGAACAGCATCTCCCACTGGAAGATCACGGCACAGCCCATCACCACAAAGGCATACGTGACGAAGAAGAGGTGGTCGCAGGCCTGCGATGTGAAGCTGCGCTCCTGTGGATGCGGCGGCAGACCGTGATAGGCGGGAAACAGGAAGAGTGCTACGAGGACCCCAGGGAGCGCGATAGCATACGCCAGTTCGGTCACCCGCGCGGCTGCGTCCTCGCCGAAGACCTCGTTGTTAAGCAGCCGGTCATACAGGTGCCACACCAGCACCTCGAAGTGGGATCGCTCCCGTTCCGTCTCGGGCTGCAACGCGAGCAGGGACGCGACAGGCGGTCTGCTCGTCCCCGTTCGCGACCACCACGCGCTAGGCATGGTTCTCTTCCATCGAAGTCACCAGCTCCCTTGCAGTGGAGCGGGTATCGGTCTGCTGTACGAGCTCCGCAAAGACGCTCTCGAGGCTCGAATGCTCCATTGCCCGCTTCAACTCCGCTGGAGCAGCGTCGGCAAGCAGGCGTCCTTTCCCCAGCACCACCACGCGGTCGCAGACCTGCTCCACCACTTCGAGCACGTGGGAGATGTAGAGAACACTGCGGCCCCGTGACTTCAATTCCAGCAGCAGATCCTTGAAGAGCCGCGCTGAGACCACGTCAAGTCCGGATAGCGGCTCGTCAAAGATCAAGAGCCTTGGATTATGCAGCAGAGCTGCGGCAATCAGGACGCGCTGCTTCATTCCCTTCGAGTACGCGGAGAGTTGGGAATGCCGCCACGATTCCAGACCAAGCAACGCCAAGAGTTGGTTCGCCCGATGCGCGAGCGGACGCTCCTTTAGATCACGTAGCCTTCCGACTAACTGCAGGTATTCCAAGCCCGACAGGTGCAGATACACGTTCGCTTCTTCCGGCACGTACCCAAGCACACGTCGGAAGCCCGCCATATCTCGTCGGACGTCGACGCCGTCGAACAATACGCTGCCAGCGCTTGGCTCGAGCATGCCCGTGATGATCTTCACTGTCGTCGATTTACCCGAACCGTTTGGCCCAAGGTAGCCGACGACTTCGCCTGGTCCGACGCTAAAGCTCACATCGTCAACCGCGGGGATGCCGCGATATCTCTTGGACACGTGTCTGAGTTCCAACATGGTTCACCCTATGTAGTACGCTCCATAATGTAACATGCTGCATAGTCGTGACCACACCCCGTCTCTCCCACACCGCGGCTCTCATCCTCAAGACACTGAGTCTGGGCCACTGCTTCGGCTTCGACATAATGACCATCACGGGTCTGCCCAGCGGCACTGTCTACCCTGCGTTGCGACGCCTTGAGCGAGACAAGCTCGTGCAGTCGCGGTGGGAGTCTGAGAGTGACGCGGCGGCGCAACAGCGGCCCGCTCGCAGGTATTACGAGATCACCGCGGCGGGAAAGGCCGCTGCACTCGCAGCAACTGAACGCTATCCTCTCCTTGCCAGGCTCATCCCGGAGAAGCACGCATGAACCCGTCACTTCCGTCGCCACTGCCTCGAAGTGACCGCAAGCTCCTGCGCTTCGTGTGTCGCCTCGTTCCGTTCAACCAACAGGAGGAGTGGATTCGATCCTGGGCCGCCGAACTCTGGTGCTGCCACCACGCTCATTGTGGCGTTCGGACCCGAACCTTGTTTTTCGGCGTTTTGCAGGACGCTCTTTGGCTTCGCGGGGAGCAGGTCCGGCAGGCGGTATCCGGCACAGCAGTCCTCTGCCTGTTTGCGCTGCTGATCCTCATTGGTGTTTCTTCGTTGCCGGCGCTGAGCCACAGCGGTCGTTGGGGAGGTCTAGGTTTTTGGCTGATGCGACAGGGACCGAGATTCAGCTGCGAGTCAGTTCTTATTGCGTTTGTCAGCTATGCGACTGCACCCTTCCAGGGCGGAGGCATCGCGACTCGCAGGCAGGTCTGGCTCAAAGCTCGTCTCTTCCACTGGGCAAGAACGTTCCTGGTACTCGTACTTGCCTTCAATCTTTCTGCCGATCTTTCCTATCCCTTGCGGACTCTTGTGCCGTTGACAGCTGAGTTTCTCCAAAGCATGTCGTTTGCATTCCTCGCTCTGCTCGGCCTGCGCTGGAGCCTACAGGATGACATAGCGCGCTGCAGGCAGTGTCTGCGGTCTCTTGCAGCACCGGAGCGTGTGGGGCGACCATCTCATAACTTCTTGGAATGGAATGGAACCGAACTCCTCTGCAGCCACGGGCATGGTTTGCTCAGCGTTCCCGAGCTTGAGACGAGTTGGTGCCGTGCAAGCGCGTGGGTGGCGCATAACCCTTCCTTATCAACTTCGGAGGGAATCAGCCATTAACAGTAGCTCTTCGGCAGCGGCTTTGCTCGGCGTCCTGTTCTTTGCGCCTACGGCGATTCATAGCCAGGAGATTCTGCCGCCGATTGGACAGATCAATTTCTTTGGTTACGGCGGTATCGATGTGCATGCAGTGGAGCTGGCGCTTCTCGTCAAGCTGGGAGACGTAATCAGACTGGATAACCTGGAGAGCACACAGCATCTCATTGAGCAGCGAATTAGGAGGCACAACGAGACCTTCGGGCAGGTGACCGAGCCGGAACGCCTCAGCGATGCGTTGCTTGTCGGATCGACGGAGATAGCGGCCGCACATCGCGTCATCTTATCCCGATTTCCTCGTGCAAAGTTCTGCTCCTGCTGGATCGCGGAGGAAAACAAAAGCCGTCCCGAAGCACGGCTGAACTCTCTGCGCCTTCTCCTCTTTGAGAGATCGGCTGTCGTTCCCTATAGCTCAAGCGGTGCAAATAGTTCACGAGACCTGGGAGTTTCGTTGATTGAGCTATTTCACCAGCGTAGCGACGCTGGAGCCTCCATCCCTAGCACTTTCGTCCCCGCTGGCCTCCCTTGGTCACCCGAGGCCAGGTACGAACAGAACGGAAGTTTGAGAGCCGCAAATCCAGCAAACATTAGCTGCAGCAGGGCGTGAGCATGGAAACGTTCGAGACAGCTCTTCGGAAGGTACATGGCGTACGGGAAGCAACCGTCATAACCGGCGCGTTCGATGCACGTGTAAGGGTCGACTGCGCCGATCCAGCACACCTTGGGCTCCTTATCGAGGAGCTCCGTAAAGACACAGGTGTTCAGGAAACAAGCAGCACGGTTATTTGCCGATCTCTTCACCTATAAGGCAGCCCTTGAGTGAAGGAGCCATCCTACAGATGAGCATGGCCGATCGGTACCGAGAAACGCGCTACACATAGTTTGCCGGACTGAATTTCATTGTCCAGCGGAGCTCACGAGCGGTCACCGGACGGCAGAAGTGGTTTCGACGCTACGAAGAAGCGGCACCGATCACGGCTAGGGGTGGACGCAACTATTCGTCTTCGTCGTCGCCAATGGGCATGCCGGGCGGCGCTTCGATTGGTTTTGCGGGGACGAACTTTGCTGGGTCGCGGTCGAAGTCGTTGATGCGGTCGACCATGGCGGTGCGGTGTATGGACTCTGCGCTGTCGGCCGGTGGCGGCGTGGTGGTCCATCCGTGGACGAGGTCGGCGATGTGGTAGCGGGCGATGGCGCGAGCTTGGCTGGAGGCTGCGGGGTTGACGGCCAGTGAGAGCATGGCTTCGAGGCCGCGGAATTCGACAGCGCGTTCGACTTCAGAGCTGATGCTATGACCGCTCTCTGGACGCTCTGCTGTGGTCTTCGAGACTTTCTCCATCATCACGCGGAGCGATGGGCCCTTGGTGCCGTCGGCGGTGTCGCGCATGTGGTACTGGAGCAGGCGCGAGTCGCGGGCGGGGTCGAAGAGGACCTGCAGGGTGAGGTCTGCGGCGGCTTCAGCGGTGGCGATGGGGTCGAAGGTTAGGCCCGTCTCCGACGGAAAGGACTCCTGCGTGCGGCGATAGCCGGGAGGCATGGGCGGAATTAGCTTGAGGATGCTTTCTGGGAGCGTGAGGCTTTCGGGCGAGAGGGTCTTGAGGACAGCGTCGAGTGCGGCGTCCTGCTGCGCGAGGGGGACGATGGCTGGGGCGGTCTGGCCGTCGCCGCGCACGTTGTAGCGGTAGTCGAGTCCCCCGATGAGCTTGATGGTGGCTTCAGTCTGGTAGCGGTGAAAGAGGTAGAGCGGAACGAGGGTTTCGGCTACCTGCGCCATGGGAGTACCGGGCTGGATTGCGTTCTCGCCGAAGCGCTTGAGGGCGGCGGCGCGGATGTCGAGAACGCGGTTGAGCTCGGCTGTCGGGTCGATTCCGTTATCCCAGAGGTGGGCGTGCGGGTGCGCGCCGGAGAAGGGGCGGGCGTCTTCGTCGGTGATGAAAATGAGGCCGGTCTTCTCGGAGTCGCTCAGGATTTTGTCGAGCGCGATAGGATCTTCAGCAGGCGCGCCGGATTTGTCGAACTCTCGGTAGCCGTAGTTGATGGCGACCTTGTCCCATTGGCCGATGTTAACGGCATAGGCGTGCGAGAGATCAGGGATGCCGTGGGCGCCGAGTGTGACGTAAGGGTGCGGGTAGTCCATGACGGAGACGGACTCTCCCGGAGAATGCGGAAAGCTGGAGGCTGCGAAGTTGTGCGCCAGGCCGAGCGTGTGTCCCGTTTCGTGCGCGGCCAGCTGGCGGATGCGCATGAGTACCATGGCGAGCATGGGGTCGGTGGCTCCCGGCCTAAGTGATGGTGGGGCCATCGGTGAGGACGGGGCACCCGGACTGCTGTACGGCGTGAGGAGGGCTTCGGCGATGAGGTAATCCTGGCGGCCGCGCAGGCTGCCGAGCGTAACGTTGCCCTTGATGATCTCGCCCGTGCGAGGGTCCGAGACGGCGGAACCGTAGCTCCAGCCCCGCGTGTAGCGATGCACCCACTGAATCATATTGAAGCGGATATCCATGGGGTCGGCACCCGCCGGGAGCGCGTTGACTTTGAAGGTGTCGGGGGCCCAGCCCGCGGCCTGGAACGCCTGGTCCCACCAGCGTGCACCTTCAACGAGAGCGGTGCGGATGGGCTCGGGTGCGCCGGGGTCTACGTAGTACTGGATGGGCGTGACGGCGACGCAGGCGCGGGTGCAGCTAGGGTCGAGTTTGAGGAGGCGGTGGCGGATGATGAACTGCTGGTCGAGCGGCTCGCCGAGCGGTGTGTCGTAGTCGCGGTAGCTCTCCGGGAAGTAGCCGGCGCGGGGCGAGAAGCGGCGCGGCGTGAAGCCGGGGCCGGGCAGCGCGATGAAGCTCTGGTGCTCGTTGACGGTCATGGCGCGGGGGTCGGGTGAGACGTCGCGGACGTAACGGCCGCCAGCACCGCCCCCACCGTAGGCAGGGATGCCGCCGCTTGCGGAGGGCGTGGCGCCGCCTTCGCTCGCGAAGGTGAGTTCGGCTTCGAGCTCGGTGTTCTTGGGGAAGGCTTTGCTGCCGTCGAGCGCTATGGCGGAGCGCGCCGGGTCCAGGCGATAGGCTCCGCCGCCAGCGCGAGCGATGGCTTCGGAGACGCGGTGGGCGTCGCGGGTGACGAAGTCAGTGGCGTCCACGAGGACTGTCGCGCCGTCGGGCGACTCGGCCTCGATTTTGAAGCCGGCCATCACGGAGCGCGGGAAGGAGGTGGTGACGACGCGTTGAGCGTCGGGGTCAGGAGAGCTGGAGCGAAAGGCGGTGTTGAGCTGGACGAGAAGGAGCTTAGGGCCGGTGCGCTCGAAGCGGACGATGCTACTGCGGCCAAGCTGGCCACGGTCGAGGCCGAGATCGTAGGAGCCGGTGCCCCGGGGGAGCGAGGTGAAGTAGAGCAAATCTTCCGACCGGGTGTGTGGGGTGTCAGCACTTCCGAGGCTGAGGGGAACTTCGAGGTAGAGCTTGCCGGCTTTGGCGTCCCAGTCGATGGGCAGCAGGCCGGGGGCGTGCTGCATCTTCGCGGTGCGCTGGGCGAGGGTTTGTTCGGGCTTTGCGTCAGAATTTGTGGCTGGTTCTGCTCGGTTACCCGTTTGGGCGCTGACGGAAAGCGAGCAGGCGAATGCGAGGACGAGCAGGGTTGAACGAGACATGGACTTTTGTAGCACGGAGCGGTTGGAACTCACGCGCCAGTCCTGCACTGAGGAAGAGCACCGGCGAAGGGGTGCCCTTCTTTGGGTTTGCAATCGTTAGCTTCAAGCAGCGAATCTGCTAAGTGATTTGAAGCGGCTCAACGGCAGCACCTCACTTATCGGGGACCGTCATGGGCCGGAAGCACGAGATAGGTACCGGGAAACGCGCTTGTGGTGGTTTGAGAGTCGCACGCCGCGCAACGAGGCAGTTCGATCTTGGATCATTTCGCTACGCTGGGCTTCCTGAAGTCGACGGACAATAAATCCGGCTTGACCAGCTGCGGGCCGCGAGAACGCAGTTCGGATTCATCGACGGTGAACCGCACCTCGCCCCTGGTTCCCGTGGCATCGGTCCTCAGGTCAGGGATGAGCGGCCGGCCAACGACGAGCGTGATGCCGTTCTTTTCCACTCTCCCGGCGAGAGCAATCTGTTTGAGATCCTAAAAGGTCAGATTGAGGATCATCGGTTCTCCTAAGCGCCGGGGTAGCCGCGCAGCACTTCCTTGAGGATGGTTCGAGCCAGGCTGATGCTCTGTCCGACCGAAGAGATGAGCCGCGGTGTGGGCAGGGCGACGTCTTCCCGGGCCAGGCGTACGGCTACGATGATGGCGGCCGCAATGACCAGAGTGGACGTGAACCTAGTATTGATGCGCGCCTGCTCTTCCCTTGCCTCCGCTCGTGCCATGTGGCCCACGAGCAGCAGTATAGGAGAAGAAAAGGCGAACAGACAAACACCAGCTGTGGATCGCGCTTTTGCGCCTTATCTGGCGAGAGCCGGCACGGAGTTGCCAGGCCTGTCCCACATCTCGCTGAAGTGAGCTTCGAATTGCTCGCGAGTGCCGCGTCCGCTTCGTACCGTAGATCGTTATCCTGCCGCTTCAGCCCGGTTGGTGACCAGTTGGCCGATCCTGTCCGGAGAAGAGCGCCGTCGACCGCGTAGCTCTTGAGGTGCATCAGGTCTCTGGACGCATTCACCTTCACCTGGACTCCGGCCGCGAGGAGGATCTCGGTCGTCGAAAGCCCATGCTGACTTTCCTGCTCGTATTGGGCGCTGTCGCGATACACGCTCACCCGCAAACCTCTCCGGGCAAGGCGACCCAACTCCTCGGCCAGTTCCCTGTCGGTGAAGCTGTACATGGCGACGTCGACCGAGACCTTCGTCCGCCCCATCTTCATCTCGCTTCGTTCAAGGTTCGACGCAGGCGAGTAGAGGAGCACCGGCCCCGAGTCAGCTCCGGGTGGCAACGTAGGGATCTGAGCTATTCCTGAGGTCGTTTGTCCAGCAGAAGCGAGCAGCCAAAGGCACAACACGCATGACCGCGCGTAAGCTCCAGAACTCCCCCTAGCGCCGCTAATGTGCGCCCCCATGTCGCATGCGGATCAAGAACTCCAGGCACTCCTGATGGTCCATGCCGTGCTGGTTTGCGATCTGCATGTGGTCGTTGAAGAACGGAATCTCGCTGTTGGTTGGGCACGCGAGTGCCTCCAACTTCTTCCTTAGAACCATGAACTCAGCAACCGTCTCTCACCGACGCACTGAAGCAGCATAAGGCCTGGTTTAGATGACCCACCAGAGGGAGGACGGCTCCTCCCTGCTGCGGCCGGCTCTGCCGTCATCCGGCCCCCACCTCCGCGGGCCGGTTCGAGGCTGTTACGAAACTCATTGCTCAGGCCCGACTCATCGCTGTTGCAACCTCCGAGTTGTCAGCAAACCTTTCCGGAACACGAACCCAATGCCTCTCGATGAGCGCATTGACTTGCTAGCGCCATCCAAGAATGTAATCCAAAGCGAGCGCCCCATAAACACAAGCGGAGTTCTTGGATTTGCGTCGCGGCCTGTCGAATCAAGTCAGTCTGCCGCACTTATCAGAAGTCTGACTGGGTCGTTCTGCTAGGTTGGAACTCTCGTCATGGCGGGAGAAGACCATGTCCTACCTAGTCATTCCGATTCTTGCCTTTGGCTTGGGCATGGTACCCCTGCAAGCGCAGGCAGATGCATCCGCCATAACTCGGACACTGTACTGGTGAACGGTCACGTGTTTACTGGCAGCTCAGCTCACCCATATGTCGAAGCGGTTTCGATCCGGAGAAATCGGATACTGGCCATCGGAACAAATAAGGCAATTCTCCTCACAGCTGGCAGATCGACGCGGCGAATCGACCTTGGCGGGCGTTTGGTGATTCCGGGATTCAATGATTCGCATGTTCATTTCGAAGCGGAGGTGGTTGGGACCAAGCTCGACTTTGGTGCGGATCTCGATCCGTCCTGTTCACAGGTTCTCGACACGATTCAAAAGGCCGTTGCTCACTCGCAGGATGGAACATTGCTTAGCGGAGTCATCGGGCAAAAAGCCTTTTTTGACCCGGCGTGTACACCCACCGCCCTTGATCGGATGGGACACAAGGATGCGATCGTGCTGTCGATGGACAGTCCTCATTCCGGGATGTTGAATGAGGCCGCGGCGCAAAGGTTTAATGTCCGCGAAAACGACCCGCCGTCATTAGCTGGGTTTTTCGGCAAGGACATGAAATCCACCCACTGGGATGGAGTGGTTCATGAGTCCGCATGGTTTCGCATTCGCGAAATGCTGATGGGCGATCTCGCAGGAGAGCCATCCCGATTGCGCAAACTGCTTGAGCGCGAAGCCGAGTGGGGCGTCACGTCGATCACACTCCTGGATGTGTATCCGGCTCGCCGAGTGCAGCAATTGGCCGCAATCAATTTGCCACTGCGGGTTCGTGTGGTTCCCTTTCTGGAGTTTCAGGAGACGGATCGGCGTCGAAAGCCGGTTTATCCATCGATTCCAGTACCCCTCAGAGACCGTGTAACCGTGAGCGGATTGAAGTACCTTCTTGACGGCACGCCTGAAGAACGGTCCGCCGCCACACGTCTCCCGTATGCAGATGATCCGACCACCTCCGGACGATTGGATTTCTCCCCAAAAGAATTGGTGGCGATTCTTCGTGAAGCGCAGCAGCAGAATATTCAGTTGTTTCTACACACGGTCGGCGATCGAACCACGGAAGAGCTGCTGGGTGCAATGGATGCTACCGGTGGCACAGAAGCGTGGTCGAAAAGTCGTTTGCGTATCGAGCATGGCGACGGGATAATGCGCGACCAGATTTCTCGCGTGAAAGCATTGGGCATCATTGTTGTTGAGAACCCGATCAACTTCACGCTTGGGGAACTCATGCGTCAACGGTTCGGAAAAGACAAGGCGTCTCTGGTGCAGCCATCTCGTTCGCTGCTGAAGGCTGGAATAATGCTGGCGATCGCCACGGACTCTTCGCCGGAAAGCCCCGTCGCAAATCCCTACCTGCATATCATGTACGCCAGCACATATCCCGGGAAGCCCAAAGAGTCGCTATCCCGCGAAGAAGCGGTGACTGCGTTCACGAGTACGGCCGCATATGCTGAATTTGCCGAGGTTAATAAGGGGACGCTTGAGCCAGGAAAACTCGCAGACCTGGCGGTGCTTTCTCAAGACACCTCTCAGGTTGCACTGGAGGATATACCGAAGACCAAGTCGGTGCTGACGATTGTGGGCGGCCGAATCGCATATGCCGGAGACCCTTCCGCCGATCTGAAGTGAATTCTGCATTGGCGTGCGCAAGACCCAAAAAGCGTCCGTGGACCTGGATGATTCTCTATTGAAGCAATATCGCCGATACGCTCATTGAGCTTCGTACAGTCTCGACACTTTCGTATTGCTCCCGATTAACGCGCAACTCGGAAGCTCCCTCTGGTCCCAACATCTGTGCGTTAGTAAAGGGTGTCGCGGTTGTGCAGCCGGTGCGTTTTAAACAGGGCAATTATATAGTTGACTCAGTGCGCCCCGGTGCGGATGATGGGGGGGCGCGGAGGTCAGCTGTTTTGTTGAGTGTATTCGGCGATGAGAGCGCGGATGAGACCAAGCAGCGAGTCTTTGCTGTTGCTGGGGTCATTGGCACAGACGCGATGTGGGGTGCTTTGGAGACGGCATGGAAGGAGAGGACAAGGGGAATTCCGTTCCATGCGAAAGATTGCGAAAGCGATCAAGGGGACTACGAGCATACCGCTCACGCAGAGAACCAGAGCCTTTACCGCGACTTGGCTACATTACTAGCGGAGAGCGGCCTTTGCGGATTTGGCTTTGCAATCGACCTTCAGGCTCAACGGAGCATCTTTCCGGATGCTCCAGACTTGGCGTACTACAAGGGGTTTGCCGAAGTAGTTACAGCCATGACCAACTTCGCCGTGAACAATCGAAACACTGTGAAATTCACCTTCGACATGCGTAAAGAGAGCGAACATAACGCAGGTTTGCTCTACGGTATGTTCCGCGAAAGGTCGGAGGTAGATGGATCAATGTTTAGGCATGTAACGTTCGCGTTCTCTAGCGAAGAGCCAAAGATACAAGTCGCCGATCTGATGGCGCGAGAAGCCATGAAGGCACTCGATAATCAAGTAGGTCCCGTCAAGAGGGATCCCAGAAAGTCATGGATGGCCCTGTATGAGACAGAACGGTTTAAGATTGAAGTCATCGGGAAGGATTGGTTTGAATCATTACGCTATAAGCTGAAAGCCATGCAGGAAGAATCTGGAATCCACCCGGAGAAGTACCGGGAGTGGTTGGAGAAGTATCGACTTCATCACAACACGACGAATCTCTTCCGTTTTGCGGAGTGGACCATGGAGCAAGGTGGCGGATCATGAAGAAAAGTGAAGAGTTCAAACATTTCAGGGATGGGCTGCAAAAGGTGCTCAGGGCCGATCCGAAGATAGTCAAGGCAGCGATGGAACAAGGCAAGCAGGAGCGATCGGAAGGTCGTAAGATCGGCGCGAAAACGAGGGGACGCAAGGCGAAGACGGCACTCATCTTCCTTCCGTTTTTTGTGCTTGCGACAGCAAGGGCTGCTGACAAGCATCCTGAGCGCAAGGCCCGTGACCGCTATGCTCAACAGTTCGCGGCAGAGATAGAGCATGACGGGTGGTCAGTTACAACGTTCGCCATGCGGCCCGGATGCCCCGCACTGTGTCTCAATCATGGAGAGCATGACTGTCTTCGCGTCTTTCTGAATGGCGGGACGGTGGAAGCAGTAGACCGCTTTGCCGCTCAGGAGTTGAAGCCCCGCATCGCCGACATGCGGTCCTTGGGGTTTGTGGAGATTGACATACTGGGATTGCAGCCGAGTCACAGTTACCCCGCCGGTATGGCGAGGATTCCGTTCCCGCAGGAAGGCCAGCGATGACTAGAAGGAACCGTTTTTCTATAGGGCTGGCCGACCTGATTGGCGTGAATTTCGAGTGCAGCAAGTGCGGCACGAACGTTACTGTACCCATTCAAGCCTTAGATATTCGGATGCTCGAAAACTGCCCCAACTGCAATCGTCATTGGGGTATCCCAGTCCACAAAGCGCCGTCTACAACAAAAGGCCATGTGGATGGGGTGATTGAGGGACTGCGAGCATTGAATCAGCAGCTTGTGGAAAAGGATGTGCGGGCTTCACTTTGACTTTGGAAGTCGCCCCCGGTGTAGTCGATTCGAACTAGTTCGCCGTTTCTCCCACCTTGCCGGTGACCTCGGCAAAGGTGAGGCGTTTTCCAGTCACTTGGGATAGCGCGAGTGCGAAGCGGTCGGAGTCGCTCATGTTCTTGCGGTTGTTGTAACGGAAGGTCTGTTCGTCGAGGTAGCGAAAGAGATGGAAGGGTTCGACGCTTACGTAAGTTCCACCGATGCCGCGCTTCAGCAGCGACCAGAAGTTTTCAAGGCCGTTTGTGTGGATGCGACCGTTGACGTACTCGACAGCGTGATCGACCACCTGATGGGCGTAGTCGGAAGCAAGCCCTTCATAGGAGAGCAGGTAATCCGTATAGAGAGCCGCACCTGCCTCGACATGCTTGCGGACCTCAGCCTGAAGGACATGCTTGCGACGGCTGGGGACGACGGCGGTGCGGACCTCCCCACCACGCTCAAGGATGCCCATGACGGCGATCTTGTCTTTGGTTCCGGTTCCGGTTCCGGTGATGCGACGATTGCGGACGCTCAGGTGCATATTGCGGGCCTTGCCACCGATGAAAGTCTCATCGGCCTCAACCTCGCCGCCATTGCCGCCGATCTTGAGCAGCGATCCATTCTGCATGGCGAGGCGGATGCGGTGGAGCATGAACCATGCCGACTTTTGAGTGATTCCGAGAGACCGCGCAATCTCGCACGAAGAGACTCCATTTTTCGCACTGGTGATGATCCACACCGCAGGAAGCCACTTATCCAGTCCAAGCGGGGAGTCTTCGAAGATGGTTCCGACCTTTATGGAGAATTGCTTTCTTGCGTGCTTAGTCTTGCACTCCCAAAGCCTGCGAGTGGGGATGAACTTGACTTCCTTGCTTTCGCAGGTGGGACAGATAACACCCTTCGGCCATCGCTGAGCCGCGAAGAAGTTGAGGCAAGTGTCCGCGTCGGCGAAGAAAATGATGGCTTCCTGAAGCGTATTTGGGGCTTTCATATGAATATGATAGGTTAGTTATGCTACTGAGTCAACTATATAATTGCCCACGTTAGCGTTAGGCTCCTCACAGCCAGCGAAGAAGGCAGTCAGTCCAACTGCAGTTTCGGCCAAGGCCCTCCGCGGCCCGAAGCTGCCTGCAACCAAGATGATTAAAACGCAGGTCATTCGGTATATCGCCGAGCAGATGGAAGTTCCGCCCAAGCAGGTGGCCGGCTTCTTCAACCTGCTAATCGAAAGGGCGACGGCTCAGACCAAAAAAGCTGGGTGAGTTCACGATTCCAGGTTTGGGAAAGCTTTCCGGCTCATGGTGATGTCGCGGAACGCCCCCCATCCATCCACACTTTCGTCCCTTAATCTCGCCAGTTTCGTCTAGTCCGCCACGCCGCCCGGCACGCCTTTTCAATCACCCACGCTTCCACTAAACTTGCTCGCGTTCTGAACTTTCAGTTTCCTCATCACCCGAGGTTCTATGGCCCGTCCTGAGATCGTCTGCTCCAAAAAGGCGTGGCTGCTCGCCGCCATCGCCGTCATCTCCTTGGTCATTCCCGCAAAACACGCCGTAGCCCAGACCATGACCGCCCCCGACATCACCAAGCAGCCCACCCTTTACGTGGTCCCCTATGCCCACCTCGACACCCAGTGGCGCTGGGAGTTTCCTCAGGTCATCAGCGAATACCTCCTCAAAACCATGCGCGTTAACTTCGACTACATGGATAAGTACCCGCACTACGTCTTTAACTGGTCCGGCTCCAATCGTTACCGCCTCATGAAGGAGTACTATCCCCAGGACTATGCCCGCCTGAAAGGCTATGTTGCCAAGGGCCAATGGTTTCCCGCCGGCTCCTCCGTTGAAGAAGGCGATGTGAACCTCCCCAGCGCCGAATCCATCTTCCGCCAGGTCCTCTACGGCAACACCTATTACCGCAAGGAGTTCGGCAAGGCCAGCTTCGAATACATGCTGCCCGACTGCTTCGGCTTTCCCGCATCACTTCCCACCATCCTCGCCAGCTCGGGCGTCAAAGGCTTCTCCACCCAAAAGCTTAATGCGGCCTGGCAGCCCGCGCCCCTGATTGGCGGCCCTGATTCTCCTGAAAGAACTCCCGAAGGCATCCCCTTCAACGTCGGAATCTGGAAAGGTCCCGATGGAGAACAAATCCTCGCTGCCCTGAACCCCGGCGGCTACGGCAGCACCATCGACTCCGACCTCAGCAAGACCCCCACGGCCCCGCCGCCACCGCCGCCCGGCACGCCTCCGCGCCGCAGCCGCACCCCTGACACCGACTGGGTCTCCCGCATCGACATCGACGGCAAAGCCACAGGCGTCTTCGCCGACTACCACTACGTCGGCACCGGCGACATCGGCGGAGCCACCAATGAGGAATCCGTAAAGCTCCTCGAGGCCACCGTCACCGGCGGCGAGGCAGTCATCCCCACCACGTTCATGCCCGGCACCTCCGGCGCATCCGGAAACATCGTCACCGAGGGCAATCCCGTCAAGATGGGCGACGGTCCGGTCAAAGTCATCTCCTCCTCCGCCGATCAGATGTTCTTGGACATCAAGCCGGATATGCAGACCAAGATGCCCAGCTACCAGGGAGATCTTGAACTCATCAATCACTCCGCCGGCTCACTCACCTCGCAGGCGTACCACAAACGCTGGAATCGAAAAAACGAGCTCCTCGCCGACGCAGCTGAAAAGGCCTCCATCGCCGCCTCGTGGATTGGCGGCCAGCCCTACCCTCAGGAGCGCCTCAACAATGCCTGGACCCTGGTCATGGGCGGCCAGTTCCATGACACCGGAGCCGGCACCGCGACCCCTCGCGCCTACGAGTTCGCCCAGAATGACGATGTCATTGCCTCTAACCAGTTCGCTGACGTGCTCACCAGCGCCACCCAATCCGTTGCTTCGGTCCTCGATACCCAGGTCCAAGGCACCCCGATGATCGTCTACAACCCGCTCAATATCGAGCGCCAGGACGTAGTCGAAGCCATGCTTCCCGCCTCCTCCAAGGGAGTCGAAGTCTTCGGTCCAGACGGCCAGCAAGTTCCCGCCCAGGTTGAGAACGGCAAGCTCCTCTTCCTCGCCAAAACCCCCTCCGTCGGCTACGCCGTCTATGACATCCGCAGCGGCACGAAGTCCGCCCCCTCCGCTGAACTCAAAGTCAGTCCCACCATGCTTGAGAATGCGCGCTACCGCGTCACCATCGCTCCCGAGGGCGACGTGACCAGCATCTTTGACCAGTCCATCAACAAAGAGCTGCTAGCTGCTCCCATGCGCCTGGCTATCTCCAACGACGCCCCCAGAAACTGGCCAGCCTGGAACATGGACTTCGACCAAGAGCAGGCCGCTCCCCGCGCCTACGTTGCCGGCCCAGCCAAGATCCGCGTGGTTGAGAATGGCCCCGTCCGTGTAGCTGTCGAGGTCAGCCGCGAATCCGAAGGCTCCAAATTCACGCAGACCGTTCGCCTCTCCGCAGGCGAAGCCGGCAACCGTGTCGAGTTTGGCGAATCGATCGATTGGCGCACCCTTTCCGCCAACGTGAAGGCCGTTTTCCCCCTGGCCTCCGCTAATAAGCTTGCCACCTATAACTGGGAGGTCGGCACCATCCAGCGCCCCGCGGCCTTCGATCGCCAGTTCGAGGTCGCCTCCCATCACTGGATCGATCAGACCGACGAATCCGGCTCCTATGGTGCAACCGTCCTAACCGACGTCAAGAACGGCTCCGACAAGCGCGACGCCAGCACCATCCGCCTGACCCTTCTCCGCTCTCCCGGTGGCGCTTCCCAGATGAAGGGCGCCTACACCGACGAGCTCAACCAGGATTGGGGCCATCACGAAATCCTCTTCGGCCTCGCTGGCCATTCCGGCGACTGGCGCAAGGAGCAGACCGACTGGCAGGCCTACCGCCTCAGCACTCCTCTGATCGCCTTCGCCACCGCCAGGCACCCCGGCTCCCTCGGCCACAGCTTCTCGCTGGTCTCGGTCGACAACCCCGCCGTGCGCCTCCTGGCGCTCAAGAAATCCGAGATCAGCGACGAAATTATCATCCGTCTCGTTGAGCTCCACGGCCAGCCAGCCCCATCCGTCCACGTCAAATTCGCCGGCCCCATTGAGTCCGCCCGCCAAGTCAACGGCCAGGAGCTTCCACTCGAAGGCGCACCAGCCGCCACTGTTACCGCAGGCGCTCTGGACATCTCCTTCACTGCCTACCAGCCCAAGACTTTCGCCCTCAAGCTCGGCGCAGCCCCGGCTAAAGGAGCAGCCGTCACCTCCCATCCCGTCACCCTCACCTACGACCTCGCCGCGGCCAGCGAGGACGACACCAAATCCACTGACGGCTTCGACCAGAAGGGCAACGCCCTGCCCGCTGAGATGCTGCCCACCCAGCTCGCCATCGACGGAGTCAAGTTCCAGCTAGGCCCCGCCGGATCCGGCAAGCCTGACGCCGTGACCACGAAGGGCCAGTCCATCGACCTGCCCTCCGGCGATTTCAACAAGGTCTACATCGTCGCCGCTTCCGACAACGGGGATCAGCAAGCCACCTTCAAAGTCGGCCAGCAAGCCACCAGGCTCACCATTGAGGATTGGGGCGGCTTCATCGGTCAGTGGGACACGCGCCTCTGGAAGCCCCGTCCGGACTCCGTCACTGAGGGCGGCCGCCGCGGCAATCCAGAGCATCAGGTCGCCCTCCGCAAGGACTGGGCCACCTCCGCCACTCACGCCAAGTGGGATCTCAAAAACTCCGGCTCACCCGACTGGTCCCCCAGGTATCCAGAGGACTACCTCGGCCTCCGCACCGGTTACATCAAACCGGCCACGCTCGCCTGGTACGCCTCTCACCACCACACCCCCGGGGGTCTGAATCAGCCCTACGCCTATAGCTATCTCTTCGTCTACGCCCTCGACGCTCCCGCCGGAGCCAAGACCCTCACCCTGCCCTCCAACCCCAACATCCGCATCCTGGCCATTTCAACAGCCAAGGAGGAACCAGCCGTAAAACCGGCCCAGCCCCTCCACGATACCCTCACCCTGACCACCCCCAAGGAAGCCGTCGAAACCGCGTTACCTCACCCACCTCCGCATCAAACCCGTTCCATACCGCCGCGCAACATACTTCGCCTGCCGCCAATCGCCCAAGTTACCCCTTTCCAATGCCGGATCCGGGCTTTCCCAAGCCGCAACACCGCAGGAAATTGGTGTCCGGCCCATCCTGCCAAAGCTAAAACCGGTACGCGTTCAACTCCGTCATAAGCTTTCCTCCAAATTAGAGGCGAATTTCCTTCCTCCATCACCATTCACCTAAGGAGAATTCCATGTCCCGCCGCATTGCTTTTTAAGGTCGATGAAGACACAAGACTCCTCGCAGCTCTGGCCGCAGTGATCTATGCCTTCTCGCCTCAACTTGAGACGTTGGTCCACGGCGCTCTTCTACGGACAGGATCGGCCAACTGGTTTCCGACCGGGCTCAAGCGGCAGGACAACGATCTTCGCTACGAAGCGGACCCGGCACTCGCGAGACAATTCGAGGCTCGCTTCACCGAGATGTGGGACCGACAGCGTCAAGGCGTTGCTCCTCGTCTGCCTGAGAAACCGGATTACCGGAAATATAAGGTTCCCGCTGGATACGAGGTCAGGCTCAACGATTTCCTTGAACAAACTTGGAGTTTAGCTGCCCAAAGCCACGAACGTTGTAACCTTGCATTTTGTCGCGATTCATTGCGCCAGGAGGGCATGGAACTGTTCGGATCCGCTCTACTGGCTCAATTCGTCTACGAGGCAACGCCTATTTCGGAGCTGGCTTCTTCAATCTCGATGCCTCGCTGCTCCGGCGGTTCAGCCTTTGGGAACGCGCCACCTGGAGCTTCGTGCGGAAGCCCTCAGCGTGACCAATACGCCGCAGTTCGGGAATCCGAGCAACAATGTGTCCAACGCAGACTTCGGTCATATCACCGGAGCAAGTGGTGGAGCGACTGGCAACAGGACCACTGAGCTAGCGGCCAAGGTGACCTTTGAGGCGCAGCCGCCACACCTGTTGCACATCTTAGAAGGTGTCCACAGATTCGAATCTGAACTCGAGATGAGCAATTGAACCCCTTATCACGACGTAGATTTCTCGCCGGAACAGGAATTGCAAGCGCGACTTGGGCGGCCAGGCCGCTGCTTGCTATGGTGCCTGATTCACCATTCAGGATTGCTGTGATCAACGATGAGATCTCACCTGATCTCGACCACGCATGTTCTGTCATCTCGAAGGACTTCGGTCTTCAGTGGGTGGAGCTTCGGAGCATGTGCGGTAAGGGCTTGCACAACCTCGCGGACACGCAGCTTGCCGAGGCAGAGAAGATCCTCGCCAAATACAATCTTCGAGTCACTGATGTCGGCAGCCCGCTCTTCAAGGTAGGCTGGCCGGGTGCGCCGAGGTCATCGTTCGATTCCAGGCACGACTCCTTCGGGGCAGACGAAACCTTCGCTCAGCAGAACGAGCTGCTCACCAAGTGCATCGCGCTTGCAGCACGCTTCAAGACGGACAAGATACGGTGCTTCGATTTTTGGCGCGTGGAGGATGTAAAGCTGTACCGCGCCGCGATCAATGACAAGTTGAAGGAAGCTGCAGAGATCTGCGGCAAGCACCGCATCATTCTGGTGATCGAGAACGAGTTCGAGTGCAACACGGCAACAGCACCTGAGGCCGCACGAACTCTGGCCGCTGTGCCGTCTCCACACTTCGGCCTGAACTGGGATCCCGGCAACGCCGTGAGGACAGGGGAGCTTGACGCCTTTCCCAACGGATGGCAGCTCTTGCCCAAGGACCGGATTCATCACTGTCATGTTAAGAATGCGATCAAAGGGCCCGATGGAAAGATCGAATGGTCGCCCGTGGACAAAGGATTCATCAACTGGACAGCGCAGTTCCGCGACTTGAAGGCAGCTGGTTATCGCGGCGCGGTGAGCCTTGAAACACACTGGCACGGTGCGCCAACCCACGAAGAGTCCACACGAATCAGCTGGGTGGGTATGAAGCACGCTCTCGAGCTGTCCGGAACTCTTTAGTTCGGGGTTGGTATCAGTCCGCCCAGAATTTCGTTCGTGAACAACTAACTTGAATAGTGGCTCCCAAGGAGGGGATGTGATCTCTCGACGTGGATTTATCGATACGCTGGCGGTTGGAGCAGCAGGCCTGGCCGTCAGCTCAACTGCAAAGAGCTACGGCCAGATACTGGGCTCGAACGAGCGGCTAAATTTTGCGGTGATCGGCCTTCATGGCCGCGCCTATGCCCACCTCTCCTCCCTCAAGGCGAACCAAAAGGAGGCAAGGATCACTCACGTCTGCGACGTGGAGAGTAACTTCCTTCAGAAGTTTGCGGCAGCGTCGAGCAGACTCTTGGGTACGCGCCTGCGAGCGACAGGGATTTCCGCAAGGTGCTCGCTTCGAAGGATGTTGACGCAATCACCATTGTTCGCGCTCTGCCAAAAGACTAGGCTATGCAGATGCGAAACCGTTGCCGGGAAATGCTGTATGGTGTGCTCGTCACCCAAGTGTCCGAGGTTTCGTGCATCCAGCGTGTAGAGGATACCTTCCTTCCCACCACCAAGGACGAGATGTGTTCCCGGGATCAACGTCGCACCCGAAGAGTCGAGGTCTATATCTCGCTTGTCCAGCGCAAAGTGGTTCGTCGGTGTGAACCAGTCGAGCAGTTTAAGCTGTGGCGTCAGTTTCAGGAAGCTCTCGCTGAAGTTCCTCATTCCATCCCAGCTTCCGTAACCGGTCACCACATACACGTTGCCGTCGTCGTCTGCAGCAGGGCCCTGCCGGGAAGTCTGTTTGCCGGAGGCTACGCTGATGACGCGATATCCTGAGCGGACCTGGTCACACTGCGGCGGGACGGAGGAACTCGAATGCTCCTGGATACGCAAGCTCAATGGGTTGACCGTATGGATCGAGCGTTGCTCTCGCTTGAAGGCTTGAGCTGCGGAGATGCGTTTGGGGAGCAGTTCTTCTTCATGTCCTTTCTTGAAGCGAAGGCTTCCGTGCGTGATAGGAACCTGCCCAACGGCCCGTGGCAGTTCACAGACGACACGATGATGGCGATCTCGATCTTCGAGACGCTCAGGCAGTACGGAGAGATTCGGGAAGATCTGCTTGCCGCTCACTTTGCCTCACTCTACGATCCCAGCCGGGGATACGGTGCGGCCATGCACGAGCTCCTGTTGCGGCTTCTCGAACAGGGTGGGCAAAGTTGGGAGCAAGAAGCGGGATCGCTCTTTGATGGACGGGGATCGTTCGGGAACGGTTCAGCGATGCGGGTAGCACCGTTAGGAGCGTACTTTTCGGATGATCTCGAGAAGGTGGCCGAGCAGGCACGGCGGTCCGCGATCACGACCCACTCGCATTCTGAGGCGACTGCCGGAGCTATCGCCGTTGCGGTTGGGGCGGCACTTGCGTGGCGGGCGCATGGCAAACCGCGCGTTCCCGGACGGACCGAGTTCCTGGAGTCGATCTTGCCACTAGTGCCAGACAGCGAGGTGCGTAAGGGGATCGAGGCCGCACTTCGATTGCCCGCGGACATGACAGCGGAACGTGCTGGATTTCAACTTGGTAACGGATCAAAGGTGACCGCAATGGATACCGTTCCATTCGTGCTTTGGAGTGCAGGGTCGTACCTTGATGATTTCGAGGAGGCGATGTGGCAGACCGTAAGCGCGCGCGGCGACAAGGACACCACCTGCGCGATTGTTGGGGGAATTGTGGCACTCAGAGCAGGGCTTACCGGCATCCCGAAAGAATGGCTGCGGCGCCGAGAATCATTCGGACCACTGCTTCAGACACACTGTTCAAAACCTGATCCGCTTTAGTTCTAACAAGCGCGTTGAGAACGTATGCTCAGACAACGGTCCGGAGTTCACCTCGCGAAGGATGCCCAGCTGGGTTGAAATTGGAAGGTCGCCTCGTCCACATCCATCCCGGCCGCCCGATGCAGAATGGCCACGTCGAGAGCTTCCACGGACGGCCACGCGACGAGTGTCTGAACACAAGCTGTTCAGAACGCTCAACCATGTTCGGTGTACTCTGGCAGCCTGGCGGGTAGAGTACAACTGCGAGCGACCGCATACCTCGCTCGACTACCGCACACCCCAGGAGTTCAAGCTCGCTAACCACAACCATCTATACAACGGAGAAAACTCCAGTTATGAATGGTGGAGCAAAAGGGGGCAGGTCACATGCACCGGTCTTGCTATCCCCGTTGTCAGTCATGTGCGTTGGGATCTCCTCACTGAGTGCGTAACCCTATGCTAGAGTCGGCCTATGATCGCACAACGCGCGACAAATAAGCACCGGCAGAAATGCCGTACCCCTGCGACTTAGGGCGTCTCCTTGTTCAATCGACTTCCACTCTTCAGGAGAGGCTTTTTGCGGTTAATCGTTATGTCTCTTCTCAGGTATCGACAAACGCTCTTCTAGTCAGTCGGGCCGTTGCTGACGAGAGCTCTGTTTGCATGTCAAACGATGCAGACTCCGTTTCGTACGCCAGCGCGTGATAGAGCCCTAACCCTTGCCTCCTCGTGGAGACGTTCCCAAAGACTTTTCGCCATGAGCGGAATCGGGCCGCCGTCGATATGTGCATGCTGCCCCGTTTTTCGCAATGGAAGATGCTATGTCTCAACAACAATTCCAGACCGAAGTCTCTCAGCTTCTCATCGTCTACTCCCTCTATTCACATCCCGAAATCTTCCTCCGGGAGCTCATCTCCAACTCCTCCGACGCGCTCGACAAGCTGCGCCACTTCAGCCTCACTGAAGACACGTACAAGGCCTTGATCGGAAATGGCATCGATTCGCCGCGCATCGACCTCGAACTCGACGAAGCCAACAAGACTCTCATCATCTCCGACACCGGCATCGGCATGAACGAGGAAGATCTTGTATCGAACCTCGGCACCATCGCCCGCTCCGGCACCAGGAACTTCCTCACCCAGCTCTCCGGCGACGCCCGCAAGGACTCCAACCTCATCGGTCAGTTCGGCGTTGGCTTCTACTCCGTCTTCATGGTCGCCGACAAGGTCGAGGTCCTCTCGCGTAAGGCCGGCGAAGATAAGACATACAGGTGGACCAGCGACGGCAAGACCGGCTTCGCGTCGAAAAGGTCTCCGGCGCCTACGCGCGCCAGACCGCCGGCACCACTATCCACATCCACCTTAACGACGAAGGCGCGCAGTACGCCAATGGCTCGCGCCTGCACGAGATCGTCAAGAAGTACTCCAACCACATCGCCTTCCCCATCCTCCTCACCTACGACAGGAGTGACTGGGATGCCGGGAAGAAGGAGTCTGTCAAGACCCGCACTACCGAGCAGGTCAACGCTGCCAGCGCTATGTGGCGGCGCTCCAAGTCCGAGCTAACCGACGACGACTACAAGGAGCTCTACTAAACGGTCACCGGCGACTTGGAAGACCCGCTCTTCTGGTTTCACACCCGCGCCGAAGGCACGCTCGAGTACACCACCCTCTTCTACATTCCCGCCAAGGCCCCACTCGATCTCTACCAAGCCGAGTACAGGGGCGGCGTCAAGCTCTACGTCAAGCGCGTCTTCATCATGGACGACTCCAAGGACCTGCTCCCGCAGTACCTCCGCTTCGTCCGCGGCATCATCGACTCCGAAGACCTCCCGCTCAACGTCTCGCGCGAGATCCTGCAGCAGAACAAGGTGCTCAGCAGCATCAAGACCGCTAGCGTCAAGAAGATCCTCTCCGAGCTGAAGACCATCGCCACCAACGATCCGGCGAAGTACCCGCAGTTCATCGCCGAGTACAACCGTCCGCTCAAGGAAGGTCTCTACGGGGATTACGCGAACCGCGAGACGCTGCTCGACCTCGTCCGCTTCAAGTCCACGAAGGCCGAAGGCCTCACCTCGCTCGCCGAGGCAAGGGCCCGCAGGCAGCCCGAGCAGAAGGCGCTCTACTACATCACTGGTGGCTCCGAGTTGATGCTTCGCAACTCGCCCCTGCTCGAGATCTACAAGAAGAAGGGCATCGAGGTCCTTCTGCTCGACGACGATATCGACGAGATCGTCTTCTCGACCGTCACCAAGTATGGCGACATCGATCTCAAGGCCGTCAACAGGTCCTCCACCTCCGAAGACCTCAAGGACGACTCCAAGCCCGATAAGGCCGAGGAGCTCAAGCCCCTGCTCGAGAAAATCAAGAGCACGCTCGGCGAGGCGGTCAAAGAGGTGCGTGCCTCATCACGCCTAGCCGACAGCCCGTCCGTCGTCGTCTCCAACGAGGACGAGCCCTCAGCTCGTATGCGCCAGATGATGCAGGCCATGGGCCAGCAAAATGTGCCCGAGCTGCAACCCACACTCGAGATCAACCCCGATCACGAGATCATCCGAAAGCTGCTTGCCGATCCCAGCAACGGCAAGGTCGAAGACGCCGCGCGGCTCCTCCTCGACCAGGCCCTTCTGCTCGAAGGTGTGCCGCTGAAAGATCCCGCCATCTTCGTCCAGCGCCTCAACCGAGTGCTGAACCAATCCATCTGAACCAAAAACGTAGGCAGCAAACCAAGACGCCTCCCGCAAGGGAGGCGTCTTGCATCGTCGTCCTGATGGAATTCTCTGAATCGTTTGCACAACACCTGCTTGAATGATGTGAGCACAGGTGAAGTTCATTTGTGCCAAGAACACCATGGCATACCACCTCTCGCGAATAGAATGTGCGCATTGGCAGTGGCCTCGTGCTCTGGAGGAATACCTTGAAGTCTCAGGCAACGAAACGACCGTTCTCCAGTCTTGCGATCGCGCTCCTGACAGTCGGTGCTGGTTGGACAGCGTCAGCGCAATCACGAACCCAGGTGCCCGTCGATCTAGCGAACCCATTGGTCGGCACCGCGCCTTTGGACAGGCAGGAACTGATTGGTAATGCACCTCCGCCGGGCGAGCCAGTCTACTCGGGGCAGACCTCGCCGGGCGCGCGCGTCCCCTATAGCTCCGTAGAAGCCGCACCGTTCAACAACAATTCCGCGTTGACCTTTCCGAACGGAGTGGCCGTTCCCTACTACTACACGAATCCCACGATGCTCGGATTCACGGGTGGCGGTGGCGCCACTTACGGCGGCCGTGCCGAACCGATCTTCTCGCTCGTGGTCGGCGACTGGTCGATGCCGCCCGCCTACCGTGAAAGCTACTACGACAAGAAGCGAGAGAAGGCTTCGCCCGGCTACTACTCGGTCTATCTCGACACCTTCCAAACCCAGGTCGAACTCACCGCAACCCGGTGGGCCAGCTTGATGCGCTTCACCTTCCCGGCAACCGATAGAGCAAGTGTTCTGGTGAACTTCCCCGAGCATGGCGGACAAATGGAGATCGTCGGCGACCACACCGTGCGAGGCCTAGCGCGGGACAGCAGAGCGGTGGACGGGGCCTATTTCGTCGCTGAGTTCTCCGCGCCCTTCAGCTCTTTCGGAACCTTTCACAAGTCGCCCGGCGACGATAAGGGCTGGGGCATCGGCAACAAGCAGGTTGATCCCGGAGGCCGGCAAGCCGAGGGCATCTTCGCGGGCACATATATCACGTTCCACAACAAAGGTGGCGGGCAGGTGCTCATGAAGATCGCTCACGGCACCAGCTACCAGCAGGCAGAGCAGCGCCTGCACGATGAGGTACCCGGCTGGGACTTCGACGGTATTCACCAGGCCGCGCGCGATCAGTGGGCAAAACTGCTAAACCGCGTGCAGATTACGGGTGGAACACCTAAACAGCGCGCCATGTTTTACTCGACACTGTTCCAATCCTTTGTCAGTCCACGCCTGATCGCCGCCACGGGCGAGCCGTTCACCGACACCAACGGCAAGGTGCAGACCGCGACACACGATCGTTACAGCGCGGTGCCTTTCTGGGACACCGGACGCAATCAGATCGTGCTCCTTGAGCTGTTGGATCCCGAGCGGATGCGCAACATCATGGCCTCCGAATTCGACATGGCGCGCGAGAAGGGATACATGAACACCTCCTTCCACGGAGACAACGCCGTGTTCATGTTCCTAGGCTCGTGGAAACGCGGCATTCCCTTCGACTACGCCGCCGCCTATGAGTACCTCAGAAAGAACGCAACAGACCCAGCTGGTCCCCGGCACTATCTCGCCGAGTACAACAAGAACGGCTGGATCTCGGACATCGTTCCGAAGAACAATCCGAGCCCGCCGTATGCCGGGGGCAAGGCAGGCGCCGCTACAACGCTCGAATACGCGTGGGACGATCACGCCATGGCACAGTATGCTGCACTGCTCGGCAAGAAAGATGACGAGCAGCTGTTCCTGAAGCGTGCGACCAACTACAGGAATGTCTTCGATGCATCCGCCGGTTTCATTCGCGGACGCACCGAAGATGGCGCTTGGATTTCCCCTTTCGACCCGCAGGAACCTTATTACAACTTCATGATGAAGGAAGCATCGGGCTGGTCGACGCTCTGGCTCGAGCCGCATGACGTGCAAGGCCTCATTAATCTTCTCGGAGGACGCGACGCGTTCAACCGGAAACTTGACCAGTTCTTCTCCACGCCCTACAACCCTAAGGGCATCTGTCGCGATTGCACCGGCATGATCGGCCAGTATGTACAAGGCAATCAGCCCGACCAGCAATCCCCGTACTACTACGACTGGAGTGGACAGCCCTGGAAAACGCAAAAGCTCATTCGCCAGATACTCGCAGAGATGTACGGCAGCGACGCGTCCGGCTATGGATATCCAGGCATGGATGATCAGGGCGCAACCTCTTCCTGGTACATCTTCAGCGCCATGGGCTTCTATCCGGTCGATCCCTCAAGCGACGAGTACATCATCGGCTCACCCTTGTTCGATAAAGTGACCCTCGCAATGACAAACGGGAAAAAGCTGGAGGTCGTCGCGCATGACAACTCGCCAAGGAACATGTACATTCAGTCGGCCACGCTCAACGGAAAGCCGTGGACCAGAACATGGTTCCGTCAGGCCGACGTCAAGGATGGCGCAGTCCTTGTGCTGAACATGGGGGCTACCCCGAACACGTCCTGGGGCACTGCACTAGATGCAATTCCACCATCTATGTCTTCAGCCCGGGAGAGGTAAGGCGGGAACCGAAGCTTCGTACCTGCAGGGTGCGGTCCATTGACCATGCAGAAGCGAGAGCTAAATGCCCAAGCGATGCCGGTATTCAAGAACTAAGAAAGTGAACGGATTATCCCTCAAGCGGCCTTACCCTGTCGCGGACTTCGCCTGTTCGTGGGCATGGAGGAAAGTGCAGTCTTGTTGGTTGACGCGACGTTGCGTACTGGTGAACACCTCGTCCTTTGATTATCACTACGCGAAGCCGACTTGAACGAAGCCGCTGCGCGGCGGACGGATGCGCGTGCGCTGGGCTGGCGGGGGTAGTTTTTGATCTAGCGAAAGGGCTGCTTTCACCGCCGCCACAACGCTCACCGATTCGCGCTCAATCAATGCGGTGGTGATCGCATCCTTCGTCGGGAAGTACTGATAAACAAACCGATGCTGACCCAGTGCGTGCCGCAATCGCATTCGTGTCGCAAGCCTCCAGTCCCTCATCTTTGAAAATGTGAGCACTCCCTCTAAAATGGCGCCCATCGTCTCAGCAGAACGAGCTTGCAACGGCTTCTTCCGAGCCGTCACGCGGAGGGCAGCAGTTTTGTTCGTATGCAAGTAGCCCATGTGAGTTTTTGCTCGTGTCGTGGAAACAGCGTCACCGAGCTTAGCAGACCACTACTCTTTGCACCCGTGGAGAGTTTGTGCCGACGAAAGAGAACAGCGTGACCTTCACAAAAACCGCACCACCTGAATGGCTGATAGCGATGTGGAAAGAGATAGACGACAAGACCTTCGGTGACGGCTTCGATGGTTTTGGCGACGACGCGGTCTGCAAGTTGGGCGTAGCTGATTGGTGGGAGGGTATCCGTCAGAACCTCCGCGAGTTTATCGACAAGGAATGACGACGCATCACGAGGTTCTCGAATACTGGGATTGCCCATCCCCCAAGGTCTGTCGCGGCAAGGTCACAACGACTTCGATGACCCCAGCATTGAAGCCGTGAAGCCGTCGATGTCGCACTTTTTCTACATGGATGAGCATGACCCGTCGAAGGTCAGTCGCTGGATTGGCGCGGTAGGCCCCACCTCCTTTTAGCTGGATTGCAGATTTGCCTAGGATTCGCTTTCGAAGTAGTTTAATCTGGCGCTTTGAGGGCTACGAGGCGCGCGATGCTTCCTTCCGACGACCATCTCGATGGTTCTTCCGGAGCTTCAAGACTGAACGTCTGGTTTTCTAGTGAGTACGAGGCTGGCTACCAGGCTCGCTTCGCTGGCTCCTCTGAGTCCTGGACCGCAACGGCTTGCTGGCAAGCGGGATGGCAGGAGGCAGATCGAGAGCTTACTGCCTCTGGACGGTGCCTTACTACTTCCCCCTTTGATTGCAGCACCGACTCAGACCCTAACGACACCAGCCTCTTTGGGACGGGAGAGCTCGCACGAGATTATGAGCTTCCGTTCGATCGGACCCTTGGAGACTCCTGGAAGAGAAGCTGGATCCGAAGGGACATCGAACTGGGAGTGTTTGCGCGGAAGGGAACCGATCGATGAAGCGTCTGCTCCAGCGCTCGATGCATTGCCGCTGCGGCAATCAGCGCATCCTTGCGCATGGCTTGTGTCCAACCTGCTACACGCTGCGACGGCAGGACGAGATGTGCTTTGGAGGTATGCGCGAGCAGTGCTCGAGCGGGACGGCTACCGTTGCCGCGTCTGCGCTGCGCCGGGAAGACGGAAGCGATCGATCTTTGTTCATCATCGCATTCCTGTAAGATCTCTGTTGCCGCTCATGATCTCACTCTGCCCAGGATGTCACTCGAAAGGTGCATCGCATCAAGGTCATGCGAATGAGCATAAGCCCTCTGCTGGTTGAGCTTTGGCTAAATTTTCAGTCAGGGCAGCTCCCCCAAAAGACGATCGCGCGTCCCTAGCCCACTTAGCAATACTGACTGTCTTCAGGTGACGGTGAAGGGCCAGCGGTGCAGCGCTGTTAGAAGAGAACGATTACGCCGAGCGCGTGACATCACTGGCCAACACAAACATGGTGATGGTTAATTCGACCTAACGCGAGGCTGTCGCCGAGCCCGGCGTCCTCTGGGGCGAGTTCGCTGCCGGTCGAATTGATTCTAACCGGCAAAAACGGTAGGGTGGAGCGGTGGCGCCCAATTCATTTTCGCGACTTTTTGGCACTAATGGCCGCCGCGCGGTCGAGTCCATGGCGCCGCGCCGGACCTTCGACGATGTCGTTCTGCCGCCGGCGACCCACCGCGCTCTTGAGACTGCGCTGGCCCAGGTCACACAGCACGATCTGATATTCAAGGGCTGGGGCCTCGGGGAACGGCATTCAACCGGCCTTGGTCTCGCCTTCAACTTTGCTGGGCCTCCGGGCACCGGCAAGACCATCTGCGCCGAGGCCATCGCGCAGTTACTCGGCCGCCAGCTTCTGGTCGTCCGATACGCCGAGCTCGAATCCATGTGGATGGGCGAGACGTCGAAGAACGTTGCCGCGATCTTCCGTACAGCGTGTGAGGAGCAAGCCGTCCTGCTCTTCGACGAAGCCGACGCGATCACTGGGCGCCGATCGACCTCAATCGATAGTGGCTCCCAGCGCGAATCGAACAGCGTGGTCAATGTGCTGCTGCAGGAGTTGGAGAGGTACACCGGTGTCGTGATCTTCGCCGCCAACCTTGCAGCGAACTTCGATCCGGCATTTGAGCGACGCATCCGGACGCACGTCCTCTTCGAGCTGCCAGGCGAGACGGAACGCGTCCGAATCTGGCAGGTGCAGTTGCATCCTTCCCGAACGCCGCTGGCCTCCGACGTCGACTTCAACACCCTCGCGCGCCGCTATGAAGTAAGCGGCGGAGACATCCAGAATGCTGTGCTGAAGGCAGCCCTGGCTGCGGCGGCTGAGCCAATCCCTGATTCCTCAAAGAAAATCCATCAGCGTCACTTCCAGGCGGGGATAGAACAAGTCATGGCGAACAAGCGGGTTATGCAACAATCGATTTTTGCAGGTCAAACAGCTGTGATCCCGGAGCCGGACGTCATGACTCCCGCTACCAGGTCTCAAGCCTCGCAACTGTTGGCGTACGGCCTCCCCGGAGCGGCGCTGCTGATCGCGCTGATCGCGCTCGGAGTAGCACTGCTTAAATAGATTCCAGGAGCAGGGCAGCGGTGACTACGATGCCTGCGGCTGCTCCCCGGGAGTTCCGAGGGTTAGAGGGCTCTGGGACAACTACGGATTAGGTCGAAGCATGTGTGGCGTCCACTGAAACAAGCCCGATGCCCTCCACATACGCCGATCTGTGCTGTTGCGGGCTTTGTGCTTCAGGGCTCTTCTTCACCCAAACAACCCGCCCGAGGTGGAGAGTTCCAGAGTCTGAGTGCGTTCCTTTCAGACTTCCGACCCTGTAGGGCGTGTCCTGGGTCACAATGCGCGATTCAGAGTATTCGGCTGGTTTCACAAGTTGCCCTCTTTCTCATCCCCTCACGTTCGACGTTCAGGCATTCGGACCGACTTCCTGAGACTATGCCCAGCAGGAGGATCAGCAGACGAAGACGGGATGTTTCCAGCATCGGAGCTCTCGCGAAGAGGGTGTGAGGGGCCCTGAAGGGTACCGAGATCGTTAGTGCTAACTCACCCGTGTGGTCAAGGGCTTCCACTTCACGGCGCCGAGGCTGGGTTCGGTGGTCTGGTGCTACCCAGGGTCTTGTAACGTCCGCTGAGCCAGTTTCTTAGATCGGAGCGATACCAACGCGATAGCGGAGAGTCTGCGGGTCCGCCTGCCATGTTGGTGTGGGCTTCTTCTGCTGCGAAATCTGTAACAAAGCGGTAGGCCGGGGCAAAGGTGGTTTGGCGATTGGCATTGCGATAGATTTGTCCCTGCTGTATGGTCGCCCGTCCACCCGGAAGCAGGATGGATCCATTCAACCCAAACAGCGTAAAAAGCCTAGGGAACTTACCCTGGAATGGCAGGTTGGAACCTGGCAAAAGTCACATAGCTGCCAGCAGCACCGTCACGGAATTATTCGCCCATCTCTCAGCCACTCTAACCCAGCTTGTTTTTCTACAAATCGGTTTCTCACCCTTGGGCCGACAAACGAATGGCGCCATTCCTCTTACAAAGCAATGGTGGACTTTAAACCGGTAAGAACGGTTCAGTATGTGCGAAACGGAAGTTAACGCAGAACCGCCCAAAGATGCGGGATAAACGAGCAAAGGCTCGAAGCTGAGTGCCCCACCGTTCCACAAAGGTCCCCCCGAAGTAACTCCCCCCGACAAGATCCCTTATCGAGTGGAAAACGACAAATTACGCTGAAACATCACGCCAGATAATTCTGAAAACAACAGTTTTCCCCCAGCCCGATTCGCGATGAGAATGGAGTGATTGCCGGGTTGTTCCATCCGGTCATTGAGACCACGGTTGCGATGTGAGGGTGTTTCAATAGGTTGCTGTCCATCTGATCGAGAACTGGGAAGCTGGGCTTGCGAAGAAGGCAGCGCTTCACTTGGATGCAACCTGTGCCGGTCCGTAGGGCTCCTACTGAGGTGAACTGTGGCTCGCCGTCTGGCGTGGAACGTCTCTGCACAGTTCGCCTCCTTGAACGGCCATCAAGGCGTCACCGCTAATTCCCCTGCAGGTGGAATTGCGCGTGAGTTCAAGCACCTGTATTGAAGGAGTTCTCCTGTGTACCACCACGTGAAGAAGCTGATGTTTACGGTCGAGGTTGGCGAAGCCGATCCCCAGTTTGGCAAAATGCTGTTGGAACAATTTGGCGGAGCCAACGGTGAGTTGGCCGCAGCCATGCAGTACTCCGTCCAGGGGATCAACTGTGAAGACCCGGCTCGCAAAGATCTGCTGATGGATATCGGCACTGAGGAACTGAGCCATCTGGAGGTCATTGGGACCCTGGCCCGAATGCATTTGAAGCCGATGAAGACCAACCGCGAGGCAGCTGAAGTGGACCCGCTGATCACGATTGCCGGCGGCGGCGGGGTGAACCTGTTCGATTCGATAGGCAATGCCTGGACCGCGACCTACCTGAAGATCACCGGTGACCTGGCGGTCGATCTGCATAGCAATATCGCAGCCGAGGCCCGAGCCAAAATCGTCTACGAACGGCTGATTGGGTTCACCCAGGACCGGGGATCTAAGGAGGCTCTGCAGTTTCTGATGTCGCGCGAAGTGACGCACATGCGGGCGTTTACGGCCGCGCTCGAGAGCATGAACAAGCCGCAATTCGCGGTGGGAATCATTGCTCCTACGCCAACTTTGGTGGACGAGTTCTTCAATGCTTCTACCGGCGAGAGCCAGTATGGAGAGACGGACTTCAATGGCCCGTGGAATGAGGGTCATGGCATGCACAAGGTGGAGTCGGAGATCAAGGGAGGCAAAGGCCTCGATACCCAGCCCTACATGCCGAAGCCGGGCACCGAAGTCACATCGCCGGCGGATTCAACGCCCGTTGGCCAGTACACCGACGGCATCTCTGAAAAGCAGGCGAAGCTTCACGAACAGCAGAAGGCAAAGATGAAGGAGGATGCGCACGTGGTGGTCTAACCTGCGCGCAATGCAACGGGCTGCCTCTTCGGCAGCCCGTTTTCTATGCAGGCGGGTTATGGAGTGACGAGCGTGCCCAGCGGTCGTGATGGAGGACGGCGGCCAGTGGCGCATGGTCGTCAGTGCTTTTCCCAGGAAGCGATGTGCCGCCCCGGTGTTGCGACGGTCCGACAACAGGAAGTCGATCAGCCGGCCATGCTTGTCAACGGCCCAGAACAGATACTTCCACTGGCCACCGACCTTCACATACGTCTCCCCCACGCGCTATGAGGTCGATCGGTAGCCCTGATACCAGCGCACTCGCTTCTCCAGTTCAGGAGCATACGATGCACCCAGCGCATGATGGTCGACGGGTTCACTTCCAAGCCGCGCTCCAGCATCATCTCCCCAAGATCGCGATAGCTGATGCCGTACTTGCAGTACCAGCGAACACACACCAGAATATTCTCGACAGGGAAACGACGGCGCTTGAACACAAATCATCCTACCGCCGCGTCCTGCCTTGGGGCCTCGCAGACAAGGTTAATGCAACAGAGCCGTTCTCGCGGGCATTGGTGGAGAGGACAGTTGCGGAGCTGCCACGCTCGATCCCGAGGTCCTTGCTGCCGGTTGTGTATTGAACGACGTTGCCCGGCTGGTAGCGGACTGCCCAGGTCCGGTCTGCGCCCTCGAGATCGATGGATTAACGCTGCGCCGCCGCCATCCTCGTACCTGGCCAGCAGACGCTGCGCCTGCCGAACACTCATCTGAAGCACCGCGGCGGCCGACTCCCTCGTCCGCCGGCCAGCCAGCACCTCGGTCAGAACTTCGATCCGCTTCAAGTCCTGCTTGCTCATCTGCACCCAGCCCACTCTGTCGCCTCCCAATCTCTTGCTTCTAGAATGGGCAGCTACACTTTGGCTTTGCAGAGCTACGACATCATTGCTTTGCTCCTACACAGCGCGTACGGCTTCACTACGCAGAATGGCATTATCCGACGCCGCTGCCATACGTTGATGCTTTCTCCTTCTCACTTCGGGCATGCTATGCGACGGCTGCAAATCGCAGGATATCTGCGATGCCGAAGTCCTTTCCTTGCATGTTCGGGTCCACCATGGGTAGGAACGGTGTCCAGTCCGGCTCCTGATTGAGGTAGGAGAGGCTGTCGCCTTCCAAGAGGCCTACAAACACTTCAGTGACGATGCGTGCCGCTACAGGCCCGAGCATCTCGCCTTGCTGGGTAACAGCGGCTTCGCGAAGGATGTAGAACCACAAGGGTGTTCTATTCTGCAACCCATATGGCTTGAGGGCATCGAGGTCGCTTTCGGACAACAATGGCAGCTTCATGGCTTTAGCGACTCGCTGGCCAGACGGCAGGGAGAATGTGAGTGCCCGGAGCAGATTTCGCTGTGCGAGTGAATTCGGGTTCTTCGCCGGATCCGGATGGGCAACAACTGATCCTGGCAAGGTGAACAGGGCGTAGACAGCACGGGGTCGATCTTCTTGTTGTCTTTGACCTTGCCGTCGGCGAAGTCGAAGAACGTTGGCCAATCGATGAAGCGCCTTGGCGCGCGCGCGGAGCCGGACAAATCGTCAGGATGTGAGGGGTTACCTGCGCCCGCCGGGTTGAAGATGAAGGCGAAAAACGGGTGGCCGCTATCGCCGGCGAAGTTTGCGAGGTATGAAGGCCGCACCTGACTATGGCCGAAGCGGTAGCATGCGACCGAAAACTCAACCGGAATGAACGGTTCGTGCCGCCAATGATAAAAGGTACGGCCGTTGGTGAGGACATCATCAACCACTGACTGACCGCAGGTCAGAGGGAGAAAGTGGTGCACGATCATCCATTGATAATGCCAGCGCACGATCCGCTGGGCCTCGTTGAAGGCTTCGTTGAAACTCTTGATCTTCAGTTCGCCTGTGACGTAATCAACGACCGCGTTATGGAACCTGAGAAAGGCGAGATGCAGTTGGGAAAGGATCATGTTATCGTCATTGCGGGGATCTCCGATGAGCGCGACCTGCTGGCTGTTGCGCGGCATGTCGAACTTGCCCGGAGTGCCGATATCCTCGACCAAGAGCTTGATGCCGCCTCCATTCTGCTGATCGTAAAGGTGCGGGCTGGCGATAGGTCCGGAGCCGTAGACGTTATCCAAACCGAAAGTGGGTGTTCGGAAGTTGGCGATCATCTCGGGGTCAGCCTGCCGCTCGAGGCTGGAGGTTGGATCGAAGGTCATATCGTGGTCGAGGAACTGACCAAGAAACGTCATGCCCGCCGTCAAGTGCGGGTTGTTAGGGTTATTCCCTGACAGGATGGGATCCGTGATCAGCTTCTCGGGGCCGGCAGAGAGGTCATCCTTGGCGTCCATCATGCCCCCGGGCTTGCCGATGTCGAGCAGGGCTTCACGAATCTGAGGGGTGTCCGACGCAAATGGCGGCAGCCCGGCGAAGAGCCGGCCGAAGCGACCTGAATCGTAATACCTCGAACAGTAGGGAACCACGTCCCGCGGGTAGACTCCGTGCCCACAAGCTGCTTTTGTCATGTTTCCTCCAAGTTTGGGGAAGGGGCCCTGCAAGTCGGAACTGACGCAATTCACGGCTCTAGGTCGCGTACTTCCGAAATGGCAGAATCACGATATACCGTTTTGCGATTCAAAGAGTGGCGGTTCGGGAGCCAGTCTGCTGCACTTGAAAGCACTGACGGCAGAACACCGGACGTCCATGCCGAGGCTTGAATGGAACAGTTGTCTCTACCGCGCAGGTCGAGCAGCTCAGACGGGTCTCCGTCAGACTTCTGATTACGTGATGGTCTGTTGCAACGTAAGCGTTCGGTCCTTGCCGTCTGTTCAGGGGTGCCTTCGGCCATGATGATGTTTGGATGGTGGATGTTCAACTGAGCGGTGTTGTGGGGGCGGGTGTTCGGCGTCGTCGCCGGAGCGCGGAGG
>JAABVA010000791.1_pt1 | contig 37266 bp, 43 predicted proteins | sample 5560331 | NCBI WGS metagenome assembly JAABVA01 (sample SAMN12812661, study PRJNA571458) | rock metagenome | isolation source: Antarctica rocks | place: Antarctica: Victoria Land, Mt New Zealand sud | collected 2016-01-07 | reverse complement strand
TTTTGTCGCCCCCCCCCCCCCCCCCCCCCGGATTCGCGCCGCTTGATCGGCTGCAACATACAGTAGGTACATACTACATAGGGTGCATGGAAGATGTACATGGATCCACATCATTGCACGGACTGCCCAAGTTTCAACTACATACATGACGCTGCCTATTGCTTTGTGAGAGTCGCGCCGTCGATGGGAATCAACCCAGTATAGCACGCAATTCTGATTCCCAGTGGCGCTTTGATAATATGGGATACCAACTCGACTCTCATAATCATGCGTGATATATATCCCCTCCCCTCCCCTCCCCTCCCCCTTACCGTTACCTATCCTCTCTCTCTCTCTCCATCATACTAATCTGTCCCCTCCCCTTCACTCCCGCTGCGGGCTCGGATCCCATCCTACGCTCTAGTACATACCTACTACATACGTCCCATTTCATTTCCTTTCATCTGAGCCGAGCGGCGTGTGCACCCAGTACTTCGGGTCACCGCTTGGGTTACCCAGTCCATCGCGTTCTGGCATCGCGGGGAAAGGTAGGTGGATGGATTGAGGAGAGAAGAATTGGATAGAGAGATTTTGTTGTGTATAGCCTGAAAGTTGGGGTTGGGGAGGGATGGGTGAGTGAAGGGAGGGTGGAGGAGCGCCAGAGGGGTGTTATTACATACATACATACGGTAGATGGTGTTCACACCGTTGTAGTGTGCAGTAGAAGGTGGTGATGGGGTCCTGTGAGGCTGGTTGGAAGTAAGACCTTGCTGTTGAAGAGTTGGCAACGGTGCTGTGAAAGGTCGAAAGCCTTGGATCGAATTGGTCGAGGCATGAAAGATGGGGTTTGAACTTGATGGTTGCTACCTGAGTCAACGCTATGGGTTCTTTCTCCCCTATGTATATCAAGATGTTATGGACCGAGGGTCGGTGAAAAAAGTCGTTGCGCACCAAATTAAGCGATTTCCACCAAAACCCGTACTCATAAAGATAACAAGTCTTAATTTGCCTTGATACATACTCATTAGTTAGACTGAAAGATTCTTCATGATATGAACTGCTTGTTTAGAGACATTTCTAACTAGTTTGAAGAAATTTCCAAGTCTCATAGCTGTGAATTGATCGCCGTTTTGGTGAGGATTCATTTTGGTGCGCAACGACTTTTTTCACCGACCCTCGAACCAGACATATATTTTCAGCAACTCAATTGAAATTACAGTTTCAGGATGGTCCTCCCCAATGACCTTTTTCTGAACGTCAACGATACTCCGCATTAACGCAATAGCTTCGGCACAGCGTCCCTGCCTCCAATAGGTCACTGCCAGATGGGACATGGTAGTCAGCGTGCCCGGATGATCGGGTCCGAGCACAATTTTCCTTGTCTCTATAACTTGCACTAGTAGCTTTTCTGCTTTATCCCAACGCTCTTGATTCATATAGATCACTGCCAGATTGGTCATGGTAGTCAGCGTGTCTGGATGATCGGATTCGAGCACTCTTTTCCTTGTCTCTATAACTTGCACTAGTAGCTTCTCTGCTTTATCCCAACGCCCTTGGTCCGTATAGATCACTGCCAGATCTGCCATGCTGGTCAGCGTGTCCGGATGATCAGGTTTAAGCACTCTTTTCATTGTCTCCATCACTTGCACCAGTAGCTTCTCTGCTTCATCCCAACGCCCTTGATTTCTATAGGTCTCTGCCAGATTTGTCATGCTGATCAGCGTGCCTGGATGGTCGGGTCCGAGCACTCTTTTCCTTGTCTCTATAACTTGCACTAGTAGCTTCTCTGCTTCATCCCAACGCCCTTGATTTCTATAGGTCTCTGCCAGATTTGTCATGCTGATCAGCGTGTCTGGATGGTCGGGTCCGAGCACTCTTTTCATTTTCTCCATCACTTGCACCACTAGCTTCTCTGCTTCATCCCAACGCCTTTGGCCTCTATAGATCTCTGCCAGATTGCCAATGCTGACTAACGTAGAAGGATGATCGGCTTTCAGCACTCTTTTGCGTGTCTCTATAATCTGCACCTGTAGCTGCTCTGCCTCATCCCAGCGCCTCTGGTGCGTGTAGATCGTTGCCAGAAGAGAAAAACTTTCCAGATGGTCCAGATGATCGGGATCCAAATATGACCTTCTGAGATTTATAGCTTTTTGAACCTTTTCCTCTGAGATTTTGAACCTTCCTTGAGTCTCATTATACCGAGCATTTTGGTTCAAAACGTGCGCTTTCTGAAGCTCAGATTTGTGTGAGTTATAGGTAGAACCCAAAACGATTTGTGCATGCGGCTCCAGAACTTCACATCTACTCCAGTTTTCGTATTTCCCATATGGATAATGACGCCAAACGAGATCTAGGACCTCCTCTCGGATTCGTTCAGCCTCTCCGTACGTTTCGGACCATATTCTAGTTGCAAGCTGCACCAGTCGATGAATCGTAAACGTCTTTTTCCCCGATACTTCTGTTACGAATGAGAATTGAATCAAAATTCCCACAGCCTCTTCAAAGCCCAGAGACGGCTCGTCATCTTCTTCACAAAACAGAAACTCAGGAATCCCATGTCGATCGAGAAAACACATACGCGATAGGAGCTCAGCAGCGGCAGCATTTCGTTCTTTGATCTTTAAGAAAGAAATCTGCCATGTTGTGATTACCGAGTTTGGGACTTCAGGATCTCTCCGAAGGTCTGCTTCGTTTCGGCTTAGAAGATGGACCTGCTTATCATTATTACTTCGGAGTAATTGAAGGTACTTGGCAATCGTTATCCTTGATCCTTGGATAGCGATGTAAGCTGAAGCTTGAGTGATCGCTAATGGAATGGAACCAAGTTCGATAATCAATTGTTCCTTTGCTGTCGTATCTGAAGAATCGTCAGGTAACTTTTTGTGAAGCAATGCATTAGTATCATCTTTTGACATAATCTCGACCCGGAGCACTTGCTTCCTCGAACCAGTGAGACGTATCGCGGTGCCCTCGTCCCTAGATGTTACTAGAATTGATCCGGTCCCGGTCTGAGGTAGATATCCCGACAAACAAGGCGATTCAGTATTTGGTGCCGAAGTCTGAGCTGTGGCAGATATAAACGGGCTGAAAAATAAGTCCGTATCATCCGCGTTATCTAGGATTAAAAGCCAACTGCCACTTTCATCACTACCTAGCCATTGAAAGACCAGGTTTAGAACGTCAGCTTTCGGGTCTTCAATACCTGGGATCTTCGCGGCGCTGGCGATATTCCGGTAGCTTTGTTTAAAACGAGCAGTATTATTGGCATGAACCCAGAATACCGATGTTGCTGGCGATTTTTTGTGTAGTCGATATGCGTATTCAATAGCGATTTGAGATTTCCTATTCAACGTCAGTAACGACATCAACTGAGGCGAGTATATCCTACCCAATACCGCCGATTCCAGCTAATGCCATCCGTTGGAGGGTCTTCCCCTGAAGGAATCCTTGATCGATACTCTTTAATATATCCTTGCGGCCAACAAAATCCTTGTCTCGCGAAAATGGCACAGTGAAGATTGGCTCTATAGGGGCTATTACATAACATTAGTTCAACGACAACTATGATGTTGGAGTGAAAAATGTTCTTTGTGTGATCATGATTAATGGGCAGCTGTCGTGGTAACAGTTTATTTAATACAGGTATAACCTTCTTACGTACTCTTTACGGGACCTATCTGTTGTATGTTTGAAGGCTGGACGGTCAAAAGCAATTCTTTCGCGAAAGCTGCTGCTGTCCCGGCTGCATAAGGTTGCCATGTCCCATTCTTGTGGGAGTCCGCATAGTCGGCAATGCCCCGTATCACTAGACAGTGTGTCTGGTCCACTACTCCGGCAGCCTCCATTTCAAAGCAACGTGCATGAGGATATTCTCGGCTGAGTTCGTCTCGTCGGTCGGAATCCTTGATAACCGAGTTTCCTGAAAGAATTTGACCGCGGTGAAATATTGGGACCTTCGGGTTCGGACGCTCAGATCTGTCCACGAGCTGGTCGGTTGGGCATTGATCGCAGTTCGCGGCACCGTTCTTGTGTTTGCAACTTGACTGATACAATCTATCTCCGCCAGGTGGGGGCTCAGAAAAATTTGGCTCCAAGTCTGCAAGCTTTCCCAAATGCCTGATGGGGTCACTCATTCCTGCCTTGATTCTAGTGAACAGCATCGACAAATTGTTCAGCAACTCCGGATGTGGTTTATCAAACATCCCTAATAGCTCCCTTTTTTTTGGTCCGTAGTCTCTGATCAAGTCGTACTGAACGACACCTGCAACTCCCGCAGTGTCATCCAACCCAACCACAACATCTCCAAGGTGGATATCTTGCGCCTGATTTGAATGTGGAGGATTGCGAGGTATCCCTCCCCCGACACCCACAAACAAGTAGAACCTCAAGTTTGGGAAGCTGTTCGGTATCGAACCTACCATTCTTGATGCAGAAGTTGTGCCAGGCTGACCGAGGGGCATACACGTAATGACTATGTTATGGCTACCGATGGAGCCATAGATATACGCGTTGTGATCATTGGCGGATTTTGTAGTAGGCGCTTGATGTTCTTCGTCTAGCATCATGAGTGCTGCGACTTGCTCGGTGAGCGGTAGAGCACAGAGCCATCCAACTGTATAGTCCTGCGGCGAGAATTGTCGTTGCCTTGCACTCATGATGATGAGTCAGCGATAGGAAGCAGCAGCGGACGCCAAACTCATGAAGATGAAGAGGGGTTTTTAGCAGCTAGCGTCGGAGACAGATCTCGCATGGAATTGTAGACTCTGGGGGCCACTTAAGCTGAGTCAGGGCGGCTATCGAGGATCTCTCAAAATAAGGTGATAATTTAGTAGATAGCCTCGATAGCCCTCGATAAAAACTGGCCTTTGTCATATCTGTTTATATATGTAATACACAATTGATCTCTGAACTGGGAAGGAAGGTAGAAGGCGAGGAGGCCAACGGTATGAGTGCTTCAGCCCATGGCTGGGATACCGGCGAGATGGTGAGTGGCAATCGACTTTCATTGGAAGCCTCCACCAGGGGTGTATTCCGCTTATGGCTGGGATACTGGCGAGATGGTGAATGGTAATCGGCTTCTATTGGACGCCCTCTGGCGGGGATCTCTAGGAGTCTAGGTAACAGAGTTACTTGTATGTAGGTAGTGAGTGCAATTTCAGCCTAGGCGGTAGAATAGCCAGTAAGCACTCCGCTTGGTTTTGGGATGCAATTCAACAAGATCGGTCGATTCGCAGCTCGACAACGAGAGCATAGACGTGCGAGCCTTGGTCCTCGAATCCCGTTTTCTGGAAATCGGGTACTTTCTCCATTCGCTTGGTCTAAGAAGCAGGTAAACGGAAAGGTACCTAGGAAATTACGAGCGAGAGTAGAAGACCGGAAAAGTAGTGGGAAATCGGCACACCCAAAATTGGTTCTCGTGTAGTGAGGACCCAATGCAAGACGAATAGAGCTGGTTAACGAAACTTTTGAAGAGGCGCAGTGTTGGAAGCAAGGCAGCTATTCTAGGCAGCAGGAAGGGGCCTAACAACATGCAGAAAAAAAAGGCGTCACATCAATCAAACCACACCATGCCATCCCCACTCCCACAACACAGATTATGCGTCAAGGTAGCATTGTACCGACACCGCCACTGCTCGCCCTCTCCATCCAAGTATCTCCTCCTCTCTGACCCTAACCCTCGCCCATAGCCATAACCATCCCCCACCTTCCTTCTCATGCAATCCTCCACTTCCCTTATGCCCAAACGCCACCCCCATCAACACCAAACACACACTCGCCGGCATCACCGAATCCAACCCTAACCACCGCGCATCACGCGCACTCGGATACGCGCACGTGCACGCAAAATCGGTGGTCCGATTGCCCGTGCAATCACCACCGCCGACGCCGCCAGCGCTGCAGTCCTGCGGCCCCTGACATGTGTTGCCGCAGATGGTCAAGTCGGTTTTGCCGGTGGGGCTATGGGGATCGGGCGGGACGATTTCGGTGGCTTTGGGTGGCGCGCGGGGGACGGGTCCTAGGAGCGTTGTCGGCCAGGGCTGGAGGCAGAGGTGGTGGGGATGGCCGCCGTCGTCGAGGGCAGGGCCGCAGGTGCCGCGGGGTGGGTTCGGTTGTCTTGCTGAGGGAGGATGGTCATGGTTGTTGATTTTATTTTCATTCGTTTCGGGTCGGGCTCGCCGTTGCCGCTCCCGCTACCCCCCATCTCCACAAAGGTTGTCTTGCTGCTGCTGCCGCTGCCGCTGCCGCCGCTCCGCTCGAGGTCGATCTGGCCTGAGTCTCGCAGCGCGAGCTGATGGCCTTCGACGAAGCGCCATACGCGCGCCGTGGGCGATTTATCTGTCTCGCCGACGCTGCAGCGGCAGTGGAGCCAGCAGTTGAGGCGAATGCTTGCGCTGGCGAAGAACTGGTCCCCGCCCTGGGTCCAGTCGAGGCGCGGGGTCATTTCGTTGGAGAACCAGACGGTTTGGACCGGGAAGGTACCGATTGGGTCAAGGGCGTCGCTGCGGTGGCAGTAGCCGCCGGCGTTGGCGCCCAGGAGGCCGCCGTTGAGTTGGACGGCGTAGAGTTGCTGATTGGTTTGAAAGTCGGAGCGGGGCGGCATGACGCTGTAAGGGGTAGGCAGTTGGAAGGAAGGGAGGGGCCCGTCGCAGGTGATTTTGTTGCCTTCGTCTTCACTGACGTATTCGTTGCGGGGGTTTTCGAGGGATTCTGGGTGTCGAATTTCTTTGAAGATTTCTGTTACTTTGTTTCTATCTCATTTCTGATCAAAAGTTTCAAAGACTCATTTTCGTGCTTTACCTGTTTCTTGAGTCACGAATGTTTCATTCGACCAGATGACATTGCTTCATTGCTTCACGGTTCAATTCTTATGCTTTTCAGCTCATTTTAACCGAAGCAGAGCAACTTCAGATGTTAATTTCGCTCGCCGAAGAGCTAGTCAGTGAGAAATTCCGTGAGCTTGTAGTGTTGCGTTGAGAGTTCTTGGGTTCAAATCGATCCCGATGCTCTTTTTCAGCTGTCTTCAGGTGATTTTGAGCTTCGATCGTAACTGACGTAACAGTATTCTAACTTCTCGAGATGTAATTGATAAGGGCCTTCCTGATCTGAGTTTATTAGCTCCGGAGGGTGTTGTCTGAAGCCTTCCAAAACGCTTCAAACGATGTTTCGGGGAACGTCCAAACTTCGTGCTATTTGGGTGGGTGTAAGGCCTAATTTAGCTTGTCCTGATATTTCACCTTTGGTGAGCAAAGAAAGCTCCTTTCTAGGAGTCTTGTTACCAGAAATTGGAGTTACCGAAGGTCTTCTGAAGATGGTGGATGTAGTTGAAGAAGGTGCTCTCTTTTATCTCTTTTAACCAAAGCATGTGTCTGGCCTTTCTTAGGGTTGCGTCCCCCTTGACCAGGCGAATCTTTAGCCCAATCAAAGCCATGAGCTCCGCTTCTTTAACCCACCAAGGAACGGTCTACCGTTGGCAGGATGACGTTGAGAACCTCGAAGCCTACCGCCCAGGTGGCTATCACCCGATCAAGCTAGGCGACGAGTACTGTCAAGGTCGGTATCGCATCGTCCACAAATTAGGGTATGGCGCCTTTTCCACCGTTTGGCTGGCTAGAGACTCTGCCGCAGACAGATACGTATCTTTGAAGGTTGTCACAGCGACCGCCTCAGAGCGTAGCTCAGAGTCACAGGTGCTGGAAATAATCCATCAGAATAACCTCCTCCACCCAGGTCGCAGGTTCGTCTCGTCTCTCCTCAATGATTTTTCCATAAGAGGACCAAATGGCAACCACAGATGCCTCGTCACCGAGATCCTTGGCCCAACTGTCTCAGATGTGAAAGAATCTTTGGATTGCGACCTTCTATCGCTCGATATTGCACGAAGAGTCACTGTGCAATTAGTTCTCGGTTTGGCTGATATACATTCTTGCGGTATTATCCATGGAGGTAAGTAAGCCTTCACTATAATGAAAAAAGGTCTTTTATCTAGCTGGCATTACTAACTTACAACACGTCAGACGTCCACCTCAGAAATATCGCATTCAGACTACCTAACCTCGACTCTTGGCCTATCGAGAAACTCTACTCCTACATAGGCACCCCCATTAAGCAAGTTGTAAATCGCAACGACAATAACCCGCTCGAGCCAGAAGCGCCCCTGTATGCAGTGCCCCCAGCAATCCTTCTGGGACTGGGCAAACCCCCCACGAATAATATCTCGATCCTCGATTTTGGCGAAGCCTCCTTCGCCGCCGAACCACGAACGAAATGGCACACCCCGATCCTCCTCCAAGCGCCAGAAGCGCTCCTCGGTGAGCCCGTCGGCCAGCCAACCGACATGTGGGCGTTTGCATGCACAGTCTTCGCGCTTTTCAACAACAAATCCCTCTTCGAGGGTTTCATGCCCACCACCGATGACGTACTTTCGGAAATCGTGGACACCCTCAGACGGCTACCGGAGCGATGGTGGTGGAAGTGGGAAGCGAGAGGAGAATATTACGAGGACGGGAGGAAGAAGATTGAGCATTTGACAGAGGAGTATCAAGAGGTCAAGCCGCTAGCGGTGAGGATCGGGAGGATGAGGTCGACGCTACCGGCTGCAAAGAAGGCCGAGCAGCTGAGTGAAGAGGACCTGGTTGGGCTGCGGTTGCTCTTGGAAGGCTGTTTGAGGTATGAGCCTGGGGAGAGGGCGACTGCGGAGGAGGTTTTGGGGATGGAGTGGATTCAAAAGCTGCGCTCGTGTCTCTGAGTGTGCCAGTCCGCCAAAATACAATACTACATTAGCATGATGGCGGTGAGGGACGACAAAGCATAAACGTCATCCTTGCCTCTGGAAAGTTGCAGACAAACTCGAAACCCCGACCCCTCGAATATCAATATCATCCACCAGTCCAACTCACGTGTTTCAACGTCCGGCCATGATACTCAATTGCTGGGCGAGACTTCGACTCGAGTAGCACACGCTCCTGCTCCACAAAAGCGAACTCATAAACCAACACAGTATCACTACCCTCCTAATCCAACCTCGATATCCGTCTGAGTGGTGTCACTGAACTCCAGAGCAGCGGAGAATGAGACCAAACGAGATCGAGCTTCGAGGGAGAATAGAATTTGGCTCAATTGAGAAGATGGCAGCAACTCCGGACCAGAGAGCAAACACCCGCGGTGGGAAAGAGTCGTCAGAAGAGGGTCCTTGGAAGCGAAGGGCCGAGTGCGTCGGGAGGTGGCGGCGCCGATGGGATTTGCATTCGCTGGCTGCCGGCTACATCGTCGGAGAGCACAGGTGTGGGATGAGCGTGATGGATGTACGGTCTTGTGGGCAGTTATTAGCGAGGCAGGGAAGAGGAATATTCTATCTTGGAATTGGGAGAGCGTCCAGGCTCGCGCTCATTATTTTATCGTACTGCTTGCACTTGTCCCCCTCATTTATTATTCATCCCTTCAGGAGCCGCTCCGGACTGCAATGGGCGATGTCAATGGGGATTGAAAGACAGAATACTAAAGCTAGAGAGGAATGGTAGGTCGATAGGAGTGTGTACGGGGTTACCGAGGCGCATTCGTGTTAAGCAATGCTGTGTCTTGTGTAACATATAGTCTGGCCAGATTTGCTCAGGTCTCTGGCTGTTTGATCCATTCTAAGAGATCCCTGTCGCATAAGAAGGTCATCCAAATATATGTGTGTATATATATATATATCAACAGGTAAATCACTAGTCATTATTATCTCACCAGTCATTGTTATCTCACCATCACCCCAAATACCCTGCGATATCATGGCCTCGCAGGCCATTGTAGGCCCCCTTCTCCCCTCCCCCTTCCACCCCAATTCGGCGGAAGCAATTAACCCGCGATCAATGGCTCCAGATTCGGACCTTCACTTCACTCGGCCGGACCTACGAAAGGATTGCAGCCGTATTACCTGGGGGCCCAAAACGGAACAATTCCACAGCGCCAAATTCAATATGCTGCTACTGTTAGCTAGTAGTCCCACAAGGCAGCTAGGGTATCGAGGCCTTATGTATTGGTAGCGCAATTAGTATATATCTTATTTCTGGTTATAGCGATACTCACCAAGAAATTTGGAGGATCTAAACGAAATTGGAATAGAGAGAATAACTGTAGGTATAGGCCAAAAGCCAGTGGATACAAGAAATTCTATCCGGAATATCGTTATACCGAAAATCGCTATATCCAGGTGCCAGGTTTTACTGCATTTGTTCATCAACCTTTGATTCTACTCTAGGGTGCCACTAAACACCAGTCCCCTCCTCGACCCCTGTAATGCTTCTCCCCGTGTCCGTCCTAATCTTCGAAAGACTCCGCGTTAAGCTCAGTATTCCATGCCCAACACCAAACCCGTCCTGCTCCTCACATTTGTTCCCGTCGTCAAACCATCCAAACGCCCTCTTGAGACCCTTCCAACCCTCAACCCCCACTACAAAAACGAGAACAGCTCCAAAACTAAGTGCCCACTCCCACCCAATACCCGAATGCTTGAAAACAGCCGTGTTCAACCCTGGGATATAAACAGCAGGGAAGACAGAAAGTGCACCGCTAACCACAGCCCAGAAGAGGAATCTGTTGGCGTAGACATCTCTGAAGAAGGGGAATTTGCTGTCTCTGCCCGTGCCCTCGGGGTCCAAGCTGAACATTGACCTTCGTAAAGACTTGAACTGCCATGCGCTAACGAGGATGAGCCACGTCATTTCCGCGAATACGGCCGCGCGAGCGCGGAAGACGATGTCGCAGGAGGAAGAGTATTCGCGGTTGCAATCCGTTCCGAGGTTGCCTTCCCCGGGACCATAGACGATGATGACGAAGGTGAGGAGTGTACACGCGCCCATTATGAGCCCGTAGATGGCCATATCGACGATGATTTGCAAGGTGAAGACGCCTCGCTTCGAGTCTCGAGGGGGGCGTTTCATGATGTCGGAAGACGCTCCCTCGCGGCCAAGACCAAACGCGGGGAAAGATGAGGTGAGCATGTTGATCCAGAGGATTTGTAGCGGCGACAGTGGGAAAACACTCTGGCCACTCTCATCCTGGAATCCCAGGCCTACAATCAGGAGAACGACCTCCCCAACGTTGGCGGTTAGGAGATGCAGCACGAATTTTTGGATATTATCGAACATGCGCCGGCCTTCTTCTATGGCGTTGACGATGGATGCGAAGTTGTCGTCTGTGAGGACGATGTCCGCGGCGCCTTTTGCCACGTCGGAGCCGGTGATACCCATGGCTATGCCCACATCGGCGGCTTGTAGCGAGGGGGCATCGTTGACGCCATCGCCGGTCATGGCGCAGAAGCCTTTTCTCCGGTGTAAGGCGGCGATCATGCGAGTCTTAGTAGACGGTGCGCAGCGGGCGATTACTAGGGGGAGGGTGGGGAGACCGTCAATCTCGGAGTCGGATAAGGCGTCAAATTCCGCGGCTGTTTTGACAATAGAGTCGGCTGTGCTGCGCGGGAGGGACGAGATCGTGGATTGAGAGGGGAGGATACCGACTTCTCTAGCAATAGCGGCGGCGGTGGATGGATGGTCACCGGTCAGCATGTGGACTTTGATGCCTGCTTCAGAGCATTCGCGAACTGCGGCTTTTGTTTCTAGGCGCGGGGGATCGTGGAGGCCGGCGAGGCCGAGGAAGGTGAGGTTACATTCAATCTCTTCGCGGATTGGTGGCGAGTGTGTATCGATGGGGGAGGAGGAGAGCACACGGTTGGCGATTGCCATCACGCGAAGGCCTTGTTCGGCTAGGAGGGTCACTTGGTTGAGTATGAGAGATTTCTTTTCTTCCGTCATGGGAGTGGGGTTGGAAGGGGTGGAGATAGAGGTGCAGAGGTCGAGGACGCGCTCAACGGCGCCTTTGGTGAAGACGTGGTATAAGCTGTCTTTAGCGTAGATGACTGACATGCGCTTGATAGCGCTGTCGAAGGGATATTCGGCCTGCTGTCTCCAGCCGTGGGATTCTTCGAGCGATTTCTTGCCGTAGTTGAGGCTATGGGCGAACGCTTGCAGTGCGATTTCGGTGGGGTCGCCGATTGCTTTCCATTCGTTTTTCTGATCGTCGTAGAAGATAATAGCGAGGTTGCACAGTGCGGTTGATTGGAGGAAGGATTCGAATTGCGGAGTGATATCTGGTGTTTCCGTCGGTGCCTTCTCTAGCGCGGTTTTGTCGTCATTTTCGGTGGAGGACTTGCTCGTTGGGTTACTTGAAAAGCTAAGGGTGCCTTTCTCTGGATCCAAGTCTTTTGCCCCATCCACGGTATAGATCCCAGAGTCCGGGATCCATACCTTTCGAGCCACCATCTGGCCCTGGGTAAGGGTGCCGGTCTTATCTGAGCAAATATTGGTCACACCCCCAAGAGCTTCGAGAGCGCTGAGCTGGCGAATGACGACGCAGCGTTTGCGCATCTGTGTCATACCGACCACCATCGTGATGGTCAGGACAGCAACGAGAGATTCTGGGATGATCGCGATACCTGAGATGTGCTTAACATAAGATTGCAGTAACAGTATTAGTGATAGAGGTAAACACCTGTCGAGATTGCATATATGGCGACCTCATTCGTGACATTGAACCGATTTACACCAAACACAATAACAGCAAGAATAATCGCACATCCAAAGAGAGTATAAGCAAGTTTGCTCAATTTTCTCTGCAAGGGTGTCCCTGTTGTAAGGCCAAGGAAAGCTCCGAGGCCATCCCACACAAGGAGCGCGGCCCCTTTTACTGGTTGCATATTGCTATGCTTCGGAGACATAGATCGTCCGGCTTTGCGTTGCTTGCTTTGCATTGACTCGGCGATTTTGCCTATTTCGGTGTACATACCAGTGAAGACGACAATGCCACGACCTCGCCCTTTAGAGACAGTAGAGGAGGAATAGGCCATGTTCATACGATCACCTAGACCGGTCGACAGCTCATCAATGGTCGAGAAATCGATATTCACGTCCTTCGCTACAGGAATTGCTTCTCCAGTCAATATTTTCTCGTCACATTCGAGGTTCATGGCATCAACAAGTCTCAAGTCGGCAGGAATGGTGTCTCCAGTCTTGATTTGGACGATTTCCCCCGGGACAATTTCAGCCGAAGGGACAGTCTCGATAACACCATCTCGAAGGACGGATGCAGAGGGCGAGGAGAGCGAACGAAGAGAGTCCATCTTCTTCTCGGCTTGGAATTCTTGGTAGAATCCGATTGCAACGTTGAGGATGATGACGGCGCTGATGACGCCGCCTTCGATGAAGTCTGTCACACCGTAGGAAAGGGCCATGGCGAGGACAAGAACCTGGATGTGCCATTAGCACGAGTCTTTTTCGATTTGCGAGCAACTACGATGGCCCTCTTCTGGTATGCATGACCAATTGGCTGTGCATTGAGCGTGCTTCGCCATCATTTTGACTTGGGGAGTACGCACGAGGATCATGGCGTTGCTGATCTGCTTGAGGAGGACTGAGTACCATTTCACTCCACTTTCTCCCTCAATCTTGTTTGGTCCATAGATTTTTTGGGCCTCCTGAACCTTGAGCTGGCTTAAACCCTTTTCGTGGTTTGTGCCTAGTTGATCAAAGATCTGACTTGGTGGTAATAGGAAGGGATGGCTAGGGTAGGCTTGCTTGGTGAATTTGGAGGTACCCATATTAAGGAGAGAAATGGATTGACGGTGTGGAAGGAGGATGTCTTCTGAATAGGATAGAAAGACGTCGTCTAGCTTTCTGGATGGAAAGCTGCAAAGATGGACGGGATCGTGATTATCACGTGCTGTCGGATTCGACTTCTTCGGAAACACGGGACGAAGGACGATTTTATACCTGATGCCGCTCTCATTTTGATCGGTATCGCTAAGACTTGGCGGTTGTATGACGAAGTAGGTAAGTGATTCGAAAGCGATGACGAAAACGCCGACCGACAGAATGGAGACGCGAGAGACAACATGACATAGCCGAACCAGAAAGGACCAACAACATTGTGAATTTGTGAGATCGAGTGCCGATAAGCGGTATTTCAGCGCCAAGCTCGCCAAGCTCGCCAAGCTTGCCAAGTGCGCTCCGCCACTCCGAGAGGCGACAGCTTTTGACCCCACAATCTCGTAGGGAACACACTACCATGGCAGTGTTTATCCCCTTCTTATGAAAGGCCAGAAGTTTGTCATCGAATGATCGGAACACGCGCCCCCCCTAGACGCAGATGCTATTCTACCCTTACTGTACAACCAATAGGCCTCGCCAGAAAGCGGCCTCCCCGAGACTCCTCCAGGGCTACTCAGGTGAGTCAGGGACGTTATACTTGGCGGATCACTCCTTGGCGGATCACGGTTTCTAAGCCTAAGGCTGCTCTCTCACGTGGAATGTTTTGTCCTGTTCGACCAGGACGGGTTGTGAGCGCGTCTTCCTCCGTTTGGCGAATGCCAGGAATGGGGCCGCTGAGCTAGACTTCGCCGGTGGAGGCAAATGTTGACGCTCCCATGTCGTTCAATAGATTTTGGCTCATGTATCCGTACCCCGCCCTAAGCTTAGATGAGCTTAGGGCGAGGTACGGATAACGCTTGTGGCGCGCGTCTAGCTTTCCTCATCTCGAGATCGGCTCACTTCGTTGTTGGATGGGTTGATTCGATGGATCAACCTTGGCAGGTAGTGACACGTGATTCTTATTGTCTTGGCTTCTCAGCGGTGGTGTTTCCGCGGCTGCTGGAGCTGAGCAAGGATGCATATGCCGGGACATCGTGCCAAGAGCCAAGGGCTTGGAGCCAAGGATGGTCTCGCCGAATGCCATGTGGTGTGATGTGATGCACTTTGGTCAGCCTGTGTCACGTGTGAGGGGCTCGCGCGTGGAATGACTGGTGACAGACTGATGAAGGTCTAGCTACTTTGGGGGAAAAGGGTGGTATCAAATCCCACGAGCGTGAAACTACCAAGCTGCCAAGGGCACAGTCCCACGCCTTTGATGACGAGCATCGATGAGCACGTTCTCAGATGCATCCTCGTCTTTGGTCAGATACTGCTTCGAGGGCTTCATCGTGTACTACTGTTGGGCGTACGCAGTAGAGATGGAAATCTCACGAAAACCTGCGGCCATCAGGGCTATATAACAATGACCGCCTCTGTACCAATGCGTGGTGGAATCTTGGACTCCCGTATCGACAAAACCTCCCACGCTTCTCTGATCTATCTGCTTCATCCAAACGCACCCAGAAATGGCTGTCCTCGAAAATTATTCGTGGATCATTGCCTTGATCTCTATCGCCTTCTGCGTAAGCTCCTTTGGAAATGGGGCCAACGATGTTGCCAACTCTTACGCCACCTCCGTGGCCGCGCGCACTCTCACAATGCCACAAGTCGGTATCTTGGCCATGATCACTGAGTTTGTCGGCGCCGTCGCCCTCGGATCGCGGGTGACTGGCACTATCAAGAGCAATGTCATCGATATCAAGCATTTCAAAGCCAAGCCAGCTACCCTGATCCTGACCATGGCCTGCACCGAATTCGGCAGCGCGACCTGGCTCATCTTTGCCACGAGATCTGGCTTTCCTGTTTCTACCACCCAAACCGTTGTCGGTGCCCTCGTTGGTGCCGGGATTGCTGCGGGCGCCAAAGTGCAATGGGGGTGGAAAAAGGGGAGTGTGTCCCAGATAGCCTCGTCATGGGCCATTGCACCACTGATCGCCGGTGGCTTTGCCGCTATCATATTTGGTACCATTAAGTTCGGCATCCTTAAGCGCAAGGACCCTTTTAAGTGGGCTATGCGTCTCATACCAGTCTACCTCTCCTTCACCGCGGCCGTACTGGCACTCTTCATGGTCGTCGAAGTTCCCAACGGCGATTCATTGGCAGAATTTGGCGCTGGTAAGGCCGTCGGCATCGTCCTAGGTGTCTTCTTCGGTGTGCTCGCGTTTACATGCGCCTTTTTCATTCCATACTTACATCGTCGTCTGGTCCGCGAAGACACACGTGTCCGAGTATGGCATGTGCCATTGGGCCCGCTACTGTGGCGCGAAAACCCTCCGCTTTACTTTCCGTCAAAGAGCACGACGGTCGTCAAGGACTACTCGGGCAGTGCCAAGCTCGCGCATCCATCCAACGGCTCTACCGCATTGACTTCACCATACAATACACAGATGATCTCGTCCAATGGCGTTGATGTGTCCACCCCGAAGGACGAGAAGGTAGCGTCAGATGACTCCTCATTGGGTCCTTCTGCTCTCATGGAACCCCGCGAGAAATTCCTGGGTCCCACCAATGGGAAGTCTATCTACCATCCTGCTCGTGCTTTCGCCTGGGCCAAGTACATCTTCCTCCGCGGGGTTACCAAAGACTGCGTCACCTTCGATGCAGGACTTCTCCATTCCATCCACTCTCATGCCGCCATCTACGATAACAAGGTCGAGCATCTCTGGACGTACGCACAAGTCGCCTCCGCCATGATGATGTCCATCGCTCATGGTTCCAACGACGTCGCCAACGCCGTTGCACCCTGGGTCGCTGCCTACAATACCTTCATGACAGGCCAAGTCACCAGTAAGGCCGACACACCTGTCTGGATCCTGGTCATCGCCGGCTTCCTCATCGGCACCGGATTCTGGTTTTTCGGATACCATATCATCCGCGCCTTAGGTAACCGAATCACGCGCGTCAGTCCTACCCGAGGCTTCTCTGCTGAACTCGGCGCTGCCATCACCGTCTTGCTCGCTTCACAGTTGGCTCTTCCTGTCTCGACTACCCAGTGTCTTACTGGTGCGCTTGTCGGTGTGGCGTTGATGAACTTTGACGCTGCCGCGGTCAACTGGAAACAATTGTCGTACATCTTCTGTGGATGGGTGCTCACCCTACCTTGTGCTGGGTTGATCGCTGGTTTGTTGATGGGAATGGCATTAAACACCCCTCATTTCTAGGGGCGGTGGAAGAAGCATGAGGTTGTGGTCGGGCCAGAAAAATATGCTGTGTTGTGGATTCCGAGTACAGTTCATTGAAATTCGCTATGCGGGCGTGGAGTGGCTGGATGATGATAGGTCGCACCTGGTAGAATCAATTTTTCTATAGTCCATCGATCCAGATCCTTACTGGTTGTGCGCCAACAACATGACTCAAGCAGGCTGATAGCTATGTTTCCGGGGCCAGACAATGCCATACTTACGAGATTCCGTGTCACATTGGCCGTGTTCGTTGGTACATTGCTGTGACGAAAGTGTGGTGCTTCAAGCATTGTTTCAGGAGCATCGACCCCCATAAGTGGAAGGGGAAGTCTAACGATTGATTACTGTAATCGGAGGTGCTTTTGCTCTTGCGTCACCATGAGACACGGAGCATGTTTGTGCTTGAGTCTGAGTAGACTTACTCGGTATTGTTGTACGTACCTTATCCATGAAATCACGTTTAAGAGGGTATAATACAATTCCAGGGTATACGCTTCCTGGATCTTTTGAAGGTGTATACTTTCTGAGTGTACATATATACCTCTCACGGGTACACGCTCGATCTTGTGCTTTAAGCTTGCTATGTCCCTTGATTTGACACGACCTTAATTCGCTTTCTAAGTCATGCATACCTGCCTGGGTTGTTTATATTCTATGCTCAAATTAAACATGGAGATTGGAATATCTCGTCTGCACCCCGTAGGGATTTCAGAAACGATCTTCAGAAATTTCGACAATAATGAGATCCTGAATTGAATACTCGGAATTTATTCCGACTTATTCGAGGCAGGTATCGTGAAAGACGGCACCGTGAGAGCAGGTACCGTGACAGCAGGTACCGTAAAAGCAGGCATCGTGAATGGGAGCCAAGGTGGATTGGGCAGTCAGAAGTAAGGTGCCCGTTGTGAAGAGAAAAGCCAGGAGTGAGTAGGGGAGCCGATGCGATAATCATCCTCATCATTTACGTAGTCAGATCTGTCAAATTTCCTTGAGAGTCGCTCATCGTCCGGACCAGCACAACTTGTACTGTCTCGGCCTTTTCCTGTAGCTCAGTAAATGCTCGTCTGTTTGCCTCCTCGCCTTCTCGGCACTTTTATGCGCAGGGTCTTCGAAGTACTGAGGGCTATCAGACCGAGCGTCTGTGGGCAGGACGAAGCTGACGCGTCGATGATGATCGTTCTGTGGGCTGCAGATCTGCTTGCCGGCGCTGAATGTGTGGAATAGAGTGTCACGATAACTTTGAGACTCTTTTCGATTTAAGTGCCGAGGGAGTTGAATATTTGAGATAGCGTATTCGACGTGTTCACGAATTTCATATTGAGAAAACAATCGTCAAGAGATTTTCTTTGAAAAACTTTCTATTTTGTCTGAATTGCTGATCGACATATGCAGAATCACTTTTTGAAGTCCTCTGTACTCTTTCTCGAAATTCGCTTGAATGAAAAGCGTCATTCATCTCTCAAAGTCAACGAAAATGAGATCAGAAATTTCTAGTCTCTGATCATTTCGTTCTTGAACTTTGCATCAACTTTTGAAGCGCGTAAACTTCACTTGCAGTCACTGCAGTCTTGAAAAAAACTCGAAGTTTATCACTTATGTCAAGAACAAATGATATGAATTCTTGTATTCCGTACAGAGAGCACGATGGAGAAGTTCACGGAGTTACAGTAATGGCGAATTAAACTCCGCTCCACCCCTCACCTTCCGAAGCTGAAAGCCTGGAAGGTGCGACTTGGGTAGCTTAGTTCCGGGCTATAAAGCTCGGATAATCTCTCTAGAGAAAATACTATCCTTCCGTGCCTTCTTCTTCTATCCAACCAACCAGAATTTCCCACCAGTGTTTTTGGTCCGGTACGCTCGATATCCGCATCCGCAACCGTTGTATCGCTCGACACTAGAGTGTTTGATTCCAAAGCCATGCACATATCTCCAAATGTAGACAGTCCCATATGAGTCAAAACATGATCGTTTTGATTGATGTCGGGGCTTTTGATGATTGCAAAGCACTAAGTCTATTGCAACATCCGGCTACTGTTATGACTGGTGGCCCGGCACTCATTCGTGTAGCAGCTTTGATTTTGGCATTTGCCTCATCGAAAGATTGCGCCTGTTTGTCCAGTCATCTAAATGTTTAGTCACTGTTTCGCATGGTAGCTGACGGGGCCGAACACTGCAAAATAGTTCGAAAAGGAGCTGGCAACAAGAGCAGTAAAATCCTGTAATCGACTACTAGCTTCGCTGTCGAATCCGGTATATTCAATGGTCTATTCAAGCCCGAAATTCTGCTCCAAACATCCAGGTGTCTAGTGTCGGGCCTGTTATGTTCGTTCGTCTACTCAGGCCTTGCAGCAAGCCCGGCGTTCCTGCTCCAAAGGCCAAGATGTCTTTGATAGTAGACTGTCCAACTTCGACAGAATAGCATCCAACTTGGTTATCCGTCAAGGCTGTTTGGCATTGTCAAGCATTGAATAGTCTCCTTCGAGGTGGCCGTGGAGCAACGAACACCACCACACCCATTCCCTATGGGGTCCTCTATTTGTGGTTCTGTGTGAGGATTGAAAGTTGTTCATATACTAAGTGAGACTGGGTTGATATTGACTCTTGAGGGTCGGGAAAAATCTTAAGAAATTGGTTAAGTACGAACACTATATGTTGATGGGGGAGAAATCCTAATCCTTCAACCTGATTCAAAGATTCCCGGAGAAAAATTACTATGAGAAGATATAAAACATTGTTTACTTAACGAGGGAATCAAACAGAGATACAATCGCTGGATTCGGTCCAAGTCTTACGTTACATCTTTCCCCAAGAACCACTCGCCAGATACGTCTTATTCGCCAGTGATCCCCTAGAAAATTCTTCTCCGTTTCTCGGCACGGTAATTATTCCACTGGACATCCTTGGTGACATAATTCCTCCTGGGACTAGGCTTTCTCTCGAAAAGTTGTCCGCCTGCCATAAAGATACATGAGAAGGGGCTCTCCCGGTCTCGTCGGGGCCTTTGCCATGCTTGGTAAGTATCCTTGAGCTTGAAATATAGGAGCAAGATAGCGCTGAAAGACATCCAGGCCCCCAAAGCAAGTGTACAGAGGGCTTTGACGTAAGTTTCCATTGTGACACACTCCCCGGGTATCGGCATTGTGTAAAGAGCGTTCGAACTATACCAAGAATCGTCGTAGAGCTCGATGGAGTCGCACATTATATATCTAAATTGAATGGCTTGCTGAGGTGTGATGTCCGTGTGAGTGGCTGCACTGACCAGATATACGTGACGTGTTTGATGATATGAAGGTTGATAAGAGACTTGCAAAGACTTTATATGTACTTAGGGGCGAGAAGGAGACGCATAGTAACAAGGGACACCAAGGTCACAATGGAAGAATGATATTGTGCATTCGGGAAGGGAATAAAGCAGGATCGGGAGGTCAAGAATTGGCTTTGTTCCTTTCAAGAAAGGATGAAGGAGCCAAAGAGAAGAGCAGTAGTAATGTTTTATTGTGCTGCACGCATAAAGAATCATCCGACGTCAAGCAATGCACTCATTATGGATACTGCTTTGGGTATATGAGATCACGTTCTGCTCTATCCATCAAGAAGACAGAAGCCTTCCTATTTTTGGAAATTATACGGACTTCATCAATTACTCGGCGAGTCTTGCTCGAGCATCTTTATTGAACGCAAAGCACTAATCCTCGGAACCCAACTAAAAATCACCACATTCTTCACGATGTGCAAAGTCACCAAAATTAACGATGGAGCCTGTGATCATTACCCTCACTACTCTCTTTTTCGTTCATGTCTCCATGGCTGGTCTTATAAAGATAACAAGTGCCGCGGCAATAAAAACGAGGTGGTCAGTTCTATAACGCTCGAGCATCCTTTCTGCGCTCAGTGCGAACGTGAGCAGGAGAACAGCATTCGGCAAAGATACGCAGGAATTGAGAGGGAAATTCTCAAGCAAGGGAACAAGGACAATTGGCGGAAGGAGGATGTGAAGGTTGCGCTAGAGGTGTGCAGGAGGGAGTGTAAGATCAGGCTTGCAGAACGCAGTTTCAAAATCGCAACGTCAGGAGATGCTACAAACACTGAAGGTAGCCATAATTCCGACCACAACAGTGACGATCATGGAACCCAATGTAGCGAAAGAGCTGCAGATGAAGATCAAACTGCGCAAGTTGAAGGAGACGATCTAGGTATGATAGTCGATGCATATCTTGGCGAAGATAGGGATTATGAGTCAGTGACTGACAGTATAATCAGAATGTACGCATAGATAGCCATGCAGCTTGGACGTTCAACGATTATCTCATTGCCAACTTCACTTGTAGGTCAATCATCACATTGTTCTATACTTTATTATCTAACATAACTTTATTGGCTGGACATCTATTCAAACAAGTCCCAGTGCCTGATTGCTGATATCCTATTGTTCAAGACCGGAACAATGCGATCCATTGTCGGGATTTAAATATACATTGTTCTTTGTCGACACTACCATTTAATTTCGAGCCAGTTCCCTACCAACCTCTACAAGACTCTTGTCCATCTTCATTCCTCTGGTTTTATTTTCCATCCCCAAGCAACCTATCACTCTCAGACAACTCAATCAACTTCGATAGGAATAGATCTCAACCTGGGCAACGATGGGGTGCTTTCCCTCGCGGCCCAAGCTGCCGCCCCCAACTCCACCGCGCTCTCACTCTCAAGTCTGGCATGCACACCAGACTTACGACCGCAACGACAACTACACCGTTGCTCCAGTGCCTTCTCGCGCCCAAGAGCAACAATCAAATCTAGATCCTTACACGCAGCAGAAAGAGCGTGGGCAGTTCAATCCAGAAACTTTGCAAGGTGCTCTAGAAGTTCTGGCGGAGCATCAGGCGTCGATGGAGAGAATGGTCGAACATGGAGGCAAAGGAAGGCATGTTGTTTGGCCGGAATAAGAGGTGAGTCTCAATCTTTTTGGGTGTACGTTGGTTCATGGCTATGCGCTAGAGAGTCGGGATGGGTCCGTTGAATTATCATGATAGTTTATTTTTGCATCATCAATTTCTACACATCGATAGTACACCATTCCAAATACAAATAAGAGTCACATAATCATGCAAGTTCACAAGTTTAGTAGATAGGTCTAGACCAGGATTTCGACATAGCTAAGGGGTCGAATGGGTCAATTGGATTGTCCAGGAACCTTACAGCTTCAATGCTCTCCTGTTTATGGACATTTGATTGTCAGGACCCAGCGCCCATAATTGTCCATGTCTCAACATTTTCTATAAAGGCTCCTAATCACGTTTTGCTTCCTTCGTTTTTCTTCGTTTTTGAACTACGCTCAGCTACTCACCTACACCCAGCTTCTCATCTCCCCAATCACACAAGAAACCACTCCCCACAACAAGCATGGGCTGCACGCCGTCACGCCCTTCCCGGCGCTCCACCTATAATTATGACAATACGCTCGGGCCTATGCCATCACACCGACGCCATCGGGACCATGATGAGGAACCAGTGGCGTGTTGTCGTCAATCGCCAGAGGTGGGGTCGAGGTTCGCAGAGCTTCATGAACATCAAGACATGGGCAGATTTGCCAGGGATCTTGGAGGAGGGGAAAAACAAAGGGAGAGGCGTCGAGAACGGGAATATGATGAGTACTACTAGGTGAGTCTGAGGGAAAATTTGACGGAGTCCCGAAGGAGAGTCGAATCCCAGGACAGCTTGCTTCAGTTGCTTAGAATACGAGATACGAGATTCCTAATTATTATCGATGTAAACACCCGAACACATATTGTACCATTTCATTGTTTTTAATCTTCAATGAACACTTAAAACTGGAACATATTATTGTCCGATTTTCTGCTTCATCACTCATGTCTTCTCTCATTCCACTTTCAGTTGTCAAAACCTCTACCACTTTCAAGCCCTCTCTTCCCAAACTCAAACCCCTCTCCGATAAATACACCTATCATCTTAACAAACGCCCACCAAAATCCTTACAAACCTTCACGATGGGCTGCTTCCCATCCCGGCCCACCAGACGCCGTCCCACAACCCCCACTTACCCCGAGCCCGAATACGACCTCGCCCCCGTCCAGCTCTACCGGGACGAAGTCCCTTATCACGCCAGCTACCAACTCCATCAAGACGAGATCCAGAGTCGACAAGACGGAGAACTTCGCAGAGATGCTCCGGAAAAGGACGTCGAAACGCTCACGGTGAGACTGGAGGTACTTGCTGAGGAGTGGGATATGGACAGGTTGGATGGGGATTTGAGGAGGGAGGGGTATAACGCCTGGAGGGGGGTTTAAGTAGGTGAGTCGACTGAACAGATCTACAAATACGCCGATGTCGGCATTCAGAGCTTGCGGTGAATTGCTTTTCGATTCGAGCTTGTAATACATTACTGTCCTGTGGAAGAGTCGCTTTGCTTTACCTCGAATACGCATATATCTATTGTCCCATCGTATCTCAAACTCGTCTATCCATTTGTCAGGAACCCGAATCCATATCTCTCATTGTCAAGCCCATAACTCCAGCCATCATCGTCCATAACCCACAAAACTCTCAATCTAAGATCTCCCTCCTTCCCATCGTCCCCACCCTCGCAAAACCCACTTATCCAAGAAAACCCAACTACCACCAGCAAAGATGTCCTGCATCCCCTGGCGCCTCGTCCTCGCCGCTCTATCCCCCTCCCGCCAAACCCAACACTACCACACCAATCACAAGCTCGATCCCGCTGCTCCCGACCAAAACCACCGTCTGATCCACGAATCCAAAACCGTAAGCCACGACGACGAACTCCCAGCTCACCAGAACAGATTCCTAGTCCACCAGTACCAACTCTCGTCTCCCGACGAACAACTCCCGACCTACCACATCCACATCCCCCCTTCAAAGACCCCACAGCTGGCGCGCCTAAACGCACCAACGCAGAAAAACGACCCAGCACACCGAGCCGGAACTCTGGACGTGGAAACCCTCCGCCACGACTTCCCCTCTCAATACTCCCCTTTCTTCTCTCAGCCTTCGACCCCGCAATCCCTCGGCCTTCCCCAGGACCCTCGGCCTCGGACACGCCAAACCCCACAGTCTTATCAAGCTCGGGATATGGATGTGGAAGCGCTAATGGCGCGGTTGGAAGCGCTGGCCGAGGAGCAGGAGAGGGGGGAGGGCTTTGTGGGGGGGTTTGAGAGCTGAGGAAGGGGAGGGGGGTGGATAGAAGAGTTGGCATGCCTGAATTTGCGGATCCGAGACCTTGGGACCTCTGAGCTTTCCGAGAGGAAAGGGGGGAAGGTAAGTAGCTAATTCCCCGGTTAGATATTTATGAAATGCTCATACCATGTTATTAACATGTAAACTTCCCACTCCTCGCCCCAGCCATTCCCCTGATTTCTACATCGCCCATCTAAGACCACCTCTCCCATATCCCTAAACCCTAACCCAGGGGGCCACAGTTGTGGGTATGGTGCACCGTATAACGTGTTCCAGTTTACCAACATCATCTGAGTTTTGAATGTCTTTTGTAAACCGAACAGGTTAGAATCATTCAAGAATCTTATATAAAATCTGTCCTGGCAGTACCAGGGTTCTTGTTGAGAATTTTCAGAGTCTTTCGCTTGGGGGCGGAAGGAAATTAATGTCCTCCCAAGATAATATCTTCATTCGCGGGAAAACCATGGGGGGGCATAGGAGATTCCTCAAAGGTGCTGTTGTTCGAAGCGGAAATTGATGCGTGTTCCAGACGATCTATAAGCTAGGATGATACACAAGTAACCACTATCAACCATCCCATGGGATTAGAGAAAAGACGAGAACAAACAGCACTATCCCGATGGGTTTATCGCACAGTACCCTCGTTTAAAGCATCAGATGAAAAAGGCCAGTCACAAGGTGCGAGCGAGAGTGAGAGAATGACCCTGAGGAAGGAATTTTTTTTACACATCGTTTGATCTCGTATGAGGTGGTGATATTGTGAGAAAGGGACTTGCCTTGCATGCTTTTGTCTAGAGCTGTAGAGGTTTTCGAATATAGGGCTATCAGGATGGGGCTATTGTATGGAAGGATAAGCTGGGGATGATGAGGTTGGTTGAGAGACTTGGTAGATGGATGAGACCTCTCGCTAAACTCCGGCATGCCAATGAACGCCCTTACCAAGCTCTTGTCCTCTTCCGCGAATAGTAAGGGTTCGTGTTTGGTGAGTTTTCGCGTAGAAGGGGGGGTGCAGATGGGGGCGGAGAGGAGGACGCAGTTGGTACTGGAGCTCTATAATCTTTGAAGCTTGAGATACTCGAAGATTCGTCCTGTGACTATCCAAACGCACAATGCATCGACGATTCTCTTCGCCTTGAGGCCAACAGGCTAATGTATAGCATTGAAGAGAATGGATGGCCGACGCGACTTACTTAGGTATGTCTGTCGCAACGGGAACGTGAAATTTGAACGCCATTGATTGAATCAACTACCTGGGTATCACCGGTCCGAAACGCCCCTCCAATGCAACATACCCCCATAACATACCCATTTGTGGGTTTCCCGCATAGAGACAATCACAATGCCATCACCGGCGTCTCGCTCTCATCTTCCGCTACGGTTCCTTTCCTTTTGAAAATCCCATAAACGCTCTTCTGCCCCTTTGGCGCAATAGACATATTTGAGAATCGTGCTTCCGGAAGCCTCTTTCCAGCTTTGATGCTCTCTAGAACCCTATAAAGTCTTATCAACCTGCCCAGATCTAGCGGTCCAATGGACAAAGTCGGTTCTCTTGAGTGTACTTACCACTCAACCCCAACATACTTGACACCGCAACCACCGACCCTCTTGATCTCCTTTTGGATTTTACTGGCGGCCAGCCCACCGCCAGCCCCTGGACCCGCTGCACTTCCATTTGGAGTCCCTAGAATGACATGTGTGACGCTTCTTCTTCCCAATGCGATGCTGACACCGGCTCCGTTTTCCGCCAGCAAGTATTTCAATCTGTGGTCGCTAACCGCAGGTGCTGTAGAGCCGTTGATGTAGATACGCAGATCACGGAATATCTTCTTCGGCTGCCCCGACTTCCGCTGCTCCCCGGATTCGTCATCTTCGGCTCGCCTGCTCTTGGCTTTGATCTCAACCTCCCCTCGCCGCTCCTTGCTTCCCCCGTCCTGACCAGCCAGTAAATTCCTAACATCCTGGCACCCCTTCTCCCTCAGACCCGCTGCCCTGTTCTCCCACCCGCCGTTCTCCATTCTCCCATCCTTTCCAAAATCCTCACTCCCAGCCCCTACACTATCATAGACCCTTTTCCCGCCCCCCAGCCCCGCCTTGTACTGGTGCGCTAGCTTCGCCGTACGCGATGCACGCCACGACGTGCTGCCTGCTAGACGATTGTCGGCGCGCTGATGCCCCGTAGCGGAGGAATTCCAGGGATCGAAGATCTTGCGGGCGGGTTCCGCGGCCGGGGCATGTGGCGTGCGTTGGGGCGGCATTGTGTAAGCTGATCTGGGTTGAAGCACCAGAGGATCTGCGAGGAGAGCATAGGTGGAGCAAGGATTTAGGGCTTTCGTAGCGATGCTTTACAGAGTGAGCGAGCGATTGGTGTCGATGCGATCTTTGAGATGCGCCTGAGCCTGGTTCTGATTCTGCTGGTTGGTGTGACAACAGGGTTTGTTTTCGTGGGTTCCGGGTTTTTGCAGATTTTGCACGTCGGGTGCGAAAAAGTATGATATCTGCCACTTCTAGCTAATAACATGCATGAGGAATAGGCTACACATAGAGAACCATGATTTCCTTGGTTCTGAATATCCTTGTCAGTGGTTTGAACTGTTGTGTAAATCATTGAGACGGCGAGATTTGGGTCGGATGATATCAAGACGAAAACATTGGAGCGCCAAAAAACAATTCCAAATGTGGACAGAAGTAGTACGACGTTTGCGGGTAAATTGATACGACGAAAATGAGCCCAGAAAGCACAGACAGTAACGCACGTAAGTCGTGCATATGTACAGCTCGAGACGGTACATACATCAATATCTAGTGCATGTCGGTACTCGTACAACAGGCGCCATCTGAAGCATGCAAGCTTTCGCTTCGACACGAGAACCCACGATCTGGCAGATTTGGAAAATTACAGGGCCGGCTGCAACAGCATGTAGGTGTCGACGTTGGGCTTAGGGCATTGTTCATCAGACTACGCACGTAACTACCATCATGATGGACACATTGCTTCTGGCTTTCCTAGGTGGCTTTATCTCGGGCCCGTCAAGAGATCCCATTTTTGTTATTTGCGCATAGCTGAGATATCTAGAGCATATTGCCAAGCCAAACAGCAGACCCCTTTCTCTCGCTCAGAACGCTTTCCCATACCCCGGCCTTGGATCGTGAGAAGGGTTTTTTGGTCGATTAAACAGTGTACTCTCGTAATCCGTACCCCCTGCTTCAGATATCCTACTGTAAAGAAATTCGTAATCGTCACACCTCCCGGTGAAGGTAGGCGGAGTCGTGGGAGAATCGAAGGTCATGTCGTAAGGTCGTAAAGATACTAGTAAGTGTATAGTAGGAACAAGGTCGTTAACATAGACCATTGGGTTCTCCATTGGTGACAAGATAAGAAATGTGTCAGAAGATGTGTCCTTGAGTAGCAAGATCTTTCTAGGGTGGATCAAGCCAAAAGTAAATTAGGGAAACTTGTCGCACACAACAAATGCTTAGTGTTGAATGCCCAAATTCCCATCGTTAAAATTCGTCACCGAACATCGTGAACCGTACTCGTGGTTATCGCCAGATGCTCTTCTAACGCTCCTCCATGCAAAAACAAACATCATCCAAGATCATTTCGTAAGGCTACCGGCGGCCCCGTGGAACAGCGGCAGTTCTGGTTTGATTGATAGGGCGTGTATTCCGTTCAAAGGAACTAGAACCTATAGGTCCGCCCACGCTGCCTTCTCGCCCAAGTTTTCGACGCTTCATCGCTTCGATGTCATCACCACGACTAGCAGGACGAGATTGGTGATCTTGATCATCGTCCTCACGAATGCGTTTATTAGAGGGAGTTGCGCCGTTGATATTTGAGGGTGCGTAAGTAGGTTGTAGTGGGGCTGAAGCATAACTGTCCGCAGTCGAGTTCCCGTTTGTCGCACTACCTCGGGCATCGCTCATTATATTATACAGATTGCTGGATGGTGCAGCGCGTGGTGGGCTTTGGTATCCAGCCGCCCATTGGGCCTGGCTTCCCGTAGAGTTGCGAGGTGTTCCTCGACCAGACCCATTTTGATGGGAGGGAGAGCCGTTCATTTCCGGTGAAAGGTGAGAAGGCTCTCCGTGCAGAGAACCAAGATTCGCACCTGAGTTGTAAGTATATGTTGGACCACGGTTCCCGTTGTAAGCAGTGTTATTTTCATGCGGATATTCTGCGTCATGCTCATGATCTGCTTCTTCTTCACCCGTTCCATGGCCCACCTGCTCGTTTCCCTGGCTGTGCGTATAGGAGCCGTTCTTGTGATCAGTATGTTCGAGCTCTGAGCCTAATCCCGGCGCGCGAGATGTCGGAGGGCCCATCTCATTCTTCAAGTAGGGATTACCCGGCATCGGTGCGCAACGTGTCATAGCTTGCTGTTGCACATTTTGTTGGGGGGCATATTGAGCTTGCTGCGATGTAGCGGCAGAGTACATTGGCCGGGAACTGTCATAAGACTGTTGATTTTGATAGCTTTGCATATTCTGCATCGAAGCTCCTGGAGGGGTGGTTGCTGGTGTGTTGGGTGTGGAATGTACGTGAGAATCAATTGGAACAGACTGAGTGCTTTGAGCACCTGTCCAGTCATATGAATTCCCTTGATTACCCATACCCATATGACTAGTGCTCGAGGCGCTTGTGGGAGGGGTCGGGAAAGTGTGCGCACGATCTAAGGCCGGTCTTCCAACTCCGGGGTGTGGGGCTATGGAATGGGGTGGCTGTGGAACGTGCGAGCCAACGGGGTTATTCATCGAGTGATGATGATGGAGAGGTGGCGGTTGCGAGTTGGGAGGGCCAAGGAGACCCCCTTGTTGCTGTTTGCTGTTGTCGAGCTTGCGACGCTCTGCCGCAGCCATGACAGCATTCGTCCTGTTAGAGTTCGTTGGGTGATAGAGTAAGGCGCCTATGTTATGCACAAACAGAGGATACAGAAGTTCGGTTATCTTCTCCTTGTTCGCGAAATCTAAAGCACGCTCAAAAGGTATCCTTTCAAACTAATTAGTCCTCAGTCAAGTAGATTTCGCCTAGAGGGTTCGCACCAAACTCCTTTTAGGTGCATCGGGCCAATTTTGACCACATGTCGCATCTTCTCACTTTTGAGTATACCATCGCGGCGACCTCGAGTCATACCTGCGACATTGAGGAGCTTTGTCCCGTTGATCATGTGATTATCTGTAACCTATCATCAGTCGTTGTTCGGCAGCATTTGTCTCGTAAGGCGAAACATCTCGCCAATGCGGCTGCATGCAGTGGGCCGTACCGTCTCGTCTTGCAACGCATACACCCTTTGCTTCAACCTGAAAACACATACTGCCTTCGTCTTCCCACAGAGTCGCCGTAACTCGAGGCTTCATCCCAGGAGGCGCGACCTGACCTGTCGTATCGTAGTTTTGCGGAGAATATCCCTGGATACCCCCAGGAACACCACCATAGCCGTTTTGTGGTCCGCCTTGGGGCATTGCTGTCATAATTAGCCTGATTACTCGAAAATTGCTAGAATCGCAGAAAAGTACCTGGTAAGGGTAGCATCGCGTTCATCTGGGGACCCATGGAAGAAGATACGGGATGACTGCCACCCTGTGGCGACGTGACACCGTTTGTATAGCTATACTGGCCATACGAGTTTGGCGGTGGAGCATAGCCACCTGGTCCCGTCTGGAGGACCGGTGGTTGCTGTTGATACTGTGGGTAATGAGACATACCACCTGCGGTGGTTGGTTGAGGCGCATACGACTGTCCGGCCGACAAGTGTGACTGATGGGAATCCATATACTGTGGTGGTTGATTCATTGTGATGTTGTAGGGCTCAGCCACTTGAGTGTACGGTTGGATACCCTGAGGCTGGCTCGAGTACTCAGAATGTTCCGCTTGTTCTTCTGCTAGTCCGTGAGGTTGAGGAGCAATATTCTGAGACGTCGGAGAAGGTGAGGGAGTTTTCAGGCCAATCCCCGAGTTGGCACTAGGATATGACGAGGGACTCGTCTGAGAGGACGGATAGTGGCTGCCGTTGCCGTTCGAGGATGAATCGGACAGTCCAGAGCGAGACGAGTTTAAGCCGTAGGAAGTACTGGATGTGTATGATTGGGGTAGATGTAAGTTCGGTAACCGATCGCCTGACAGCAATGAGCGCTGAGAGTAGTGGGAGTTATACCACGGAATGTCGACGGGACCTCGAGTGTGGACCTGGGAGATTGAAGGGAGCTCCAGTTTTTCGGTATTGTGTGGAAAGGGCCTTGAGTGACCTAGAGGCAGGGATTGCTCCAATCAGGCAAGAATTGAAGCAAAGGATGCACCCGTCCTCAGTCAAAACTTAGTTTGACAGAAGGCTGATGTGAGGCCTCGCAGGTTTTCCGAGGTAAAAGCGTCCACCGTGATTTATGGTCGCCGGTGTCCTCCTGAGCTAATCCAATTGTCTTCTGCTGTTATCTACCACGTTGAACGTACAACGCAACCGGATACCGTTTGCCTTTCTAAGCCTGGGGCTGAAAAGGTAGCAAGCTGTGGCGTAAAGTGTTCTCAACCAAGAGAACCAAACCAACCGGTAAGACGATCGAGTATGAACGTCCGCGGTCTCTGCAATCTGCAACTGGTGCACGAGGTTGGCAGTTGCTCTTTCGACTTAAGTGGCAATGCAGGTCTGACAGGCTGATGTATACAGGGTCGTAACAGGAAACCCCACGCTTGGGCTGGTGAGTAGATAAGGCGAATGTACTGCAATGTTGACGTGAGGCTCGTTTCAGATCATTAAAGAGGAAAGCCCTGAAGGCGGTTTGCTGGTTTGACGTAGGCGAGTCGCAGCGGATGTATGTTTCTCACCGTGCTTTATCGGAATAGGCAAAGGTGCGAAGTTCAAAGGCAATAATCGCTTCAGGAACGCGTCTACCGGGTACTGGCGTATTGAGTAAAGAAAGGTCGTGGATGGCCGTTACTATCGTTGCTTATGGGCTGGACAAAATTTGGTCTCGTTAATTCTGCAGCAGAGCCGTTAGTTAGGCGCAAGCGGAATGCAGACTAGCGATAAGGTAGGCAGCATTGTCAGAACGGGATGTACCTGTACATACCTTGCTGCTCCGTGAAGTAATCATGCAAAAGTGCACAGCGCTCGACCAAGTCAGAACGCACGAGGGGCGGAGGAAGGAAAAGGGAAGGGAAGAGGAGGTTGGGGTGCGTTGTTGGTGGTGGAGGGAGCGAATTTTTAGCGCGAGGACTGGCGCGAAAACACCGGCCTTTGGATTGTCGCTGTGATAGGACACAGAAGGCTGAAGGTACAATCTTTAATGGCACCTTAGGGACAGTGAGGGAACGAATGTAAGACGGATGGCTTTCCAGAGGTTGATGATCCTTCGAGGAAAGAATCTTCGATCTGTAGATTTGGGGATGGGAAGATATCGTCCAGCATGCGTAACGGAGATTGTCAGGTCCAATTGGCCCAAATAACAAGGATTATGGCTACAGCTGTGCTTTGCCCCAGGTGGGTAATGAGAAGGGGAATAACAACAACAGTAAGTTACACCGTTCAGGCTGTGAGTTGAATTGGATTTGACCGTCAGTCGGTGGAGACTGGAGAGCTGCAATGCGATGCGCTGCGGGAGAACGGGCCCTTTTACAGCAGACGCAGATTGCGGGACGGCGCGCCAGCTACGCAGGGAATTTCTAGGAGGATGGTCAAGCTGATGGCCCTGATACAATACTAATCGATTCAAGACCAGACGTTCTTTTAGGTTGCGGTACTCCGTTCAACGCCGCAACAATAATGTTTGGGCATGGGCCAATTGTACCACGGTCCAAATATTGGACGGCGGAAGAAGCAGCAAAGAAAGATTACCCAGAGGTGGTCTGTGTCATGTGAAAGCTTCGTTGGAAAGAAGCTAAGCCATCTGTCTTACAAGCGTCGGCGTGCGTCTGGGCTGCAGCGGAATTGCAACCTAGTTCTAGTCGACTGCATGCAGGCAAGCGACGAGACGACCCACTGCTACGATCGAATCAAGTGCCCCCAAGTGCCCCCAAGTGCCCCCAACCCTGTCGTTAATTTAGATCTACAAAGGGTCCTGACCAAACGGAAGAGGTCCAATCAAATCGCAGTTTTGGATCAGCCTGCTCGAATGTTGAGACTTCAGGCTTGGATTGCTGGGGCATCGTTGACATGCATGGAGCGGTAGAGAGAGCTTATTGGTTTATCATCAGACTTGGCGGGAGATTGGAATGGGGCAGCTGTCATCGAAGCTTCATGGGATAGCGAGCGAACGTTGAGGGAAAACCGGAGGGGTGAAGCCTCGTTTCCCTCGACTTGGGGAGGAAAAACGTTCATTGTGGAAGCGGAGGAGGCGAAGTTCGGGAACACAATCATGCTTTAGTCTGATTTGCCTAGCTAGGGAACGGAGATCAACCGAATGGATGCCTGTCTGGTGGGGCGGCAAGGGTGGGAAATAACCACGCTCTATCTTCCGTAATCGCGCCGAGTCACGATGGTCATCTGGACGAACACTCGCAAGGACAAAGGAACCCTTTCTTGCTTCTGTTGTACGATATCGGAATTGATGTTGGAGGAGTGAGCCGAGACAAATCGATTGTAGAATTGCAAGGGTGTTCTCCTCGATCGTTCGGATCGAGTATGGTGAGTGGAGTGGAGTCTACGAATGAGAGGGAAGAGGTAGGTACGGTACAGCGCTTGACACTGACAGCGATAAGGCAGCCAGAAGAGGATATGACAATTGACAGTCCAAAATACTGTGAGTGTGATGACTAAAATAATAATGCTCAAGGATACCTTACCGAATGAGAAGGGGATCAAGGAAGGCTGCTGGACTAGGCATCAAACGGGCCTTAGCTTGAGAAAGTCTACCCGCGGGGTGGTGTGCAGAGAACGATTTGATAGGAGAGATTTTGGGCGGTGTGGAGGGATGCGCTGGCCATCAGAACCGAAATCCGGGAACGACGAAAACGAGACCGAAAGGTAGAGGCGCCGCATCCGTGGAATGTTGATGGACGATGAGCTCGTCGTGACTCGTGAGCTAAAGTCAGCAACGTGGCACAAGACAAGAAAAGCCGATGCCATGATTGGGATTCCTCGTATCCCTTGGTTCAGATTCGCCGATCTCCAACAAGATGATTTCATCGCATACCGTACAGTACATAGTACTCTTCGTCAGTCCGACCAGGAAGTAGAAGCTGGCGAATGAGCGCAGGCTTCTCCATGGACACAAGAGCATCATAACACAGTGGAACTAACGTCAAGCCACCGGCACATTTGTTCGAATTGGTCAAATAATCTTCCAAACGTTGGAAATTTGGAATATTGCTACCGTCGACCCGCGATGAGGAAGTGCATGTGGATCTCCAGAAGTTGCAGGAAGCGATGTCACTGCAAGATTAAGCTTGCACTGCATCCGCTTCGCTAAGGCTATCCAATGTCTCAACCCCAGGGGCACAGTCCACATTGTCAATATCATCAAGGATCAACGAACCCGAATTGAGCGCTATCCATCGCACATCTTTGTGAGCATTCTGAAATCCTGATAACTTCTTAAGCGCCCCTACCATTTGGCATCAGACGACGGAAAGGGAAGGCACTCCACACCACGCACACGTTTCGTGTGCCACAGCAAGGCACAGCTTGTTTCATGGTGCTCGAACATGGCAGCTATGTCGTACAACCGTTTACCAGGCGCAGTTGATGAACCTTTCTACTCAAGGCAACGAGTGCGGACTTTCGGGCATGAAAGACGTTTTGCAGAGTTTTCCTCGGTCTCCGAATCTCCAATCTTGACTAGTTTCCGCAAAGGCTAAGATGGGGAAAGTATATTAATGGACTCCACAAGTAGAGTACTCTAGTTCCATATCACTGTCAGAGACCCACCTATTCTTTATCGATGATTGGTGTCATCGCCATCCCTACACCATACACACAATATACAATCTCCTCCCAACGGCAACTGCCAGTTTACTGGTCAAGTTTCGCCTGCACCAACCCGCTGCTGCATATGCGAGTATGACCCGCTGCGGGGGGGTGCTGCCGAAGAGAGCGGCGCCGAATCCGTTTCCTTTTTCATCGAATATTCAATCCAGATGCGGTCGTCGCTTGTATCAGATGTGGTCGTAGTTATCGAGGCGCGAAAAGTCAAAATGGAAGCGAACAGCAATTTTCGTGGCCTCCAACTCAGCAAAATCCTTCCGATAGGCTCCGATTTTGAGTACTCCCAAGCAAACCTGGACGACAGGGACACACCAGGGGTTGGAAGCTTCCCAGCCAATGACTGCTGACCACGTCTCTCTGGCAACCCCCCCCCCTTCCCACCTCCCATCCGAATCTCTGATCACTTCATAGGGCAAGCCACTCACAAGAATCCTTTTACGGCACAGTAGTGGTTCCACCAGCCTGCTCAGACAACCATCTCGTCGTTACTCTGTTTCCCTCATTGATTGGATTGTAGGCAAAGCATTTGTTCGACAGGAAACGGCGCTGCTGCAGAGATCGGCTGCCCTTACTGTTGTTTGTTGCTAACCCCTCTTCTCGGATACTGTTCCTCCAGCGAGCCCAGGAAGCACACACGCACAAGATATCGCAAAACTCGGTAAAACGGTAATGGATGCCTCGACTTCAGACTTACCTGAGGCCTGTACCTTGTGGGTACCGCTACTTATGTCGTACAGATGGCAGTGCATGCAGTGTGGCAGAGCCGCAACAACGTCTTTTGTTACCGTAAATACCCACATGCACGACATTGGCAAGCTGATGACAGACGGGGCCAAAAGCTCCGTGATAAAATCTCGGACAATAGTATGTCAACTCGAAGGTACAAAAATCGTGGTTGCTTATCGTACCTTTTTGTCCTTCCGATATAAACTAAGCGAGCCCTAAAGCAGATCATTGACATTCCACCCAAAACGAGCTTGTCGTTGCTATTAACCATGGACAAATCTTATCAAGCACCATAAGTCGTAACGTGCCAGTTCTGTTAAACATTCTGGTTCTTTGAGAATCAAGCATGGACTTTTTTCTTCGTTCGGTTCTCTCTTTTTGCTGAGTGACTGGTTCGAAGCATCAAAAGCATTGTCACTTTTCCCGAGATACCTCTACGTCCGGAGTACCTTTATGCATGGGACTAGCCTTTGCACTATGTCAATTTGCATCTGCAGATAAATCCGGAATTTCTTCGTCGTCGAAAAGGTAGATTTTTGGCCAGCAGACGAGAACCTTTTAGAAGCGCTCCGGTCATTGCAATGCAGCTATCAAGATCAAATGCGTGCATCCGAACTGTTCAGCCACTAGAGGCGACTTGAGAGCCGATATCGTGGCTGCCTTCGCAGGACTCCTCGTTCCTATGTAGCCTGTACGACCGAGACTGGCCGATCCTCAACGGTCATGATCAAAAGCTACTTACTCGACTCAAGCTCTTTGGTCGTTAAAGACATCAAATAAAGACGTCAATTCTCTGATGCTCAATGAGATAACACCGAGTTACTCCGACTTGCATCGCAGTGTGACGATAAGCATATGTGCTGCGTGTCTCGCCGAGTCCACGGCAGAATTGGGTCCTATGATCAACTCCAAGCACGCTATTTCATTACAGCGCATCGACCAGTCCATTGATTGAAAAGAACTGAGCTCATCGACCAATCTTATATCGCTTCGCTGAGTACGCCATCTGCGCATATACTACCTGCTTGTTCTATGCAGCACGTGAGAGTTAGGACAATAGTCCGCAGCTTTAGCCAAGCCAGACTTTTTTCACAATGTCCTCTTTAGCGGAGAGAAATCATTAACCCCACAAAATTGATCGTCGTTTCTCGATCAACTTGCCAAACCTATATATACTCTAAAATGAGAACCTAAAGTAAGAAGAACGTGCCATTCAAAGCCAATCCTCCAGTGATCCACGACCTGACTTAACTAGATGGCTATGAGATTACCTCGGGAGACCTCAAGAGGCAACTAAAACGCATCGGCTATTAAGAGAAGACTCCTAGACCTTTTCTCACTTCCAAAGGCGTGTCAGAGCTCCAACGGGCGTGCCTCGATATCAAAGCCTGAAACATTCTCTCCACCTTCATGCCACCGTAAAAAAATGGCGATGCCATCGACCCTAGAGGCCTTTCCAACCACATTCGTCCCCATAACTCCCGGCACCATGACTCCCATCACCTTTCCCAACGCCGATCACCCTTTCCAACCCAGCCCACAAAACCCGCAAGCCCAGGATCCCAATTTCCACGACCCTCATGCACAAATGCCACCTTGAATTTCTCTCATATCAGCCACCCTCCACCCGCACACTGTAGAACCCTGCCCTTTGAGAACAAAAGAGCATTGAGTTAAAGGGGGTCAAGGGATGTGAGTTTATTTAGGAGTAAGGGTGACCGGATGAGCGAGTACGGGATCAGGAAATGAAAGGACGGAGAAGAAAAGGGGCCAGGGAGTGGGAGAAGCAAGTTGAGAGGATGGATGATGCTGCGCAGATGGGATGGTGTGAGTGCAGAGAAGGTGGTTAGGAATTCCTCGGGGGAGAGGGGCGCGGATTGAATCTAGAATTAAGGATAAATATTTCACTTTCATTATATATAGAGATTTACACTTTGGGGTTTTTGCTACTGGTTTGATCATGTGACTGGATCGAGACGGTGCAACAAAAGGTTCCTGAGCGGACGATCCGTGGTTGTACAATTCGACAGAGCTTTGCTGAAAGAGAGAAGATATTTTTATCGAAGGTAGGGGAGTATTCCAGAGGCGGTAATTAGAGATGACGCCGAACAAAACCCCAATATACTTCGCCTTTAGCTATCGTAATGAGAAATATTTCACAGCGACGGTTAATCCAGAAGAGAAAGAGGTTTAAAACCCTTATTGCTTAGATTTGTGCTCAAAAAGAACATCGAATGCACGTACAGTACAGTACGTTTGAAAAAACCGCGTTTTGCAGGAACAGTACTTTCTAGCCCTGCTCGAATCTTTTCTAATATGAGCAGATTTTCCGCTCAAAGCTGATCAGATTGATTGTAGATCTACCTTTTGCACTTGTCGAAGGATTTCGTCAGTGGACGAGAAGAAAAAGAAAAAGAAAAAGAAAAAGAAAAAAAAGCGAACGACCTATCCAGCCCCCCTTTTTCCCCTCTGAGATTGATGAGAATTAAAGATGAGGTTTTTTGGGGTGGGGGGGGGGGGTGGTTTTTATTT
>JAABVA010000790.1_pt1 | contig 37354 bp, 39 predicted proteins | sample 5560331 | NCBI WGS metagenome assembly JAABVA01 (sample SAMN12812661, study PRJNA571458) | rock metagenome | isolation source: Antarctica rocks | place: Antarctica: Victoria Land, Mt New Zealand sud | collected 2016-01-07 | reverse complement strand
TGAAGCATGTCCGGGGCGTGCCGATGTTCCCGCTCATTGCCTGGTGCAGCCTGGTGCCGCCCTTGCCCATGCTGCTGCTGTCCGCCCTGTGGGGAGAAGCATCCTTGCCGGCTGCCGTCGCTGGTGCGTCGTGGGTCAGTCTGGGCGGTGCCCTCTTCCTGGGTGCCGCCACGTCGGCTTACGCGATCTGGGGTGGGTTGCTGGGCCGCTACCCGGCTGCTGTCGTAGCACCCATGGCGCTGTTGTCACCCGTGACGGGAGTGGTTGTGTCGGCCATGGTGTTCGGCGAACGGTTCACCTCACTGCGCTACGCCGGCATGGCCCTGATCCTGGCTGGGCTAGCCGTCATCGTCTTGCGAGTACCTAACCGCACCGTCACCCCTCCTGTCCCAAGAATGGAGTGATGCCTGTCCGTCGAATGAACCATGATGGACACTGCGCCGGGCGTAAGCCAGTCCAGTTTGTCAGCCTGTCTCGACGCCGAATGACTGCTTAATCCCGCGCTGGCCCTTTGGCGTGACCGTCACGGCGCGCGTGCCCTCGATCCGGCGCACCCAGCCCAAGGTGAAGCAGCACTCGCACAGGGCAGCGCCCACGGCTCCTGCAACGTGCGAACGGCGTTCGCTCCAATCCAGGCAGGGGCGGCAGAACACCCGGTCGCAGCCGCGCTTGGCCGCACGCCCCTCAGCAGCGTGCAGGTCCACGCCCAGCGACCGCAGGAACGCCGCGCCGTCCGGCGTCACGGCCCCGCCATCCGCTGACAGCTCGATATGGCCTTGCTCCACCATCGCGTCCGCCATCGCCACGGCCAGCCTGCCGGCCAGGTGATCGTAGCAGGTGCGGGCGGCCCGCATCGCCACGTCGCGCGGGCCGACGACGACGGGGCGCCGCACCCGGTCCGCTGCCGGTCCGACCTCCGCCACGGCCATGATGCCCTCCAGCATCCGCGCTACCCCGGGCGAAGCCAGGCGGTGGTAGCGGTGCCGGCCCTGCTTCTCGACTGCAAGCAGACCGGCAGCGGTCAGCCGGGCCAGGTGCCCACTTGCAGTCTGCGGCGCGACGGACGCCGTGCGCGCCAGCTCGGCCGCGGTCAAGGCGCGCCCGTCCATCAGCGCCGCCAGCATGTTCGCGCGTGCCGGGTCGCCCACGAGTGCCGCGGTTTCCGCAAGGGCTGTGGTGCTGACCATGGCGTCTCGTCCCGCTCCTCTATGCCGCGCTGTCCACTGCCAACATAGCGCGGCCAAAGGTTTCTTGCTTCGGCCGGGACCGTAGCTTCCCGCTTCGTGCAAGAGGCAGCTTGCCCGGGACGCAACGCCCGGAGCCGTTCATGCCCCTCGACGCCCTTCTCCCACCCCAACCCGGCGCAGGCGCCGTGCGGCGGGTTGGGACCCTCGCCACCCGGACCTGGCGTGCCAAGCTCTATGCACCTACGGTGGCGGCGGGTGGCCTGCGGCCGGAGGACCTGGCCGCCGCGGAGCGTGCCTACCGTGCCGGCGTCGTCGGTCCCGTCGCGGCTCCTACGACTGGCTTTGCCCTGCTGCGGCCCGGTTTCGGGGGTGGGAGCCTGGTGTTCTCGGCTTACTGGTGGGAGGGCGCGGAGCTGCGCCGGACCAGCCTGTTGCTGCCAGGCTGCGGCGGTCCGCCGCGGCGCCAACCTGATGCAGCCGGGCGAGTCGGGAACGTGGACGAGGTGCTGCTGATGGCGCGCGAGGCCGCGGCCTGGTGCCAGTGCGTGCTGGACGCGGACAGGCCGTCGCTGGACGCCTACCTGGCGCAGTGCTGCGCGTGAGCGCCGGAGTGGCGGCATCCGGCTTCTTCGGCTGGCGCGTGGTCTGGGCGGCCTTCGCCGTGGCGGTGTTCGGCTGGGGGGTGGGCTTCTACGGCCCGCCCGTGTTCCTGTATGCGATCCATGAGGCCCGCGGATGGCCGGTGTCGCTCGTGTCCGCGGCGGTGACGTGCCACTTCCTGCTCGGCGCCGTTGTCGTGGCCAACTTGGCGACGCTGCACCGGCGCTTCGGCCTGGTTGCGGTGACGCGCGCAGCCGCCATCGCCGCAGCACTTGGCTTCCTCGGCTGGGCCTTGGCGCGGGAGCCGTGGCAGCTTTTCGCGGCCACGCTGCTGACCGGCTTCGGCTGGGCTGCCACCGGGGCGGCGGCAATCAACGCCATGGTGTCGCCCTGGTTCGCCCGGCGGCGGCCAGCGGCGCTCAGCACGGCCTACAACGGCGCCAGCGTCGGGGGCGTGGTGCTGTCGCCGCTGTGGGTGGTGCTGATTGCAGCCCTCGGCTTCACGAGTGCTGCCGCGGCGGTAGGTGCCCTCATGGTGCTGACGATCTGGTGGCTGTCCGGCCGTTATCTCGGCCGCACTCCGGCCGGCATGGGGCTGCTGCCAGACGGCGATGCGCCCGGCACCCCGGCGCTGGCCCGCGCCGGCAGCACGGCCGAACCCTTGCCGGGCGCCGCCTTGTGGCGCAGCCGGCGCTTCATCACCCTGGCCGCGGCAACGTCGCTTGGCTTGTTCGCCCAGATCGGCCTGATCGCGCACCTGTTCTCGCTGGTGGTGCCGGCGCTCGGGGTGCAGCTCGCCGGGTTCGCGGCCGGGCTGGCGACAGCCTGTGCCATCGCCGGACGCACCGGCATGGGATGGTTGCTGCCACCTGGCGCGGACCGGCGGCGTGCTTTGGCGCTCAACTATGGCTTGCAGCTTTGCGGCTCGCTGGTGCTGCTGACCGCGGGTGGGACGAGCATACCGCTCCTGCTGCTTGGCGTCGTGCTGTTCGGGCTGGGGCTGGGCAACGCCACGTCGCTGCCACCGCTGATCGTGCAGCAGGACTTTGCGCCCGCCGACACCGCCCGCGCCGTGGCCCTGGTCACGGCGTGCAGCCAGGCTTGCTACGCCTTCGCCCCCGGCGGCCTTCGGGCTGTTGCGCGATCTGGGCGCCACGGTAGGCGCGCTCCAAGGCAAGGGCGCCACGCTGCTGTTCACCACGGCGGCCGTCGTCCAGCTCGCCGCGGCGGGCGCCGTCATCCTGGGCCGCCTGGCGCCGGCACGGCCGGCAGTGGCCCAAGCCTGAACACGTCACCAAGGAGCATCGTCATGCGCGTCCTCGAACGGCTGTTCTGCAATTACATGTGGCTTGCCTGGGTCGGTCTCCTGGTCAGCGACCGGGGTGCCCGCCCGGAACAGCAGCCCACCATGCCAGGCAGCAGCGGGGAGGCGTGCCGGTGCCTGATGCCTGATCGGACCATCCTGCCAGGGTGGTGATAACTGTCCGTTATACGAACCCCGACGGACATTGCGCTGGGTGCTGGCCATACCACGCAGTCAGTGAGCGTGACCCCCAATTGTGCGATGCTACCAAACGCGGCAGCCTACCCACACCGGGAAGCAAACTTGCCTGGGTCGGCACATGATCTTGGTGAAGGTTCTCGAAAGTGGAAGCTCGATTCGATCACCTCACCGTCGCTGCCCCGTCCCTTGAGGAAGGCATGAGCTGGGTGAAACAACAGCTTGGTGGAGTCCGCCTTCTTGCAGGAGGCGCCCACCCGCGCATGGCAACTCACAACCGTCTGCTCCGCCTGAGCGCAACCACCTTCCTGGAAGTGATCGCGGTTGATCCCGCGGCAGAACCACCAACCCGGCCGCGCTGGTTTGGCCTGGACAGCGACACCATGCGCTCACGGCTGGCTGAACGGCCCCGGCTTATCGGATGGGTGGCGGCAGTGTACGATCTTCAGCAGGCGATCACAGCCTGCCCCATCGCCACCGGACCTGCGGAACCAATCTCTCGCGGCACGCTCCACTGGCTTATTACGATCCCGGAAGACGGCTCGCTTGTGGAGGGCGGCACGATGCCGACCTTGATCCAATGGCCAGCCGACCGGCCGCATCCAGCAACCGGGATGGCGGACCTCGGTTGCTCGCTGCTCAGCCTGGACTTGGAGCATCCGGAGCCACATCGACTTGGCGCCGCCCTGGACGCCATCGGATTTGACCGGAACGGAGCCGTTTGCATTTCACCAAACCCGTCCGGACCGCGCTTGTCTGCCTCGATCCGCACACCTGACGGCGTTGCCGTTCTACAAAGCTGAACGGCGGGTCTCATCCAACATTCCCGAGAGCGGCCAGGCTCTCTCTGTCCTCCAAACGAGGGTCAATCGCCTTTTCCGGAACCGGGCAAATAAACAAGGACTACGACATGACCCTCCCCCAGGCCGACCGGCGCTTCCTCACGACCGTTGAAGGCGTGCCCGCATCGCCCAGCCCGATCAGCAACGCTGTTGTCGTGGGTGGCACCTGTTGGATCAGCGGCCAGCTCTCAGTGGCCGAGGATGGGCGATACCGATCGGGCACGGCCTTTGAGGAGGCTGAACGCGCTTTCGAGCTTGTGTTCCGGATCGCGGAGGCGGCCGGCTTCGGTCGCGGCGACATCGTGTACGTGGACCTGGCATTTCAGGATCTCGATGATTTGGCCGAGGTCAACCGGCTCTATGGTGCCCTGTTCGCCGAAGGACGCCGGCCGGCGCGCACCGTATATCAGGCCGCGCGCTTGCCATTTGGGGCGAAAGTGAAGGTTCAGGCTGTGGCTGCCCGGCTGCCGTGATGCAGACTGCCTGTCCGTCAAAGGTGTTGGGTTGGGGCCTTTTAGGCAACCGCAGCGTCCCATGGCGCCAGGACCTCACGCGCGGGCCGCGGTTCAATGGCGGCAGTCAGCCCGTCGATCAGCTCGACCAGCTTTTCATGGGGCACGGCGGGCAAATGGGTCGGCTGCGGCGCCCGTAACCCGGTCGCGTAGAGAGACAGGGCAGCGCGGGCGGCAATCTTTGCCTCCGGCACCGTGAGGCCGCCGGCACGCTCGACCAGAACGAGTTGCTTGAGCACGTCGCTGTCCACGGCAATCGGCAACACGACAGACGGCGGGCTGGCGTCTTCCAGGGCGTCGATCTCGGCAGCCCGCAACATGCCGCTGAAAGCATGGGGCAGGGCGTCCACAACCTCCGCGTCCTCGGCTGCCAAAGGCAGCGCGGACACGGGCAAGTCGTCCGGCAGCGACACGGCTGCGCACCGGCTGGCCTCGACGGCTGGCACCCCGGCAGCCAGTTCCCGTCCGTAGCTGGCCAGCAGCAGTCGCAATCCTTCGGACATGCCGGCGTGCCCGGCGTCGGAGGTCCCGGCGCTGCTCAAGAGTGCCTTGCGCGCCATGGCAACAGCGGCACCGTCCTTGTGCAGGTCCGGCAGATGCGGAGGCGGCAGGACGCAGGGGCGGTTGCGGCGGACCGCACCGGCCATGTCCAGCTTGGTATAGGGAATGCGGGCATGCACCAGGCGCGATCCGAACACCAGGATGGCCTCGCCGGGCTTGAGCTTGCGCACGTCGGCCCAGCTCACCCGGTTGACCTCGCGCACCTCGGAGTTGTCGGAAACGACGCTGTCATTGGTGTATTCGGAGGTGTTGCGGAACGAAGTGGATTGCGTGACCTGCATCGTGCCGGCTGTCTTCTCGACGTAGGTCCGCGTCTCCCCGCCTTCCTGAAGGCGCATGATCACCTGGAGGTTGGCATTGCCCAGCAGCGAGAATAGGCGTTCGCCGATCCGCGCCTTGAGACCTGCGGCCTCTTGGAAGCCAAGCAGAAACTGCATCCGCAGCCCACGGGCCATGGCCAGCATGGCATCCATGCCGGGCGTGGCGTAGTACACCAGCTCGTCGAACACCACGCGGAAGGACGCCAGGGCGTCGGCCGGCTGGTTGGCGATGATGTCGTCATACTCCCCCTCGACGCGCCCGCCGAGACTAAGGGCCATGACGCTCTTGAGCATCGCCACGATGATCTTGCCGAGGGCGGCCGTCGTCTTTTCCGACCCTTCCAGCACGGGCAGGATGACCACCAGCACTCGGCGGTTCAGCACCACGTCGCGCATGTCGATGTCGCCGCTCTCGGTGCGGAAGATGTGCCCGAGCGTCATCAGCCATTGCGAGAACACCTCGGTAAGCTGCATGGCGACGAACGAGTGCTGCTCGGCCGGCTGGGTGCTTTTCTGGTCCTTGATGGACACGTCCAGGTCGAAGCCGCCGGTTTGCCCGAGGTAGTCCCGCAGCCCCTGGACGTATTCGTTCGGCAGGTCGTGGAGATCGAGCGTCTGGACCGCGCCGGTCTTGGAATCGGTGAACTTGACGTGGCGGGTCTGGGCGATGCGGACGACGTTGGCCAGCTCCGTCAGGTCCCGCACGCGCTCCAGCGTGGTCGGCACGCCGCGCTCAGTCCGCAGCCATTCCAGAATGGGAGCGATGATGCCAAGGAACGCCACCACGCGACCGTGGAACATCGCCGAGTTGCCGTCGCCGCCGGGTTCGTTGAGTTGCCCGACCAGGATTTCGCGGATCATGTTGGCGCGAGCTTTGGAGAACGGGGCCAGCGTAAAGCTGTCCGAGCCGTTCGCGGTCAAGAAGTTGAGGATGAACACGTCATCCTCGCGCCCATACTTGCGGCAGAGCGCCATGAACTCGGCGTAGAGCTTCGTCTGGCCCTTGCCGTCCACGTAAAGCACGCCCGAGCCTTGAGCGAGCGCGTTGACAAGGGCCAGCGATTTCAGTGCCTCGGTCTTGCCGCTGCCCGTGGTGCCTGGCACGGCCACATGCTGGGGAATGTCTTCCAACCCATTCCAGCACTGGTATTTCGTGCCAAGCTGGTGCCCCAGGTAGTCTGCCCCCTGGCCCATCCGAGGCTTGTTTCGCTCGTCCAGGTCGTTTGGATCGCGGAGACGCGCCTTCATGGGGGTCCGCATCGGAAGCCGGACCCGGCCGCAGAACACCGCGCCCGCGTAGAGCAGGGCAGGGGGCACCACGAACTCGACGGTCCCAGGAACGAGCGCCACCGCAGCCGCGCCCGCGGCCAGCACCCCGGCGCACGTCGTGCCTTCGCGCAGCTTCTCCCGCCACCGGACGTTCCAGCGGCGGGTATCGCGGTGCAGTTCGCCGCCAAGCTTCTCGTGGTGTTCCTGCGGTCCGCTCAGGCCGGATCGTGCCATTGATCAGCGGCCTATCGTTGGTGATTGCTCAGTGCTCACGACGACAGCAACTCCGTCCGGCCATCTCGATGTGTCCAGAATACGAACTCTCTCCCGTCCAGAGTAATCCTTGTAGGACCCCTGCGCTTTTGAAGTTGCCAAGAGAACTCCCTACAGAGCAGTTTTGTAACGTCCCAAAATGCAAACGCAAACACGATGATTTGTGCGACGAACAGAGGGAGATGGGCAACCGTTCCCAATATAACTGCCCAACGCAATTCAGGTCGTCTTTGAATCGTTCGAGTTTGATCAGCGCTCACGACATTGCCTCGCATTGGCTGAGCTTCATGCTGTCCTCCCTATCGCTTCAAGCCGAACGGGTCGGCATCGGGCACCGCAGGTTGGGGAAAAGGACCCGATGCGGCGGGCGGCAATGCCCGCGGTGCCTGGATGGCGTTGGCAGCAGCAAAATCCGGCAGCAACGCCGATCGCTCCAGGGCAGAGGTTTCAGCACGGGTTCCGGTTGATAGAGCGCGACTGTTGGACATGAAAGCGACGCCGGCCCCGCCCGCGGCGGCTGCCGAGAAGCCGAGGAACACGAAGGTTGTCAGAAGGCGCCGCTTTGGGCGGCCCTCCTTGACGTTGGCAATAGGCAGAGCGTGCAGGCCGGACAGGTCAAGCCATGTGACCTCCCCGGCAGGGGCTTGTATCTCGACGGACCCGCTTTTGTGGCGGATGCAGATACGGGCGTGGGTGAAATCGGACATGGCGCGATCCTTGAAATTTACGCCTTGCGAACCTCGCCCAGCCCGGTGCGAACGGCATGCACTGCCGCGTCGATGACCGGCGTATGAAGCGGCTGCCCTGCCAGAGCTTCGGCAGCCCAATGGGCACGCGCGCCCAGCGCCTCGACGTAGGGGTTGGGCATGCCGAGGCTGTGCAAGGCATACCAAAGCCCGCGATCCACCAGCTTGAGGCCGTTGAACTGCGCTGGCGCCAGCACGCCGGCCTTGTCCCGGGCGTGATCAAGCGCCGCCATCAGCGCCGTCGTCTGGAATGCATGCTTTGCTGCGACCTCGACGCACCCGGTCGCCACGTCCCGGTCGGCAAGGATCACATCCGCCCGCGCCACCAGCTCCGCGGGAACGTCCAAGGCATCCTGACCGTCTCCCTTCGCAAGGCGCTGGGCAAAGTCGCCGAGCAGCCGAGTGGCTTCCGCGCGTTCCCGAATGCTATGAAGCGCGAACGCCGCGAACAGGAGCCGGGCATGGGGCTGGGCAGCGGCCGGACCTGTCCACACCGGCCCGAGTTGGCGAACCAGCGCCAGGCGGCACAGCATGGGCTGGAACCCCGCCTTGGCATCCCAGGCATGGCGCGCAATCCACTCCGGCGCGTGCAGGGCAAAGTCGTTGGCCCGCAGCAGGCTGGGCTTCGGCTCGACCAGCGGCTGCTCGCGCCCGACATAGGCGCCCGCGCACCGGAACGGCTCGCCTTGCGCGCGGAACACGCCATCGGCGTCCAGCAGGGTGCGGAACCGCCGGGACGGCGCGAAGAAGTAGGCGGCCCCTGCCAGCATGAGCAGGACGACGCACGCCGGCGTGCTGACCGAGCTGCCCACGATGTTGACCAGGCGACCAAGTTGCGCCAGCGTCATCTGGTCGGGCGGGATCGACACCACCTGCCGATCCACGCCGTCATAGTAGGACGTGAAGGAATGCAGCGCCTGCAATTCGGCGTGCTTCCACACCAGCAGGGCGTAGGCAATCTGCCCATGCAAGTTGATCCATAGCCAGACGGCGAGCACGGCAACGGCCAACAGGAGCAGCAGGTAGAAACTAAGCGGCCGGTTGACGCGCGGGGGCGATTGCTCATCCATGATGCTTGTCTCCATGGCGGAGCTGCTGCACGGCCCGCAGAGCCTTGCCCAGGTATGCGCCTTGCAGGTCGGGCCGCATCGAATGGTAGCGCGCCACGCCTTCCCACAGGTTGCCGCCGCTCTCCCGTAGGTTCGTGCCAAAAATCCAGGCTGCGGCCTCCGCGTTGGCGCACAGGTCATCGCGGACCAGCCGCATCGCCTCCGCTTCCGGCACGCCCCAATACCGCGCGATCTTGGGCAGCCACACCTCGTTGACCTGGAACGGGCCGAGGTCGCCGGTCCCGTTGGTGTTGGGGCTGCGCATCCCGAGCCTGCCGCCCTCGACCATCAGCAGCACCACCATGGCCGCGGGCGGCACGTCATGCACCCGAGCGGCACCCAGGATGCAGGACTGCAACAAGGCGCCCTCACGAGGCTGCGCAGCCGCCGGAGCGGCGCCAACCGCCACCGCAACCGCCAACGCCGCCCAGCGCATCACGAGTGCCCCTGCAAGGCGTGCTGCCGCGCGAGGCTGGCCACCCGCGTCAGATCGTTGATCACCAGGGTGTCAGGCCCTCTGGCCCGCTCGATGGCTTCCACCAGGCAGAGCATCGCGACGGAGAACGGGATGCCAGCGACGGCGGCGACGCGGACGCCCAGAAGTCCATCCGTGTCCGGTTGCAAGTCGATGGCGATGGGCAGGCGCATGGCCTCCCGGCATACCGCGTCGGCCGCGGCCAGGAAGATCGGCAAGGCGCCATCGGCCGCGCCAGCGGTCTGGGCTTCCATCCGATGCGTCTCTCCCGTGGCTTCATCGGCCAAGGCCAGCGGCAGGCCAAGGCTTGCAAGGTGGCGCGACAGCAGCCCGCCCAGGCGCCCAACGTCCAAGCCTTCGCTCATGAGAACCGCCGCCGCTTCCAGTGCGGCACGGCAGGCCGTTCGCGCCCCGCCAGCAACCGGCGGCAGGTCCGCAGCGCCGCCGGGACGGTGAGGCCGAACCGCTCCGCGACGGCGAAGACCAGGATGCCGGCCACGGCGACGTAGAACGTCCACCAGGCCATGTGCAGCGCCCAGAGGACCATGGGGAACAGGATGCGGGCGTCGCAGCCCATGAAGCGCAGGGGGGAGCCGGTTTCGCGCCACATTCAGAAATCCTCCAGGAGCGTGGCCGCGGTGTCTTCGGAGATCAGCCCGGCCCGCAGCGCGTGGGTGGCCGCAGCGGCGAAGGTCTGCCCCTTCTCGGCCACCAGCCGGCGCGTGAGGCCAGGCCACTGGCTCACGGGGGTGTCCAGCAGGGCCTCACGCTCTTGCGGCCCGACGACGACGAACTCGCGGAGCTGGACGCGCCGCCCATCGGTGGACGGCACCAGCAGGCAATTCACGATGAGCCGCAGCGACTGCGCCAGGCTGATCGCCCGGTCCTCGCGTTCGTCCCTGGGGAACATGCCCAGGATGCGCTGGATGGTCTCGACCACGGAGTTGGTGTGCAGGGTCGAATAGACCGCGGCGCCGGTCTGCGCCGCGCCCATGGCGACCTGCATGGTCTCCCGGTCGCGGCATTCCGGGCTGAGCATGACGTGGAACCCCCGCCGCAACGCGCCGCGCATCCCGGCCAGGACATCGTGCATGTGCCGCGGAACCTCGGACGGGCTATATAGCCCGCGCGAGTTGATCCGGTCGAACTCGTATTCCAGCGGCAGCGCGAACTCGATGATCTTGCCGTGGAAGCCGGGATCTTCGAGCAGGCTGCGCACCATCCCGGCGAGCGTCCGGGTCTTGCCCGTGCCCACCGCGCCGCAGATCAGCACCAGCCCGTTGCGCGGCCGGTAGGCCCGCAGGATCGGCGCCTCGATGTCCATGGACGCCAGAAGCGGTGGATCGTTCTCGATCCGGCGCAGCGTGAGCTGAACCCCGTCCGCGCCGTTGGTCATGATCGACGTGCCGTTGACCCGGAACCGGTAGCGCTCCTGCGAAGGGGCCAGCGGCAGCCCGTTGCCCTCCCCGATGCGGTAGCGTTCCCCGCCGGGCGGCTGGACGACGTGCGCGATGTCGAAGTCCTGCGCCTTCTTCAGGTGGGCCAGCGCCGTAGGTCCATACAGCAGGTGCGCTGCACTGTTCACCTCCTCGGCCGTGATGGCGCGCGGCATGGCATCATGGAACCGCCCGTGCACCACCATCTTGACGGGCCGGTTGGTCTGGACGTGCAGGTCGGACATCTCGCAGCGGTGCGCCCACACGAACAGGTCATCCCACGCCTTGCCGTGCAGCACGGGCGGCGCTGCCGGCCAGGCATAGGGGTTCGGCGCCGTAATCGCGTTCATGGCCGCGGCTGCCCGATCAGGCCGCCCGGTGCCACCGGCGGCACCTTGCGCCAGTGCCCCGGCTTGGCGTTGAGGACGCTCCGGTTGCGGATTTCGATATCGGCGTCGTTGAGCCGCAGCACGGACCCGCCGCCCTGGACGCGCCGGAAGTTCATCCGCATCGTCGGTCGCTCGACCATTCCGGCCGCGAGCAGTTCCTTGTAGCGGAACATGCCGACCAGGCTGGAGCGCAGCGCGGACAGTTTGGCCAGGAACACCTCGACGGCCTGCGTTTCGCCCAGCGCCCAGCCCTCGGCCACCACCTGTTCCCAATACCTGACCTCATCCTGGTTCTTCGGGCGCGCGGCATCGGTGGGAGGCTCCGGCCGCGGGAACGCCTGCACCAGGTAGCTCCGCCAGTTGGGCGGCTCGGACCCGATCTCGGCATCCCGGGTGATGCGGTAGATGCGCGCCGTGGTCCGGGCACGCTGGCCGCCCTGTTCCAGCGCCATCGCGCGCTGCGCCTCGCTGACCACCGGGGGCAGCAGCAGCGTGCTGCCATCGCCCAGCGGGATCACCACGCGCCGGAAGTCGAACGCCTGATCCAGCTCGTGCTCGTGCTGCTGAAGCATCAGGTCGAGGGCATAGCCCCGCGCGTAGAGGCCGCCGGCCGCGCCGTAGCTGGTGCCGGCTTCCTTCAGGATGGCCGCGCGTCCTTCCGGGATACGAGATTCCGGGTTGAGGCCAGGCCGCGCCGCCATGAGCGTTTCCAGGGACGGCGGACGGTCCAGCGGCACGATGCCGGGCTGGATCGCGGCCCCGGTTATGGGCGAGTTGGCCGGGTCGGTGAGCGCCGCGGCCCGTGCGGGCGCATCCTGGAATGGTGTGGAGGGGTAGCCACTCTCGGCACGGGCGAGGGCTGGTGCGGCCAGCAGCGTGGCCATCAGCAGGGCCTTACGCATGGTGCACCACCAGGACCAGATGGTCATCCGGGCGCACCACGACATCGGCACGGGCCGCAGCTTGCGTGCCGGCGCGGCGGAGAAGGTCAAGCGCGGGCACGCCCTGCGCATCCAGCTCCATGGCCACCGGATCGGCGCCAGCGACGATATTGCTGCTGAACCGATATCCGATCTTTTCGGCCAGCGCGCGGGCCACCTCATCGAGGGGCGCATTCATGTGCAGCGATACCGCCGCGTTCAGTTCCGGATGGGGTGGCGCAGCGTTGAGGGAGACGGGGCTACCCACCGCTAGGCCGGCGCCCGTCGTCGCTGCCGCCAGCTCGACATCGTGCATGCCGGCGAGCAGCGCGCGCTCGGCATCGGCAGCGCCGGGGATGGACACTTGCGCCTCATGCGGCGTGGCGCAGGCGCCGAGTGTGGCTAAGACCAGAAAAGGCAAGCATTTGCGGAACATCCCTGAAACTCCATTCTGGGCATCGGAGGATGTTCCGTGCGGGTGCGAACGGACCCGGAGGTCCGTGTCAGGTGCGCCGAGCGGGATTTGTTTGCACATCGCCATCCTGATCTTCGCGCGCGAAATCGCGGCAGATGATCTGAACTTTACGATGGTGGATGACCGCAATTTGGCGCGTCTGTAGAACCATCAGCAGTTGGCGAAGGGACATGCGACCACGAAGACACAGAATGATCGCATCAAAGGTGTAAACCATCAGTCCTTCCTATCGGGCGTTGCGGATCTAGGCAGCCAGGCGAGGCACCAGGGCAAGGCCCAAGCCCTTGCCGTCCAGCAGCTCTTGCGCCAAGCCATCGACCACTTGCGTGCTGGCCCGGCTTTCCTCGACGCCGCCGCGGGTCAGTTCCGAGACGCGCCGCTCCACTTCGGCCAGCGCGGTGCCGGCCGGGAAGATGGTCGCCAGCCGCCGCCACGCTTCGGCATGTCCGACCGCGGCATACAGCCGGTCGCGCAAGGCCACGTCCTGCGGCCGGGTGCTCAACGCCCAGATTTCCCGGGCGCCCAGGGTGTTGACCAGAAGCTGCTCGACCAGGCCCGTGGTGAGCGACAGCCGCGCCAGGAACGGCGCCCCGCCCCCCATCTCCGGCCCGCCCGAGCCAGGCCCTTTGAGGCGATGCCGCACGACCTGCCGGCCCGCTTCGCTCAGGTGGAAACGCTCGCCGGCCTCGATGTTGGTCTCCTCGTTGCCGGCGCCGAGGATGAACACCTCGGTGGCGTGGGCGACCAATCCGTCCGGGAAGTCGCGCAGCATCTGCGAGGACATCGAGATGTGGACGCGGTGCTTGCGGCCTTCCCGCCACCCGCGCTTGAGCAGGTCCATCACCCGTTCGGACGCGCTCGCACGATGGATTTCATCCAGCACGAGCCGTTTGATCGTCTCGTAAACCTCTGTGAACCGCTTGCGGTGATAGGCGCGCATCCTTTCCGGCACATAGGCGACGTAGCCCGGCCGCAGGAACAGGTTGCGGCTCAGGATGTGGTGCCCCATGACGTACATGATCTCCGTCTGGCGGTCGTCACGGGCGCTGCCGCTGGGCGCCACGTCTTCCAGGTCAAGCACGATCACCCGGGCCGAGCCGGTCTCGAAGACGGTGGGACGGGACAGGTTGGGAAGCCATTCGATCAGGCCCGTCACGTAGCGCTGGAACGTCTCGATCAGGCTTTCGCCCGTGCCAGGCTCGACCTTGCCATACTGATGCTGGATGTGCGGTGCCCGCACGGCCTCGATCAGGTCGGCGAGGACCGGGACGGCGTGGCGTTGGGCAAGGCTGGCAAGGTGGTGTTCGCCCACGTCGCACAGGGCGTCCACCACGTCCCACCAGCGCGCGTCCTCGCGCAGTTCGATGCGGTGCCGGCGCAGCGCCGACGCCGCCTCCGGCACGACCGCGGGATTGTAGACTTTAGGCTGCGAATTGTCCCGCATGTCCGAAGCCAGGCGATAGGCTTCCGCGAGGGTTGCCCCGGCCAGACCGTCCATGCCCTCGAACGGCTTGTTGGAGCCGATGGGCGTACAGGCCAGCGACAGCAGGTTTTGCAGGAACGCCATCTCCGGCGGGATCGGGTCGCGGCAGGCAAGCTGCGTATCGAACGGGTTCACCGCGAACTCGACGCTGTTCTCATAGCGGATATAGACCGCCTCGTGCCGCCGGGCCGGCGGCAGGGCGGCTTGCAGCAGCAGGATCAGGCCCTTCGACGAGGTGCCGATATCGAGAATGCCGACCAGCGGCAGCCGCGCCCCGGCCGAGGTGAGCGCGGCCCCGCTAAGGCACAGAGCCAGGATCAGCGAGTTCGACAGCATGGACTTGCCGTGGCCAGGCTCGCCGAAGATCAACGTGAACATCGTCTGCCGCAGCGAACCCGTGGGGTCGTAGTGGTAGGGCACGCCCTCGGCCGTCGAGAACAGCATGCTGCCCTCGGACCAGGGCGACCCCGGGCGGTTCCAGGGCATCATGCCCAGCACCTCGCTGAGGATGGCCGCATGCACGGGCGCCGTCGATCCGATGGCCAGGCCGGGTGCGCTGCTCATGACGGCTTCCAGAGGATCGCCGGCCAGCACCGAGGCTTGGCAGACGCCCCAAGACCCCAGCGCGCTGGCCAGGGAAGCCGCCCGCTGGCGCAGCAAGGCACTTTCGCCGCAGGGCGCCCAGGTCGCGAGCGAGATGCGCAGCTTGACCAGCGAATCCTGCCCCGCGATCCGCAGCGCCTCAAGACGCTCCAGATCATCGTGGATGCGCCGGTTGGCGGGGCTGGCGACGGCCAAGAGCGTTGCCGCCATCCGCTTGACGCGCATCAGGCTGTCGTCGGCACCCTCGATCAGGAACGCGATGCGGAACGGCGTCCTGGACCGCCGCAGCGCGCGCAGCAGCTCCACGAAGGCCCGCGGGGTCTCCGGCCCTCTCTGCATGTCGATCCCGGTCCAGTCCAGCTCGCCGATCCGCACCTGCCGTGCGCCAAGGCCATGGGCGTCGTCGCGGAACATCTGATCCGCAATCGGGTCCCACAGCAGCCCGGAAGCGTCGTCGCGTTCCAGCCAGCCGCCCTCCTTGCCTTGTTCCCGGATGCGCGGCATGACGTTGCGGCCGGGCAGGTGCGCCACCCAACCTGATCCTGCCGTGTCGGGGTAGATCGCCTCGCGCATCGAGGCCAGCGCCTCCCGGGCCGTCAACCGCGACACGCCGACGCCGATGCCGTCCAGCGCGGCGACGGCAGAGTCCACGAACCCGCGGTGCTGCTCCGCTACCATGCCGCGGGTGCGCCATATGCCCTGGCACTCGCGCAGGTTCGGTGCCCCGGCCAGCGCCTTGCGCTGCTCGGCCTTCTCGTATTTCTGGGCCTCCCGCGTCAGGGTAGAGGTGCGGGTCCAGAATGCCATGGTGCTCTCCTCCCAGGCCATGCGGCTGCTCCAGGTGCGGCGTCGCTCCTCGAACAGGTCCGCCAGGTCCAGCCCCACGGCGTCCGCGATGCGTCGCGTGCCGGACACCTGCCGATCCACAAGCGGGCGGCTGCGGGCGGGATCGTAGGCAAAGCAGGCTTGGATGGCATGGCCTTTGACCTTGAGCGCCGAGGCGACACCTTCGCGCAGCGCAGAGGCGCCAGACGCGATGTCTGCGCTGGTCAGCATCTTCCGCATGCCGTCGAGACGAATGTAGGTCTGGTAGTCCCCGACGTTGCTGACCAGCGCATCGCCGTCCGCGGTGTCGAGATCGCAGAACGCAGTAAGCGGCTGCTTCAAGCTGGTGGACAATGCCTGCAACAGGCTGTCCACCGAACGCATCATCAGGTTGAACATCAGGTTTCCCTTTGCGGGCTTGCCCAGCATTCCAGGCAATCGGGATAGACATCGACGCCATTGCGGAACAGACGCCCGCGCGACAAGAGCCGCAGGCCATCGACCAGCGCGGTGGCATGGGAAGCCGCGGACGGGGGCAGGCTCAGCAGGGCCTCGCCGAGCAGGCGTGGGGACGAGGTGCCAAGGCTGGCTTGGGCGACGGACGAGCACGCAGCCAGCGCGCGATATGCGGCGTAGGCGGATCGCAGCGCAAACGTGTCTTGCGAGGGCGGGGCCGCCATGTGGGCAACTTCGCCATGGTCGGCAAAAACATGATGGATGCCGCGCACGAGATGGTTGAGCGCCGCTTGGGTGAGGTGCGGGAGCCACACGACCAGGTATTCCTGATCGCCGCCGTCACGCCCAAGGTGCTGGCAGGCATGGCAGGCGGGGCAGGCCGCAGCCAGGTTGTCCAGGCTGTCGTCGGCGTGGTCGCCGTTCCGATGGAAGACTTCGGCCCATGGGCCGCTCGCCAATCCGCAGAACCGGCACGCATGGCCGTCGCGAGCAAGGGCGAGGGACGCCTGCCCCCCTGCAAGACTGGCAGCTTCATGCCGCCAACTGGCGGCATTGGCCGTCAGCCCGAGGGGGAGCAGGCGCATTCGGGCTAGAACTGGATGGGAGCGGTGCCGGAACCCGTGATGCTGGGCGCGGCGCCGGTGATGGTCTGGCTGGTGATGCCGAGGACGGTGGGGGCGCTGGCGGCTGCCACCGCTGCCAACAGGCACAGCCCGGCCGCACCCGGGCTGGAGTTGCCGTTGCGCTTGCCCAAACCGAACAGGTTCACGGCGAACGCGATCATGAAGCAAGCCGCCAGGATGTAGAGCGCAATCCCGAGGATCGAACCCCAGTTGAGGGCATCCTGCCCCATCGCCGCGGCACGGTTGCCCCAGGTGCCGCCGCCAGCCGCCTGGGCGAAGGCGGAGGTGGCGACGGCCGATCCCAAGGCGGACAATGCGGCGGTGGACAGGACCTTGTTGAGCTTGGTTTTCAAGATTTCACTCCTTTGGGTGTGGGTGGCAATGCCGTTGTCTCCCGGGCGGGTGCGAACGGTTCATGCCGCCTGCATGAGGGTTTGGGCGATGGGTTCGATGTTGAGCAGCAGAGCGCCGCAGACGAAGTGCACCATCGCGTTGAAGAACGGGTTGCCCGAGGCCCGGCCGACCTGGCGCAGCTTCATCAGCCCGAACAGGATGGAGAGCGCCCCGAATGCCTGGATCGAGGGCCTGAACAGACCGACGATGGCCAAGATGGAATCCTTGAGCGTCCCGCCGCCGACGTTGGCCGGCGTGTAGGACAGCAAGCCGCCGCCGAGCGATGCGCTGGCCGTGCCGCCGATGCTGGAGCTGAACAGGTTCAGCACGGTGGGGAAGGACAGCAGCAGGCTGGCCACGATGAACGTGGTCGCCACCAGCATGTAGTAGCCCACGCCGTGCCGCGGGTCCTTGCCGCCGCCATACAGCGCGACGGCGCCCGCAATCGCCAGCACCAAGGCCGCGACGTAGCAGAACGCCGGCATCAGGTAGCGCAGCGCGTTGGCGACATCGATGGAGAGGTTGACGAGGTATTGCACGGCTATTCGCCGCCACGGACGGACCCGCGCTCCGCTTTCACCACCCAGAGCCGCCCGTCCTGATAGATGCGTTCGACCTTGCCCAGCCGGTCGTCAATCGCATCGCCCACCCGCACGATCTTGATGGGGCCGCTGCCGGTCGGCGCGAGCACCGCCATACGCGGAGAGCCACCCTGGACGCGCCAGGCATCGCCTTGCGCCGTGACAGTCAGGACGGCGCGGGGGACGGCAAGACCAGGCTCCAGTTCGGAGGACAGCAAAGGCGCCCGCATCCCCGCGACGGCCTCTTGCGCTTCCCGGAACCGCACCCGGCGTTCCATGTCTTCCAGCCGGCTGTCGGAGTTGGCCGAAAGCGCCCTCACCTGATCGCGCAGTGCGGCGTTGTCTTCGCGGCTGGTCCGCAGCTCTGCGGCGATGGCGGTGACAAGCCCGAGCAGCGACACCTCTTGAGCGGTGCTGTTCGGTGCGGGAACAAGCTTCAGGATTGTCTCTGCCGGGTCGGCTCGCGCTGCGTCCGGCGGGGTCGGCGGAACTGGCGCGACTGCCGGCGCCGGGGCCTGATCGGGCTGCACCGGAGACGGCGCAGCCGGTGCGGCCGGCGGGGCGGACATCGCCGAGGGCGATGCCACAGGACCAAGGGCGTCCAGCCCCGCAATGTCATCCATGAAGGAAGACGGAGCTGGCTTGGCCGCAAGCGGCGTTGCAGGAATGTCAGGGGCAGGCGCGGGTGCCAGGGCTGCGGCAGGCTGCGATGGACGCACCGGAGCCGGCAGGCGGATGCTCGAAAGGTCGATGCGGTTGCCCGCCGCGAGCTGCGGCAGGACAAAGACGCTGCCAGCAGCCAGCAGGACGCCGCCGCCCAGCAAGGCGAGGCGGAAGGGCGTGAACCGTTGCGGTCGCGGTGCCACAACCGCGACAGGGTCCGGCGGACCTACGGCAGGTTCGGGCGGACCCTCGTTGGGAAGGCTGACGGACGGATAAAGAACATTGCTGGATGCGCTCACGGCGAGACTCCATTGTGCCTCGCACAGCATCCCGTGGCCGGGTGCGAACCGTGCTAGGGCGTGCTGCCCTCCCCCTTGTCCACCACGTCCTTGAGAAACATGACGCCGACCGGGACGCCGGCATCCAGCTTCACGGTGGGACCCTTCGGCGCCATCTCGTTGAGCACCTGCTGCAAGTTGTTGCCGGCGGCACCGACGCCGACGCCAATGATCTCGCCGGTATTGAGGTTCTTGTAGGTGCCGGCCGTGCCGAAGGCGGACGTGGCCTGGCTTGATCCACTGAGAGCGATGGCCTGCCCCGCGCCGGATGCCACCGCCGCCAGCGAGGGATAAAGCAGCCGCGCGCCGTAGTGGTGATCCACGCTCGACGCGACTGCGGTTTCCCGCGTCTCAGGCGACACCAGCACAGCATCGACGGGCAACGTCCTGCCCTGCCAGTTCAGTTGCGTGAGGCTCACGCCCATCAGGTCGCCGCGCCGTTGCGCCGTCCCCAGCAGCCGGGCGTGGTTGAGCGGCCCGCCCGTCATCTCGACAATGACCTGACCACCGTTGCCGTCCGGACCAGTCTCGGTCGCGACGATGGTTTGCGCCATCGACCAGCGCAGCGCCGGCATCAGGACCTGGCTTCGCGCAGCCCCAGCCCCCGTTGCCGGCACACCTTGCGCCGTCCGATACGATGCCTCGCGCGCCTCGCTCTCCTTCTTCAGCTCCTCGCGCTTCTTGGCGATCATGTCAGGCGTCTCATCGATGCCCATCGCCGACGCCTTGGGCGCCATGCCGGCAATCAAGGTGCCTATCAGCGCCGCATAGGCCAGGTCGCCTTGCTTCTCCTCTGGAGTGAGTTGCCGGGCGGGTTGAGCGTTCGAGGCCGGCGCGGGCGTGACGGTCGAGATCGGGTTGGACGTGTAGCCCGGGACCGGAGCCGCCGGCTTTGCGGGAACCACCGGGTCCGGCAGGCGCGTGGTGGGCACGGCGGCGGCGGTCTTCATGCTGGGCAGGTAGCTTTGCCGCTGCTGTTCGGCGAGCCGGGCGCGGTTCTGCGCGTCCTCCATCGCCAACCGCCGCAGTTGCGCATCCGACACCGCCGCGCCGGGCAGGTCCGTCAGCTTGGGAACCGCATCCATCTTGGAGCTGAGGATGGATGAACGGCTCCACAGCACCAAACCGCCCACGGCCACGACGAAGACGACGGCGCAGGATGCGAGGAGGATCATGCGGTTGCGCCCCCGGGCGGGCAGGGGGAACTGAGGCAACTGCGGGATCAGGTTGGTGAACGACATGGCTCAACGCTCCTGCCGGTCGAGGCGAATGGAGAAGGTTTGTCCAGCCGCGGTCGCCAGGACCACCGGGCTTGCCGGAATTTCGAAAATGCCGAGGTCGCCGTTGGTGAACTGGCGCGCGATGGGCTGCGGCGAGAGGATCGTGGCGCTGGTGCGGACATACATGTGGCCGCCCAACTCCCAGGCTTGGATGCCGTCGGGCGGAGCGCCGCGGACCAAGAGCGGCCGGGCGTTGGCCGGAGGCGTGCCGTCCAGCATGCTCGTCAGATCGACATCCCCGGTGACTGGACCGCCGCTGCGCCTGGTGAACATATCGACACGGGCATTCGGGCCGCGCTGGGCGACCTTGACCGAGACCACGCTGTCGTAGCTGTCCGGCATGCCCATCAGTGTGAAGGGAATTGGCGCGGCAGCGCCTTCAAGCATCACCTGCAACCCGCCCCGCGGCGCCGCGGAATGCGCCGTGATCATGAGGGTGTTGCCGCCCTTGACCGGAACGCAGACATCGAACCCCGACGAGAAAACGGCGCCCGGGATGGCAGCCCCGTTGCCTGCGTTCGATGCCTGCGCCCCGGCGTTGTTGCAGTCGGTGGAGCCGGGCTGGCTGGCATTGGCCAGGTTCTCCCAGTGGATCGGCCAGGGCCGCCCGGTGTTGTCGGTGAACGTGACCGAGGTCGGATAGCCGCGGACGGTGTTGATGATGGCCGAGGGGTCGCCAGGACGCAGCGACACCACCACCAGCCGGTTCAGCGGCCGGGCAACGGGCGGGTTGCTGGCGCGCTCGCTGCCGTCCTGCAACCGCCTCACGCGCCGGGCCAGCTCGTCGATCATGTCGTCGGACAGGTTCGGGATGCCGTTCAGCGCCCGCTGCGCCGATGGGGGATCGACCGGGGCTGTCTGGGCGTGGACGCGCGGCGACAAGGACACGGCAAGGCCGGTGGCCACGCCCAGGAACAAAATGCTTCGCATGGTGGGCCTCGCTTTCAGCCGGTGACGAGCGCGTTGTAGTTGTCCACCGCAACACCTTGCGGATGGAAGGTCGGACTGGTCCGCGTCACGAAAAGCTTGGCAGTGATGCGCTGCTCCCTCTGGGCATTGGTATTTCGGAATGACGCGAGGATTGGAACTTCAAACGTCCAGTTGGCCACGCCATCAACAACGGTGCTGTCCACCAGCGATGGAGGGCGCCTAACAACGCCCTCCACCACCATGGAGTCTTTGACCACCTCGTCGATGTTCTTGCTGGTTTTCATGTTGTTCAGGACGCCGTTCCAGCCGTTGTTGGTGAAATACGGCCTCACGACCCTGGAGAAAGTGTCGCGGTAATGGATGTAGTCGAAATTGTATGGCGCGACGGCGGCCTTCGCGACCCAATCCACCAGGTCTGCGTCCGACATGACGGGATCGGACAGCGGCGTTGCCTCGACCTGGTTGCCGTGGGCATCCGTCAGAATGATCTTTGGCGCGGGAGGGTGATGGCCCAGCCAGATGCGGTCGCCGACCAGCGCCGCGATCACGGCCAGCGAAAGGGCTTGGGAAATCGCCAGCCTTCGCGTGAGCTGCTGCTGGAAGGCGTTGCGCTGAATGATGCGGGTGGCCGCGGCCTGATCGTTTTGCATGCGGGCAGGCTACCGGGCGCGGGTGCGAACGGCGCCACGATGCCTTCGCGCTAGGCCATCGTGGCGCCAAGAAGTCGGAACCCTAGAACGCCGATCCCCGCATGCGGTCATAGTGGAGGGTCAGCTTGGCCTCGACGCACGTATGCGTGCCAGCCTGCCCATAGAACCAGATGCCAGTGAGGTTGCACCACTTGCCGATGAGCCGGTGGCCGGAGGCGGTCATCAGGAACTTGGGAACCTCACCGCCCATCGCATCTGTGCGCCGCGCGGCTGCAACGTCCTTGGACAACGCCTGGCCGGCACGGTAGGGCAGCGAGATGCGGACAGCCTTCGAGGACACGCCGCAGGCGGTCAGGCGCAGCACCTCGGCAATCGTGGTGTGGTGGAACCCTGCCACCCACAGCAAGATGAGGCGACGCACCAGGTCAGGCGTCCAAACCGTCTGCCGGCCGCCCAGTGCCGTCACGCGATACGGCTTGGCAGGCTTGGGCGCGGCAGCAGGCATCTCAAGCGGCGGCAGGAATGGCGGGTTGGCGGGAGTTGGCGGCAACAAATCGAGTTTGGACGCAGGCAACGCCATCTCGATCTTCTCAGGCAGCACGTCTTCCACAACCGTAGAGGAAGTCGCGCGCTGCGGGCGCGACAATCCCATCCGGCGGGCCTTGCCATAAACGGCAGCGAGGGAGCGCCCATGTCGCCTTGAGATGTCCGCAACGGGTTCACCGCCCGGATAGGACGAGGCCAGCGACAGAATTTCCTCTTGCAGCCAGCGGCGCTTGGAGACCGCCGCGATTGGCAGAGCAGGCAAGAAACTAGGCAGTTCAGCATTGTGCAATGCAGGCATGACTGTCTCGTTGCTTAAGATAAGGGTGTAATTTCTTGTTTAGTTCGTTTTGTTACGGCCACAATTCTTTTGACGTATCCATCGGACAACAAAAGCAACCAAGAGTTCAAGTCGGAATCGCATAGATTCACAAAAAAGTGTATTATTTTGTACGATGCAACCTATGGTGTAGCCTATTAGTAGAAATCTGTACAATGCAATGCGTGTATCGGACGAAATTCGCGTTGCACTGGGCGCTGCCGCGGTTTCTGAGCATCAGGCGGCCTCACGATGGGCGAAGATTGCGTTCATCGAGAAACTGCGCATGAGGAGGTTCGTGGCACCCGACGACAAGCTGCCGAAACGGCCAATGCGGACACGGTAAAACCCCGACTGGAGCATGTTGCTGCACCCAGCCTTACCCAACCTACGGAACGCTGCTCAAAAGCATCTACAGCATGCAAAATGGCGGTATATTGGCAGCGAAACATCTGACGGACCCCAACGAATGCTTGGCTTTTTGCTCGGATTTCAGGCTTAATGGCATTATCTGTGCGAAAAGGCAAGAGGTTGTTAGAAGGCATCATTTCAGCAGCACAATGCCGCGCAGCACGCGCCGCCATAGGCTGGTCTCAGATCGATCTGGCGGATGCCGCGGCTGTATCTCGGCCTACCGTTCAGGAATTTGAGAGAGGGGCACGATTGCCCCATCGCAATCACCTCGTAGCCTTGCGTGTAGCCCTAGAAGGACAAGGAGTGCGTTTTTGGGAACCGGAGGACGGCATGCCCGGATTGCAGTTCCCGTCTGATCCAAAAACGCACCCAGATGCCATGGATTGAACCGTAAAGCCCGAAGCATTCGCACCCAGCCGAGCGAGGCTGTTTCTTGTTTTCCGGAGAGAAGCCGTGCACCCGTCCGTATTTGTCCTCATTGTCCTGGCGTTGGCGCCCACCATGGCGCGTGCCGAGTTCATCATGCAGCAGGACCCAGCGCCGGCTGCGATGTCCGCCCAGCTTCCCGACAGTTCTGCCGAACATGCACGGCTCGCACGAGCCTATTGGCTGCGGACCCACCGCGGCCCAGCAGTGGCGGCATCGACGGCGCAGGTGCGGGCCGGCATTGCGGACGGGTTCGGCAAGGATGTGCCGCTCAAGGTCGCGCTGCTGCAAATCCTGCCACCCACCCTGACCGCCCAGTTCAGCCAGGGCGTCGATGCCGAGCAGATCGTGGGATGGAGCGGCGGCAAGCCTTGGCAGGCCGTGTTGCACGACGTGGTGCAACCGCTGCACCTCCGCGCCACGGTCAGCGGCAGCATGGTGAGGATCGACCCCGCCCAAGACTGATCGTTCGCACCCGCCAACCATAGCCTTTCCTGTGACCAGAGGAGGGTTGGCATGAGCAGCGACACGGTTGCGGCGCACCGGGAGCCGGTTCCCGAAATCACAGTGGACGACCTGCCGAGCGTCATGGTTGCCGTTCGACGGCTTGCCGAGGCGTTGGGGCGGGCCGTCGAGCACGATGCGGATGGCCTGGCGGCTAGATTGCGGCAGCCCGAAACGGTCGCGGCTTTGCAGACCGCCCTGGCCCAGCTCACGCCGAAACGGCGGCTGGACATCCTCGGTTGGCTGGACGAGGCGAACCTGCCCAAGAAGCATGAGACGCTGGGCCTGATCTGGGCCGACACTCCAGGCGGCGCCACGCCCAACCCAGGCCATATCGTGCGCAGGAGCTTGCAGCACCTCCACCAGGCCGAATGCGTGCGGCGGATATTCGCCCCCGAACGCATCACCCACCTTTCATCCCTTTGCGAAGGAGACGCATGACCATGCGCCGTTCATGTTCCATGGCCGCCGCCGGCCTGCTCCTGCTGACCGCCACCAGCGCCCGCGCGCAAAGCGAGGGCTGCACCGCGCTGATGCAGGCCGGCGCGGACGCCATCAGCGGCCAGATCGCGCTGGAGGACGGCACGATCAAGCAGCCGACCTCCGTTCGCAGCTTGTCGTGCCTTGGCGATTTCTTCGGCAACGGCCTCAGCCTGCTGACATCGGTGGCCGACATCGGCGCGCTGGTGAACGGCATGGCGGGCCAGTTCTGCGCCACTCTAAGGAACGCATGGGATGCGCAGCTCGGCGCAGCCAACTGCGGCCTCACCGTAACCGGCATCAACTTCGGGTTCAGCCTTGGTGGCGGCAACTTCTGCGGGAAGCTGACCATCGGCGGCGGTGGCGCGGTGCTCGGCCAGTTCGGGACCGGCGGTGGCGGAACCTATGTGCCGTCCTACAGCCAGCGGCCTACGGGATACTGAGCATGTGGAAACCCATCACCCTCTACCGCTGGCATTGGCGGAAGCGATTGCCGGAACGGCACGGCCAACTGTTCCGCGTGATCTGTCGCGGCACGATGAATAGCTGCCTGATCGAGTTCGAGGACGGGTTTCGTTCGATCACAAGCCGCAATGCACTCAGGAAGGCATCATGACCGACCATTCCCGGACCACACTTATGGCGACGGCCGCCTTGACCGTGGCCATGCTCTGCTCCAGCCCGGCGAAGGCCGACATCCCGGTCACAAACCCGATCAGCGACCTCTTGAGCAACGCCATTTCCAAGCTGCAGGCCGAGGCTGCCCTGGCCTACAGCAACCTCAACATCTCGACGCTGACAATGGGGTTCAACCAGGTGTCGAACTACATGAAGGGCCAAACCGCGTCGATGATCCAACTGTTCGACGCCTCGAACACCGCCAACGCAACCTTTCAACGCCAGGTGCGGAATGCGGGGATCGTGGCGGACCACTCCGTCAGCCCCGCCGCGTGCCTCGCCCTCGACCAGGGGCAATCGGCCAGCGTGGCGGGGGCGCAAGCCGACCGGGTGACGATCATCCTGTCCGGCGTGACCGACGCACGAGGCGAGGGCGGCCCAGGCAATCCCGCATACTCCGGCGCCGCCCAGGCTGCGGAAGCCAACCGGGTCCTCCATCTTCGCCGCTACTGCGGTGCGCTGGACGTGGAGGCCGGCATTTGCGGGGCCGTGTCGCAGCGGGAGAACGGAGACCAGCGCGCGGCCTCGATGTTCGGCCAGCCAACCTACGCCGCCCAGGCCGACATCGACGCGGCAAACGACTATGCGTCGTCGCTCTTGCAGCCCACGCCGCCGCCCCCCTTGCGGGCCGACGCGCGCAAGGGGATCGACGGCATGCAGGCCGAGCAGCAACGCAAGGCCTACAACGCGCGCATGTCGCTGTCCCGCTGGATCACCAACGATCTGGTGGGCATGAGGGCATCGGCCGTCGTGCTGTCTGCGGACCAGCAGGCCCAGCAGCGCGCCATGGGCCGGACGCCCACGGCCAACGGGTCGGAGTACGACGCGCTCGACCTGGAGGTGTCGCGGCGTTACGGCAACGTCGGCTGGAACGTCGCCTTGGAACGCATGCCCAGCGCCCCCGTGCTTCTTCGCGAAGTGTCCCGGCAGCTCGCGCTCCAGGCCCACCTGACCTGGCTCGACATGAAGCTGCGCATGCCGGAGACGGCCGCGATCGCCGCCTTGAATGCGGCCGACGCCGAACGTGACCGGGCCATGCACCAGACGCCCACCGCGCCGCTTCCGCTGATCGGAGCACGATGATGGCCGCAAACCAGGACCGGCGGTTTGATCCCGCCCTGCTCGACCAGATCCTTGACCGCACGCCCCTGACAAGCCTGATCGGCGCGAACGTGGCGTTGAAGAAAGCCGGCAGGGCGCAGACGGGATGCTGCCCGTTCCATGGCGAGAAGACGCCCAGCTTCAACGTCTATGAGAAGCATTTCCACTGCTTCGGCTGCGGCGAGCACGGGAACGCTTTCGACTTCGTGCGCAAGAACGAGGGCATTTCGTTCCCGGAAGCGGTGAAGCGGCTTGCCGCCGACGCGGGCATTGACCTGCCCCAAGGAGCGCCCCGCCCCGCCTCCCCGGCGGAACGGGCGGCGCAGGAGGCTGCGGCGCAGGAACGGCAGCGCCGGATCGAGGCCAAGTACATCGCCGATGCGCGCGACAAGGACGCACGCGAGGAGGCCGTCGCCAAGCAGGCCGAAAAAGCGTGGGCCAAAGGCACGCCAGCCCCGGCCGACCATCCCTATTTGGCCCGGAAGGAGATCGGCCCGGACGGCTTGCGGGTGGACGCCAAAGGCAACCTGCTTGTCCCGATGCGGGACGAGGGCGGAAAGCTTTGGAACCTCCAGACCATCGCCCCGGACGGCAAGAAGATGTCTCTCTGGCGCCGCACTGCGGACGGCGTGGAAGGAGGACGCACCCAAGGGCTTTCCGCCGCTTTGGGAACGCTCGACGGCGCGCAGGCCGTGGTGGTGGCGGAGGGACGCGCAACCGGCGCATCCGTGCGCGAGGCGACGGGACTGCCCGTGCGCGTTGCCTTCTCCAGCAACAACCTGGCGCATGTGGTCCGCGCCTTGCGGGAGCGGCACCCTGACCTGCCCATCATCGTCGCTGCGGACAATGACCACCAGAAGGAGCGGCTGACCCCGCGAAAGCAGAACGTCGGCTTGGCCAAGGCGGAGGAGGCCGTCAAGGACGTGCCACGGGCCTCGGTGCTGGCGCCGCAGTTCGAGGCGTCCAGCACGAGCACGGATTGGAACGATTACCGTGCGCAGCATGGAGCGGAGCCGATCAAGGCGCTTTTCGATGCGAAGCTGCTCAGCATCATCACACCCCAGCAGGAGGCTCCGTTGGCCGTACAACCTACCCCCACAACCCCAACATCGGGACCAACTTCGACGCCGAAAGCAGCAGCGGCACCAGCGCAGGCCGTCCCGACACCTGCTCCGGCAGTTCCGACAACGGTTGCCGAGCTGGTAGCGGAGCTGGGCAGGCAAGTAACAGGCAACCCCAAAGCGGAGAAGTACATTGCTGGGCTTGCCGAGGAGATCAGGAACCGCCCGGAGCTTGAAACCGATCCTAAGTTTCAGAAGCGTGTTGTTAGCACCGCTCAAAGCCTTGAGCGTGATGGCGCGACCATCCCAATGACGCAGGAGTTGCGCGACCTTATTGTCCCAAAGACACCCACGCCCACCGCACAGGTTTCCACGCCGCCTCCACTTTCAGAAGCGGCCAGCACGGCGCAGTCGCAGGCACCCACGAGCCAGAACACCCGGACCGCACAGCAGCCGCCGGCACAATCGGCAGGCCAGGCTGCTATCCAGCCGCAACCCCAGAACCGCGCCATTGCCGCGTTCGGGTCCGCCATGGCGCAGATTTACGCAGCGCTTCGGCCGCCGCAACCCGCAACCCCGCCGCCATGGGAACAGGTGCCGCAACCGCTGGGCAGCCGGCTGGAGGCGTTCGAGCGCCGCAGCGCTGAAAACGCGATCACCACCCAGACGCAGGCGGCGCGATTGGCGGGCGAGCACGCGCAGGCCACGCTGGCGAAGCTGGGCGCCGGGCCGGGCGGGGCCATCCTCAACCAGATCAAGGAAACGGCGCAGAACGAACCTGGCGGCATGCCGGCCGTGGTGGCGGAGATGGCGCCCGGCGGGAGGTTCGCCGACCTGCGAACCGCGTTTAACGCCGCCTTGGTCCAGGAGCGCGCCTTTGCTTCGGCCTACGACCGCGCCGTGTCCGGCATCAGCGCCTATGGCGATGCACGCCTCAAGTTGAACGATCTCCATGGCGCCAGGCAGATGGACGTATCCGCCGTCAACAGCCAGTTCGAGGGCATGGACAAGGCAGTCGGCCAAGCGTCCGAAGCCTTGCCGGGCCGCAAGGATGGCAAGAGCGTGCAGGACGAGATCGCCGAGAGGGCGCAGAAGATCGCCGAGTTCCTGAAAGACATGGTCCGACGCATCGGGAACGCCGTCCGCCCCGCCCAGGCGCCGACTGAAATGCCAACCCCGACGCCTTCCGCCTCGCCAGCGATGGCGCCTGCTATGGCGCCCTGATACGACGTTCGCACCCACATGCAGCAAGCCCCTCTGGTTTACCAACCGGAGGGGTTTTTCATGGCAGACGTTTCGTGGACGCTTCTCGACCCGGGCACGGACTTGGTGGCAGAGGCCATCCGCGGCCTGTTCCCCGTGGCGAGCGGCACATCCGCCATCGGCGGCGCATCGACCGTCCTCAGCAGCATGCTGGGAACGTTCTCCGCCATCGGCTGCGCCGTCATGCTGGCGATGGCCGTGTATGGCACGCTGGTCAAGGCCGTCCATTCGGCAGAGCACGGGACGATCCGCGACGGGCAGGCATCGTGGTGGACGCCCATGCGGATCACGCTGGCGGCCGTCCTGCTGTTCCCTCTGCCCAGCGGCTACAACAGCGGCCAGGCCGTGGTGACGCAGGTTGCCATCGCGGGCGTCGGGCTTGGCAGCCATCTTGCCACCGCAGCTTTGCAACAAGTCGGCCCGGCGGCGCAGACCATCGCCACGCCCATGATCCCGGGCACCAAGCGCACCGTCTCGGCCTTGATGCAGAACGAGCTGTGCCGCGCGCTGGTGAACGCCGCCACCGGCAATGACCGGATGATCCCCGAGCCGGCGCCCATCACCGGAACCAACGCCAGCGGCTACGGCTATGTGACCTGGAGCTATGACTTGAGCCAGGGCAACGCCACCGGCGCTCCGGTGTGCGGCTCGGTGACGGTGCGGACGCAATCGGGGGCAACGCTGTCGGCCGGAACGGCGGACATGTCGGCAGTGCAGCGCGACGTAGTGCAGGCTATCCTTGAAGGCAATATCCGCCCGGCCGCAACCGCAGCCGCCGCGGGACTCTGGGCCACGCGGAGAACGGATAGCCTCAATGGAATGCTTGGCACGCTGAGCGCAGCATCGGCAGACTACACCGCCAAGTTGCAGGACCAGGCAACGGCTGTCACCAGACAGTTGCGCGCCCAGTTCACCGCCGACCAGATGCGCCACGGCAACCTTGGCGTGAACACCGGCATGATGCAGATGGCAGACGCCGGGTTCTTCGGGCTGGGCGCATACTACATGGAGCTGGCGCGGCTGAACGGCTTCACCATGTCACTGGTGGGGGCCATGCCGCAGGTGAGCGCCCCCAGCTACCAAGGGCTGGGCTACTACCTTTCCACCGACCTTGCGCCCCTGATCCACGCCATCCAAGCATTTCAGGGCAACCTTGACGCCTACATCGCCACCAGCGACCCGCTGAACGCGCCGGGCGGCGGGGCCGAGGTGTTCGCAGGCGCTGCGCCCCAGGCGTCGGGAGCCGGCGTCATCGAGACGGTACTGCGCAAGCTGGATTTCAGCGAAAACCTGCTGCGGCTGTTCGTGAACAACCTGGCACCCTCGCAGACCAGTTGGGCCGACCCGTTCAGCGCTCTTATGCGGCTGGGCAACGACATCGCATCCTTGTCGCTGATCGCGCTGGGAACGGCAGCGGCGCTGTCCTCGGCCCCGGTTGCGGCGGGCGTCACGGCGTTCAACATCCTGACCTTCAACTTCGCCGGGGCCGCGGCGACCTTGACTGCCTCGGCGTTGATGAGCTTCCTGGCCTCGCCGATCTTCTACGCGCTGATGTCCTTGCTGATCCCGGGCCTGATCCTGGCGTTCGTGGTGCCGATGATCCCGCTCATCATGTGGACCATGGGCATCCTCGGCTTCATCGTCCGAGTGTTCGAGGCGATCATCGCAGCGCCGCTCTGGCTTCTGGCGCACGTCACTATGGACGGCACCGGCCTTCACGGACGGGGCATGCGGGGATGGGGCAACCTGCTGTCCCTGTTCATGACGCCAGCCTTGATGGTGATCGGCATGTTCGGGTCCTATTGGGCCTTCGCCTTCATCTCCCGGCTGATCTTCCTGACCTTCACCATCGCCGCCGGGTTCACTCTGGCGCAGGGATGGCTGGTCGCGAACATGGCCGGCATGCTGGTGCTGATCAGCATGTTCGTGCTGCTGCACATTGTCACCGAAGTGCAGTGCTTCCGGCTGATCACTCTGGTGAGCGTCCACGTCCCGTCATGGCTGGGGATCGACAGCACAGACCGCGTGGACGCCCATGCGCTGACCCAGGAAGCGTCGATGGTGGGCATGGGCGCAACGTTGGCCGCCATCCGGAATGGCACCATGGCAACAGGTAAAAAACTTGGTATCGACAAGCCGAACGACGCGCTGCCGGCGCCGGCCAAGCAGCTCGGCATGGACCGGGCGGTTGCAGCAGCGACGGATACCGGGCCAGTATCGCACGGCTCGCAAACTGGAGGGGAGGATTAGGTGGCAAGCCTGCTGACAGCCTACTGGATGGGGTTGGCCGCGGCCGACAGTGCCCGCGCCTCCCAGGATATGTGGGACTTGGCAACACGGGCGACCAGGCGGCGGCAAGTTCCCGTGGACGACCGGGCTGTCCTGCTGGCCCAGGTGGCGCAGCTTCAGGCGCAGTTGCAGAATGCGCTGACGGAACAGAACGCGCTGTGGACGCTTTGCAATGCGAACTACCGGGCATGGCTCGCGGAATCGACGGCACATAAGGAAACTCAGGCTGAGCTGGACCACATCATGAGCACATGGTCGCCTTTCTAAGGACGCCAGCATTCGCACCCGCCGCCGCGACAGTCCGCGGACCCCCAACAGGAGTCCACGGATGCGCGCTTTAGTTCTGCTTCTCGGCCTGGCTGCATGCTCGGGCGGCGGCAATCTCTCGACGGCTGGCAACCAGCACGGGCCGACGCCGCCACCGATCCGCAATCCCTACTTCGACCCCTACGCGCGCCCGGGCGACGTGCCGGCGACATGGGTTTCGCCTGTGTTCGACGCCCAGGGAACCATCGTGCACCCAGTTGACCCCAAGGTGGAGCAGGGCATCCCTGACTATGCCCACGCCCCGTGGCTGGGCGGCAACGGTCCCGGCCGCCCAGCAGGCACGTTCTAACCCTGCTTCTGTCCGAGCAGCGCCCGCCACAGCGCTTCAGCACGGGCCTTGGCCACCGGGATGTCGGGAGCGGCGCCACCGACCAAGGTGTCCTCCCACCCCTCCCCGGTGCAGACCGACCAGCTCACCCGCGGGAACTGGACGGGCTGGTCCGCTAGGAAGGCGTCGCTCATTTCAACGACGAACAGCATGTGGTCGCCGACAACCGCACGGTAGGCTTGCTCATCGCCGGTGCCGCCAACCAACTTATCGGCTTCCCACAGAATGTCCGCGTGCTTGAAAGGCCGCAGCGGCTCGCGTTGCTCGACCGTCCGCAATGCCTTTCGGAATGCCCGCCCGGAGCTGTCATCCGGGCGACGCACCGGAGGCATCAGGAGGGCAACCACGTCTCTTGGGTTCGAAGGAACTCGATGAACGGCGCCAGCCGGCCCGTGCGGAGGTTCCAATTTCGCCAAAGCTCCACAATCGCCAGGAGAGCAAGGGACACGATCACCATCAGCCACACCGCCACATAGAAAAGGGACGCATATTCGACGGGCTGGCTTACGACCTTCCACATCCAAAATCCAGAGAACAACACGCACGATAGCCCATAGATACAGGCTCTCTGAGCAGCCTTCCTGCGTTGCGGCAGCAGGACGAGCCGCAGCTCCTCGGCAGTGATGGAGGACATGGACAGGTAGGCCGCTTGAGGCTGGGCACCTTTCAGCAAAGCGTCTGCGGCAACGGCGCGATGGACCGCCGCGCTGGCCTCAAAATCGATCCGATGATCCGCGCCCACCACGAAGTGCCCGGCAAGGCGCGGGGCTTGGTGGACTGAACCGGCCATCGCCTGGATGCCTCCCCACTGTCGCCGGATTTCCGGCACGTTGGCCGGAGCGACCAGGTAGCCGCCCGCCTTTCGGAAGGGTGCAAGGATGCCCACGCTTCTAGCCCCCGACCACGGCCAAGAGGCCGTTCAGATCGCCCGGGGCGCCTTCCATGCGCCCGTCCGAGCCATCCGGCTTGGCCCAAAGAAAAGTAGGGGTACCGCGCAGGCCGATGGCCTTGGCCGCAGCGGTGTTGCGCCGAAGCGCCGCATAGGCGTCCGCCGGCTGCGGATTGGACGGGTCCTGACCGGCCCAGGCCCGCCAGTCCGCCATCCAGCGCAGCGCCATGTCGTCGCGGGGCGCGACCGAGAGCATGGCGAGGGTGGCCGGGGTGCTGTGCCCGCCCGTCTCGCCATCCGTGACCGCGACCGGCACGACGGCAAGCTGCAACCGCCCCGCGTCGATGGCGGGTTTCAGCGTGGTCATCGCGCGCAGGGAGAAGCTGCATAGCGGGTCCATGAACATGTACACCCGTGGCGCTCCTTCGCGCCCCCAGAGGCCGTAGGTCGCCGCGGCTGCCGTCTTCACGGCCGAGCCGTCCACCAGCGCAGCGCCTTCGCGGATGTCGATGGCCGGGACGACGCCCGGGATGGCGCTGGTCTGGGCCAGGGTCAGGTTCTCGCCGCCAGGCCCTTGGGCAATGCCGCGGATCACGGCAGCGCCATGCGGGAGCACGTAGAACACTTGGAAGGCCGAGCCGTTCACGGCAAAGGCGGTGCGCAGCCCTTCCAGCCCGGGAGGCGTGGGCAGCTCGTAAAGCTTGGCGCCGGCGTTGGCGACGTTGCGAAGCGCCGGGAGTTGGGCAACGTCCGCAGCCGGGAACTCGACCAGGCTGCGGGCGGGGTTCGGGTCCGGCGGCGCCGCGACGACAGCGTTGGCCGGCAGGGAGGTTTGAGGGACGGCTTGCCCGGCCGCCGGGGCGAGGCTGCACTGGGTTTGCGCGGTGGCGACGACAGGCGCGAGCAGCAAGGCAGCCGCGAGCGACGCCGCGGGGATGGGGCGGGGCATGGTGTCTCCTAGCTGGGGGTGGTGAGGACGCGCTGGTTCGCGGCGGAGCCGAGGCGGGCCGCGTAGTTGGCGTTGAGCTGCCCAACAGTCGTGCTGGGCGGCAGGTTGTTGTTGGTCAGGTAGCTGGCCGGCAGGATGGTAGACAGCAGAGTGCTATCAGGGGCAGTAGCGATGGCTGCGCCATTCGTTGGGCCGAAAACGTAGCCAGCGTAAGTCTGCCCCACGGTTGCCGGCTGGTTCGTGGCGGCCGACACAGCCGCAGCAGTGTCCTTGATGATGTAGCTTGCCTCGACAGCTTGGGCTTGTGGGTTGGTGATGTCTGCGGCGGTGTAGCCGAGGCCATACTTTTGGCTGGTGCCGAGGAACGTGGGCGTGACGATCTGCCATGGGCCGGTGGCGGAGGAGGTGCCGTTGGCCGTGGCGACGTTCTGAAACTTGCTCTCCGCCTGGCCGATGGCCGCGACCGCTTCGGCGTTGACGCCGGTTTGGGACGCCGTGCTGACGGCGGTGGCGCCGTAGGATGTGGAGAGCATGGCCGTCATCGCCGAGGACTGGCCACCCTCGCCAGGCGTGACCGAGGTATCCAGCCCAGCCGCGCCGGTAGATGCTGTACCATCGGCGCCCACCCCGGTTGTCTGGCCGGACTGGGACGAGCTGGCGGCAGGCCCGGCATACCCGTCCACGCCCCGTTCTTGGTAGTCTGGCCGAATGCGTTCAGGTTGATTGGGTGCGGCCGCAAGACTGGGATTGCTGACCTGCCCGCGGGCGGCCGGGGCGCACAGCAGCGCCGCGGCCAACCCCACCCGCGATAGCCCCCGCATCACTGATACTGGTAGAGGACTTGATCGCGCGGGCCGAAAACGATTGTGCAGGTGGTGCCCGGCTTCACGGACGAATGGAACGGCGACAGGAGAGCCTTCGAGACGTAGCCAACGCTACGGCTGGTGAAAGGCACGATTTCCGCAAACCCGCTTACAGTGTTCATCGAGGCCGCGACGGCGGCGGTTGTGCGCCCGATCACGGGAGCGTCCGGCCGAGGTGATGCAAGGATCGGCGACCATGCCGGGACGCTCATGCACACCAGTAGGCGCCGCGGCTGGGTGAGGACCTGGCGTGGAGCAGGCGGCAGGGTGATCGGCCTGCCCGGCACCTTCGCCGCGTTGCGCTCCTCCGCCATGCGGTCAAGAAAACCCGGATCGAAAGTCTGCGCACGGCACGGCACGAGGGCCGCAGTCGCGAGGATGGATGCGAGGCTTAGAGTGGTGATCGAGAGAGGCGGCATGACCAGGCTCCTTTGGGTGGAGCTATGACCCTGACCTTGCCGGGTGCGAACGCGACTGATGCTCAGGGGCGGAGTGGTGCATTGTCTAAATACCATGCACTACTAGGATCGCAGCATGACGACCCCTTCGCCTCTCCAACTCGCCGCGATGATGGCGGCAGCCGACATCGAGTGGCGGACGAATACGTATGAGGACTGGACAACCATCAATTTTTGGCGCTGGCCACGGGGCTTCCATCGCTCGGCTTGGGTAATCGCAGGCTACATCGGCTGGAACCCGCTTGATGCGCTCGACAAGCCGACGCCGGCAGCAAGGGCCGTCAACGCGCTGCTGACCCGGCTGTGCGTCACGTTCACCGTCGTCATGACGCGACATACCCCCGATCCGCGCGATCCCGATGAGCCGCTGCTTAGTTGGTTCAACGCAGCGGCGCGCGAACATCAGCACGAGATTGCAGAGATGATCGAGGGGCTGGGCGACGCCTATTGGAACCTGCCCACATCCCGCCGGTGGGCCGCGCGCAGGCTGGTCAAGATTTGGGAGAAGGACGGAGCTGCGGGCTTCCGCGACCTTTCGGCTTCTCTGGTGAATCGACCGCCGGGTGCAGCCTTTTAGACATCGGCTTGTTTTCCTGTCTCCGAGCGCAGACCGCATCAGGTGGGCCGGGCAAATCCCAACGGACACAACGCTGATTGCGGCGTCCGCTTAGGGCTTGCCCCAATACTGTTCACTTTGCGATCCGGATGGTTGCCGCGACATCGATCCACGTTGTCGGTTGTGGGGTGCGAGGGCGCAGCGGGTAGCCGCTCATCTTGCGCTTGACCCCACGCGGCACCTGCCGGCCACGGGAACTCGCCACGCGCTCCTCCAGGATCTCGTCCAGCACCTGCTCATGCAGGGCGAGCCTGTCCCGAGGGGGGAAAAGCCGCGAACAGCGGCAGCTTGCGCCGGACCACGCGCACGGCATGCAGGAACGACAGCCGATCCGGATCTTCGTCGGCCTGCAGCGCCGCTTCGTGCATGAGCCCGCGCACGGCGAAGTGCGCCAGCAGCAGTCCCCAGAACTCCTGGCGCACCAAGTCCGGGGTCTTGCTGCGCAGCACGACTTGCACCCCGCGCAGGTGCGTCTTCAGCTCGGCCAGCGCGCCCTCGATCTCCCAGCGCTCGTGATACAGGGCAGCCAAATCCGCAGCCGGCGCCGGCGCCGGGTCCAGGATCGTGGTCACCAGCCGATACAGCGGCTCGGCGTCCGCCACGCCCTGCAGCCGGTATTCCACCACGCGCACCTGGATGCCGTTCGTCGCGTGCCGCCGGTCCTTCTCGCTCGGGTAGACCACGGACAGATACGACCCGTCCGCCAACACCGCCACGCGCGGCAAGCGCAGGTTGCCCTTCACCCGCCACAGCAGGTCGGCGCCGGTGGCTGTCGCTGCCCGCCACAGCGCATACCCGAAGAAATACCGGTCAGCCAGGCACAGCATGCCGGACTGAAGGGCGGACACCACGTCATGGGCCAGCGTCGTCTCGCCGTCCGCATAACGGCCCAGTTTGGCGCCGAACAGCACGTGCGTGCCGTTCTCCACCAGCGCCACAAAGCGGAGCTTCGGAAACGCGCTCTCGCCGCGGCTGGCGCCAGGATAGCCGAAGCTGGCGCCGTTCTCGGCCGTGTCGGCCACGTCCAGGCTGGAGCCGTCCAGGCTGACCAGCCGCCACGCCCGATACCACGCCCCCTTGGTGGCGCGCGTCGCCACCGGCTGCACCACCTGCTCGTAGAGCCGGCGCAGCGGCATCTCGCCCAAGCGGCTGCGCGCCTGCGAGATGCCGCTCTTGCCCGCGACCTTGACCGCGCCCGTGCCCCACAGCCAGCGCAGGCCTTCCAGCAGGCAGCGCAGCACCTCGCGGGTGCTGGACCCCATGTACAGCGCCATCGCGATGGCGTAGTAGACCATCACCTGCGCCGGCAGGTCGCGTTCGCGCTCGCTCGCCTTGCCGGTCTCGGCCAGAACCTGCCGCACCCGGTCGGGAGGGAATGTCTTGGCGATCACGCCAAGGCTGATGTGGTCGCTGACACGAACGCCGGCCGGAAGGCCAGCAGGAACACCCGCCATCGCTGTCGATCCCAGAAAACCTAACCAGCGATATAGCGGCTCCAAACGCTTAAATGAACCGTATTGGGGCTTGCCCTAGCGGGACGCCCGCGCCGCGTCCTAAACCGGTGTGACCTACAGCGTGAGTTGGCACAGTTTAGGCAAGGCTAAGTGGCACCGCCTGCTCGTCGTCTTCCGGCGTCGCCGTCGAGCATGCGTGCTTTCGACCCGATTCGGATTCTCAGGGAACCAGCTGCGAACCGCATTGGCGATCAGCCGAGTTGCTGCACCAGGGCGGCCCAGAGCTTCCAAACCTCGCCCGTCCCGTCCACCGCAGTCTGTACCAGGACGAGACGGGATGCCGGATCGACACATATGCGCTGACCGTAGGCTCCAAGCAACGCGAACTGCCGCCTCGGCCCTGGTAGCAGCCACAGCAGGTAGCCGTAGCCGAATGTCGGATCGGATCGGCCCGGCTCAAGGTAAGCATCGGCGGCACGCAGGGTGGTTGCCTCGATCATCCATGCCGCCGGAATGACCTGCCGGCCATTCCAAGCCCCATCGTGGGCGAGCAAGCGGCCCAGCCGCGCATAATCGCGCAGTACGGCGTTGAAGAAGCCGTGGGCGACCTCGAAGCCCTGAGCATCCACCAGCCAGGATGCGTCAGCCTCCGCGCCAATGGGGCGCCAGATTTTTTCCTGTAGGTAGCTGGAAGCCGACCGGCCCACCGCGTGGTGGAGCACGACACCCAGCACGTCCGCCTCAATGCTTGCGTAGAAGAACCGCGTTCCCGGCGGGGCTACGCGGCGGTTAAACTGGACGATGCCGCCCGTCGTGCCCTTCGACACGCCGGCATGCTCGGGCCGGTATCCACCCATGAAGTCAAGCCAAAGACGCTTCAGGTCACGCTCGTCGTCGGCTTCTTCGCCGAACGCCACGCCAGAGGACATGTGGAGGAGGTCGCGTAGCGACG
>JAABVA010000789.1_pt1 | contig 37359 bp, 37 predicted proteins | sample 5560331 | NCBI WGS metagenome assembly JAABVA01 (sample SAMN12812661, study PRJNA571458) | rock metagenome | isolation source: Antarctica rocks | place: Antarctica: Victoria Land, Mt New Zealand sud | collected 2016-01-07 | reverse complement strand
GACCTTTATCGAATTAGTGGTTGCCCAGAGCTGACGAAGGCGACTGTCAGCGAGTTGATGTCGAGCCCAGCAGACCAGGGTTGCTTAACCACACGGTCAAAGGACGGTACCAGCCTAAGATTAGTGATCATCCGGGCTTATACAGCCAGACCTTGCGGTTAGACCAGGCTACCACAGAGGATTAGAAGCTATCTTCCTTCTGCTCCTGCTTCGCGTCCAGCTTGTATACCTGCGAGGCGTTCTCGTGTAGCATCAGCTCCACGGTTTCTGGTGCGAGGCCGAGATCGAAGAGGGCGAGGGCGTTATTTTTGAGTCCCGGGACGCCAGGCCAGTCGGTGCCGAAGATCATCTTTTGGGCCAGCCGCTCGAAGTTGTACTTACCGTAGTACTCGGGTAGCTTCTTCGGGGGGAGGCCGGAGATCTCGATCCACACGTTCTCTCGCATCAGGGTCATGAAGCCCGCGGCATCGTACCACCACCCCCGTCCTCCATGGGCCAGGACGACAGTGAGGTCGGGGAAGTCCCGGATCACGTCCTCCAGTAAGGCCGGGTCCGCGTAACGGTTTGTTGACCCCGGGAACGTGCTGGTGCCGCAGTGGACTACCACCGGCAGCCCGTGCTGCTGGCAGAGCCAGTAGACCGGGTACAGGGCGCGGTCGTTCGGCGTGAAGCCCCCATGCACCGGATGCAGCTTCAGGCCGACCGCACCCATCTCCATCTGGCGCTCCAACTCTGCCGGCAGGGGATGGTGGTAGTGGGGGTTGAGGTTGGCCATCAGCCGGAATCGCTCGTGGTTGTACTCGGTGATTGGCAGCAGGTCTTCGATAGGCTGTATGCTCGTAGCTTTCGGGCTGTACTCGCTCAGGAGGATAGCCACGTCCACCCCTTCTCCGGCCATGTACTCGTCGAGGCGCGAAGGCACCAGGGTCCCCTCCCCGTCGTACAGGTCGGAGAGTGGTACGTCCCTCCCGAAGTGATCTGCCCACTCTATCCAGGAGGCTTTGAGCGTGGGCCGGCGCGCCGCGTGTACGTGCGCGTCTATAACCGGTATTCCCTCCAGCAATGTTCTGTTACCCTCCCTCGAAGTAGTTCGCTTACCGGCACGTTCTGGCGCCGCCGTGCCGCGCGTCCCCTCTCGATCGAACGGTCAAGCCGTTTGGACGGCGCCCGCTCCGCGGACCAAGTCGGCAGCCTTCTCGCCGATCATGATAGAGCTGGGGTTGGTGTTGGCCGAGACGATCGTCGGCATTATAGACGCGTCGGCGACCCGCAGACCATCCAGCCCGCGCACCTTCAGCTCGGGGTCGACGACCGCCGCCTCGTCGATGCCCATCCGGCAGCTGCCGACCGGGTGATAGTAGGTGCTGGCGCCGCGGGTGATGAAGTCGCGGAGGTCTCCCTCGCTGGGCGCCTCGCCGCCGGGCAGGACTTCGCGGGCGCGCCACTCAGCGAAGGCGTCGGCGGCGTGCAACTCGTGTGCCTTCTCGATGCCGAGCAACAACGTGCGTACGTCCGCGTCGTCGTCGAGGTAGTTCGGGTTGATCAGCGGCGGGTCGTCGGGATCGGCGCTGTTCAACTTTATCCAGCCGCGGCTGGCGGGGCGGAGGAGGCCGACGGCGACGGTGTAGCTGTTTTCCGGCGCTTCAAGGTTGGGCGGATGGAAGGGGACGTGGATGAACATAAAATGCAGGTCGGGCCCCGGCAGCCTATCGTCGCTACGCCAGAACATCGACGACTCGGCAAGGTTCGCTGCTGGGGGTGGGATCTGCCGGCTCGCCTCGTACACGATGCCGAGCAGCAAGTGGTCGTGCAGGTTCCGCCCGACGCCAGGCAGGTCGGCGACCACGTCCACCCCGACCTCACGGAGGTGGTCGGCCGGTCCGACACCCGACAGCAGCAGCAGCCGCGGCGAGTCGATCGCGCCGGCGCAGACGATGACCTCGGCGTTGGCCGCTGCCTGCTCGAGCTCGCCGTCGCGCAGGTACTCCACGCCGGTGCAGCGCTGCCCCTCGAAGGTCAGGCGACGGGCTAAAGCGGCGGTTCGCACCGTCAGGTTCGCCCGGTCGCTGACCGGGTGCAGGTAGGCGTCCGCGGTGCTCTGGCGCTTGTCGCCCACGATCATCAGGTCATGCCACCCGGCGCCCTCGGACTCGGCGCCGTTGAAGTCGTCGGTGGTCGGGTGGCCCAGCTCCTTGGCCGCCTCGATAAACGCGGCCGAGAGCGGGTTGGGATTGGCGACGGGCGACGGGCGCAGGGCGCAGGGGCCCTCCGCTGCCGCGGTACTCCGGGTCTCCGCCCTCGACGTGCTCCATCCGCTTGAAGTAGGGCAACACGCCCTCGTAGTCCCAGCCGGCGTTGCCCGCGTCGGCCCAGGCGTCGAAGTCGCTGCGGTGGCCTCGGATGTAGACCATCCCGTTGATACTGCTCGAGCCGCCCAGCACCTTCCCGCGCGGCCAGTCATGCACCTGGCCACCCATTCCGGCCTGCGGGGTGGTCCGGTAGGCCCAGTCCACCTCGGTGCCCCACAACGTCGGCCACACTGGGGGCTGGTGGATCTCGTCCATCGAGTCGGTCCCGCCGGCTTCCAGCAGCAAGACCTCAACCTCGGCATCCTCAGACAACCGAGCAGCAACGGCGCAGCCTGCCGAGCCCGCGCCCACCACGATGTAGTCATACCTGGCCATCAAAGCCTCCTTCGTCGTCGTACCTAAGTCTGACTATTCCATATACCGGAGCCGGAGTGCCTGGTACTCGCGCGCGGCCGATTCGACCCACTTCGAGGAGCTCCCGCCGAGCTCCTTCTTTGCCTCGGCGGGAGCCCCCGCCGCCAGGACTTCGGTCGGGATCTCGCCGTCTTCTATAACCACGCTCCCCGCGGCTAGAAGTGCCCGCCTTCCCACGCGAGCCCGGTTTAGGACGATGCTCCCCATGCCGACGATCGCCCCGTCCTCTATAACGCACCCCTCCAGCAAAGAGAGGTGCCCGACGGTGACGTTCTTGCCCACGATGGTGGGCAGGCCCTCGTTCGTGTGTAGCACGCAGTTGTCCTGGACGCTGCTGCCCGCCCCAACGACTATCCTGTCGAAGTCGCCCCTCAGAACGGCGCCGAACCAGATGCTGGCCCCTTCTTCGACGATCACGTCTCCGATTAGCACCGCAGTCGGCGCTACGAATGCATCAGGGGCGACGTTGGGCTGTTTACCGTCGAAAGTGAGAAAGTGCGCCACGGTTGATCACTACCTTCCTAAACGAGCTCGTCCTTTTGCTGGGGCGGCTCGTCTTCCTGAGCCAGGTCAGCATCTTGCTGGGCCATGTCTTCTCCTGACTCCGGCTCGCGCAGCTTGAAGCGCTGTATCTTGCCCGTGGCGGTCTTGGGCAGCTCGTCGACGAACTCCATTATGTGCGGGTACTGGTAGCGCTTGAGGTTGTTCTTGGACCACTCCTGGAGCTCCTCGACCAGGCCATCGGAGCCCTCGTAGCCCTCGCGCAGTATGACGAAGGCCTTGATGCGGGTCAGTCCCTCGACCTCGACCCCTACCGCCGCCGCCTCTATCACCGCTTCGTGGTCACCAAGAGCGTTCTCCACCTCGACCGGCGAGACCCAGAGGCCGCTTACCTTGATCATGTCGTCCGAGCGTCCCTCGTACCAGAAGAATCCGTCCTCGTCCACCCGGTACCAGTCCCCGGCGAAGAGCCACTCTCCTTTCATGGTCCCTTTGGTCTTCTCGTAGTTGCGCCAGTAGTACGCCGCCGCTGAATCGCCTTTGACGGAGAGGTATCCTGCCTCCCCGGGCTCCTCCACGGGGTGCTCGTGCTCGTCGAGGATCTTGGCCTCGTAGCCGGGTACGGGTTTGCCGCTGGAGCCGGGCTTGAGCTCGTCCGGGGTGTTGGAGATGAAGATGTGCAGCATCTCGGTCGAGCCGATCCCGTCGAGGATGGTCACACCGAACATCTCTTTCCAACGGCGCCAGACGTGCGCGGGCAACGCCTCCGCCGCCGAGACGCCAAAGCGGACGGAGGAGAGGTCGTAGTCCGTGGCCTGGGGGTAGTTGAGGATCGCGTTATAGAGGGTGGGCGCCGAAAACAAGAGGGTTGGCTCGAACCGTTTGATGGTCTCAAGGACCGCCTCCGGCGTGGGCTTGCCGGGGAGGAGTATGCTCGAAGCCCCCGCCCAGTAGGGAAAGGAGATGCCGTTGCCCATCCCGTAAGCGTGGAACAGCTTCGTTGTCGAGAACGTAAGATCTGACTCGTCGACCTCCAGAACGTGCCGCGCGTAGGTCTCGCACGTGTAGTCTATGTCGTGGTGCAGGTGGACCACGCCCTTTGGGTTGCCGGTGCTCCCCGAGCTGTAGAGCCAGAAGGCCGCATCGTCCTTGTGGGTGTCGGCTGGCGAGAGCTCGTCTTCACCAGACTCCAGCAGGTCTTCTAGGATGTGTGCCCCATCTTCCCGGCCGTTGGTCAGGACGAGTGCCACCGGCTCTTCGACGCCGTACAACGCGTCCCGGACCTTCTCGTGGAACTTTCCATCGGCGACCACGATCCGGGCGCGACTGTTCTCGATGAAGAAGCGGTACTCGTCGGCGTCGACCAGGGTGTTCACCGGGACCGGGACGGCGCCGATGCGCATCGCCGCGAAGAAGGCCACGGGGAAGGAGGGCGTATCGTCCAGCACGAGCAGGATCCTGTCCTCTTGCCTAATGGCCAACTCGCCTTTGAGGGCGTGGCCGAACCTGTTGATGCGGCGGGCGAGATCACCGTAGGAGACCTGCTCGTCGCCGCAGTAGATGGCCACCTTGTCCTCGCGCCCGGTCTCCAGGTTACGGTCGACGATAACGCTCGCGTTGTACCACTCGGGTACCGTGATCATGGTCTCACTCCTCCTCAGTAAAGCGTTCGGTTACGCCGGTCTCGTCTCCTTGTAGTAGCCGAACACCTCTATCCCGTGCTCCCCTAACCTACGAACAGCCTACGCAACCGATGCTACTGTCGTGCGTACCCCCAGTCAACCGGAAGGTTCGGCAACGTCGAACGTCATCCTTGTAGCGGGATCGGCAGAGCCCTATCATGGAGGCTTAGATCCCTTGACGGTAGACGGGAGGAAGAGCTAGCCATGGCGGTTGCGCACTTGGGACACGCGGAGATCAGGGTGACGGACTTGGAGGCCACGCGGAGGTTCTACACGGAGGTTGTCGGCCTTTACGTTACCGAAGAGGACGACGAGCGGGTCTACCTACGCGCCTGGCAGGACTGGGACCACCACACCCTGATCCTCAAAAAGTCCGACCACCCCGGCGTGGAGCACGTCGGCTGGCGGGTCGAGAAGGCGGAGGACCTCGGGGCGCACGAGAGGCGCCTCAAGCAGCTCGGGATCGACTACCACTGGATCGAGGATGCCACTGAGCCGGGGCAGGGTGATGGTTTGCGCTTCATGACGCCGGGCGGGATGCCGTTCGAGCTCTACTGGGAGCGCGAGCCTTACGCGGCGCCCGAGGGGAGCGACCTCGCCTCTGAGTTGCCGAGCCACCCGCAGAAGTTCGCCGCGAAGGGTATCGCGCCCCGGCGCTTCGACCACGTCAACTTCCTGACCGACGATCCGGGCAAGGAACAGGAGTGGCTGACCGGGGAGCTCGGCATCCATCACCGCTACTACGTCGAGAGCGAGAGCGGCGACAGGCTCGCCTCCTGGCTCTCGCGCACGAGCATCTCGCATGAGATCGCGGTTCAGCGCAACCGCAACCAGTCAGGAGCGCTACTGCACCACACTGCCTACTATCTCGACTCGCCGGACCAGCTGGTCAGGGCGGCTACTATACTGGCCGACAACGGCGCCGAGATCGAGTGGGGACCCGGCAACCACGGCACGAGCGGGGCTCTCTTTCTCTACTGCTTCGACCCGTCCGGCAACCGCCTGGAGGTCTGGACCGGCGGTTTTCTGATCTTCGCCCCGGACTGGGAGCCTATCCGCTGGCAGCAGGCAAAGGCGGAGCGCGCCTACGAGTTCTGGGGCTCGCCGATGCCCGAGGAGTACCTGACCTACGGCACGGCCAGCCACTTCACCGACGCGCCCCAGGGCTCGGTCTCCACGCCGGGCTAGGGTAGACGGACTTGAAAGAAGACCTCATCGCGGCGGCCCACGCCCTGGCCGCCGTGGGTCTCGTAACCGCCTTCGGACACATCTCCGCCCGCGAGGGAGGAGACCGCTTCCTCATCACCCCGCCCAAACCTTTACGCTCTTTGGGACCGGACGATCCTCTATCGGAGGTCTCTCTGGCTGGGGATGAGCTACCCGAGGGGGTGCCTAAAGAAGCCTGGATCCACTGGTCAATCTACAACAGTCGTCCCGACGTAGAGGGGATCTGCCGGGCTCAACCCCCGATCACCACGGCCGTAACCTCCGCGGGCTTGCCCATACGCCCCCTCCACGGCCAGGGAGCCTTTCTTGGAGAAGAAGTGCCCATCTACGACGATGCCCGGCTCATCCGCGGCAGGGAGGCCGGCGAGGCGCTGGCGGAGGGTCTGGGTAGAGCGGGCGGCATTGTGATGCGGGGCAACGGCGCTGTGACGGTCGGGAAGAGCGTTGGGGCGGCGGTAGCCAGGATGTGGGTTTTGGAAGTGTCGGCCGAGATCAACCGGACAGCGGCCGCTGCTGGGACCCCACGCGTGCTAAACGAGGAGGAGTTCTCGTACTGGGAGTCGGTAAGCGAGGAGATTCTTCAGAGGATCTGGACCTATCTGAAGACAGATGATTAGCGACGAGGCCGGGCTACTCGTTGTTTTCCAGAGGTTTCGCATTTTTCCTCTTATGCCACCGGTGCTAGGGTTGCAAAATGAGAGATTGGTACAAAGAAGACCTCCCATACGTTCATGATGTAGGTTACGGTAACTTCGCCCTCGAATCCGCCCTCAGCATACTGGAGATTCTAGATCAAAGCATGGCGCGCCAGGGTCTGGTAGTGGACTTGGGTTGCGGGAGCGGCTTGTGGGCGCGAGAGCTTACGAAAGCTCATTATTGTGTTCTCGGAGTCGATATCTCTGAATCGATGATCGACATTGCTCGAAAAAGGGTGCCGGAGGCCGAGTTCCGGATCGGGTCACTGTTCGAGGCGGACATTCCGCCGTGCGAGGCCGTCACGTCGCTCGGAGAATGCCTCAACTACATGTTCGATTCGGGGAATGACTGCCAAACGCTGGTTCGGTTCTTCCGCTGCACATACGACTCCCTGGCTCCTGGAGGCGTCTTCGTCTTCGATATTGTGGAGCCGGGACAGGTCACGCCACGAACCACAACCAGGGGATTCTCCGAAGGAGAGGATTGGGCGGTATTGCTGGCGAAAGAGGAAGATCTTGAACGAGGGCTGTTGACCCGCCATATCACCAGCTTCCGAAAGGTGGGAAAATGCTACAGACGGGCCGACGAAGTACACCGCCTGCGGTTATATAAATCGAGAGACGTAGCTAGAGAACTCCGCCGAGCGGGCTTCCTGGTCCGGGTGATGAACGGTTATGGCCAGTATCGTCTGCCGAGAGCCTACGCGGCATTCGTCGCAACCAAACCGCCGTGAGATAGTAACGAGAAGCGCTCTTCCCTCTTATATCGCTCTGGCGTGGTGCTCGGACGTGGAAGCCCGCCATACCTCAAGCCAGTCTCAAAACGAGGAGAACCGCAAGAGGTCGTAGACGTCCTCGCCGCGCAAGTGGCGCAGAATGAGGTCCTTGAAGCGGTCAGCGTAGTGCTCCATGATTCGCTTCCCAACCTCTTTGTTCGCATGCGAGAGGTTGCCCGTGTACCCGAGCCCGTTACCAAGCTCGCGGAAAGACTTCACCACTTTTAGCTGAGAGAACTCGAATAACTGGGGAGGGAGCTTCTCCAGGAGTTGTTTCCTGACGAGATGTTCCTCGATGTAGAGCATGGGTGCGACCTCGAAGGTGCCCGCGTGGGCTTCCCCCCGAGCATCCGGCTCGGATGGGCCGAGCGGCGAGGGGTCTTGCAGGAGGTCCACGACGAAGCGTTCGAAGCCGTGAACGGCCCGTGCTCCGTACTCCTCGTTGATGCGCTCGCAGACGCTATCGGCGGTCCTGACCCATGGTGGGTCAACGTGCTGGCTAGTGAGGACGAGGTGCTCAAACCCGTCAGCGGCGAACGAGGCGAGCAGGTCGAAGAGGTACTCCTCGACGATCTTGCGCCGGATAGAGACGGAGCCCGGATAGGGTAACGAGAAGAGCGCGTTGACGTACGGCACGGTCGGGGCGACGAGGACCGTGTAGCCGTGATCAGCCAGGTGCTCGGCACACTCGTGCATAACGTACTCCGCGATGTAAAGGTCGGTACCCAGAGGCGTCTGCGGGCCGTGCTGCTCAATGGGACCGCACGCGACCATGAGGATAGTCTCCTCCCTGTCGAGATGCTCCACCTCCTGCCAGGTCATCTCCTTGAGGTCGTGTATCCGCGCGTTCGTCCGGGAGTCCGCCTCTTCTCGCCCGGACGAACTCCCTGTTGCCTTCGCAGAATTACTCATTACGAATCGAGTTGTTCCGCCGCGTGGGAGATCTGACCTTTTCGAGCGTCGAGCACGCCGGACCACGTTAGACGGGGACCCGGCAGGAAGTCGGCCGTAAGGAAGAGCAGGGAGTACAGGGGATCTGAGAAGGGATATCCTGCGCTCTTGAGGCGGGCTTTTAGCTCCCTGGCAGCGGAGAGCGCCTCCGAGAAGGGCCCTGGCGTCATCTGTCCCCCGAGGGGGAGGGCGGCCTCCCACACGACGCGCTCGCCGCTTACCATCGCCATGCCTCCTCCCAGCTCCCGTACTCGCGAGGCGGCTAGGGCCATTGCTCGTGGGTCCCGTCCCAGCACGAGGACGTGCATGCTCGAGGTGGCGGTGGTGGCGAAGCCGTCGAGGGCGCGGGCGAAGTTGGATATGAGGGCGTGGGTGACCAGCCTTCCGTTTCTAGTGAGGTGCGCCGCGCGCAGGTAACCTTCGGGCAGCTCGCCTTCCGGGGGAGGTTCTCCGGGACGAGTTATGACGTCGGAGACGAACTCTATTGCGGGGAGGTCTTCGCCAGGGCGGGCGTCGTAGAGGGCCGGGTCTTCGATCCACGAACCCTGGCGAAACTCCAGTTGAAGCCCGAGGGATTCCCAATCTATACCCGGCGTGGACTCGACCAGCTCGCCCTCGTGGGCGGCCACCTTTCCCCCAGCAATTACCAACCGTGGTCTGAAAGAGGAGAGGTCGGGGAGGAGTACAAGGTCGGCGAGGCGACCGGGGGCTACGCCGCCGAGGTGGTCGTCGAGTTGGAGGTATGTCGCGGGGTTCAAGGTCGCCATCTGGATGGCTTTGACCGGAGGTACGCCCGCTTCCACGGCGAGCCGGAGGAGGCCGTCGAGGTACCCGTGTTCCGAGATCGCGTCGGGTGCCGGCCCGTCGGTGGTGAAGAGGACCCGGCTGGTGTCGATCTCCTCCTCCGTGATGATACGAAGTAGCTCCGGCAGGTCGGGACGTAGCGAGCTGTGCCGTAATGGCGTCCACAGTCCGAGCCGCAGGCGTTCCAGGGCTTCGTCGGCGGTGATGGCCTCGTGGCAGGACCTGAGTCCGGCGGCGGCGAGGGCCGCCAGCTTCGCGTCCCGCGCGCCCGCCGTGTGTCCGTCGGCTATAAGCCCCCGGCTGTTTGCCTCGACGATGGCCGTCCCGAGGGGGGCATCTTCGTTCTGGAGGAAGCGGGCCCAGGCAGGCGCTTCGCCGACGCCGACTACCAGCGGATGATCCAGGACCTCTCGCAGGCGTTCGTCATCGAAGAAGTCCTCTTCTTCGGGGATGGGGGAGGCAGGTTCGGGGCGGGCGTACCAGAGGAAGCGCATCGGGAGACGTGCGGAAGCGTCCATTACGGCCCGGCTAGTCTTCGAGCCACCGAGGAGGGTGAAGAGTATGTCGTCCGAGACTATGGTGGTGGTGCCGCCAGGGAGGACCGCCTCGGCGAGGCTTGCGGGATTGTAGTACAGGTAGACGTGTGAGTGCGGCTCGATCCAACCGGGCGCCACGTAGAGGTCCCCGGCGTCTATCACTTCAGTGTCGGGTCCCACGGCCTCCTCCGACAGACCGACGTACGCTATGCGGTCCCCGACGACGGCCACGTTTGCCAGGATCAGCTCCCCCGAGTAGACGTTGACCACTGTGCCGCCGCGGACGAAGAGGTCAGCCGGCTCTTGCCCGAGGGCAACCCGCATCAGGCGCCGCCGCTCCCCGGCGGAGGGTTGCGCGCGCAGCCGGGGCTCGTCCCCGGACCTGCCGCGTGGGGCTCCGTTGGCGCTCATAGTAGACCGGCAACCTTCGAGAGGCCGCGCACGCCGAGGCCGCCGTCGGAGTTGATGACCACCCCGGTTACGCCCCTCGATTGCTCCGCGTTCGCGAGGTAAAGGTAGGCCCCGACGTGGTCTTCGGCATCGAACTGGGCCTGGAGCGGGTTTATGGACTTGAGCGCCTCCTGCATCTTTGGCGAGGCGAGCATCGGTTCCTCCTGGTCCAGGCTCTTGAGACCTACGATCCCGGTTGCGGTGCCGCCGGGCGCCACGCCGTTGACCCTCACCTTGGGGGCCAGCTCGTAGGCCATCTCCACGAGCAGACCCCGGACGGCGAACTTGGAGGCCATGTAGAGTGGGCCTCCTCCATCCGGGTAGAACGCCGAGTTCGACAAGGTATATACGATACAGCCCTCTGACTCTATCAGCGCCTCCGCGCAGACCTTCGTGGCAAGCATATAGCTTTTCACGTTGACTCCGAAGATCTCGTCGAAAGCCTCGCTGATCTTCTCCTTGGGTAGGCGTTTCAGCTTCGCCTGGTTGTCCCACAAACCGACGCAGCAAATGAGGACATCCAGCCGGCCGAAGGCGTCCACCGTCTCCGAGAACGCCTTCTCGTTGTCTTCGAGGCTGCTCGCGTCTCCCTGCACGGCCTTCACGCCTTCGCCGAGACCTTCCAGCTCTTCGACCTTCTCCGGCGAGAGTTCCAGCACGCCGACCCGCGTGCCCTCCATGACCAGAGCCTCGACCACGGCCCGGCCTATCCCCGAGCCTCCGCCCGTTACCAACGCGACCTTGCCGTTCAAATAGCCCGCCATATTAATGCGTGCCCCTGGGACCGTACGGCTCTTCGAGGAATTTCGAGAACGTCTTGGGAGTCTGCCACGTCAGGCTCTCTAGTAGGGGAGGGTCCAGGTAGATTCGGTAGCCCAGCTTGGGAGAGTGGATCTCTAGCCGCGCCCCGCCCCTGATGTGAACCTTGCGCACGATAGTATACGCAAACTCGTTGGTGAACTCGGTGTACTCGTTCTCCGTCTCTACTTGCGCCTCTTCCACCTCTTTTGTACTCGTGGCCTCGGGCGGGTCTTCGAGGGTATTGGAGAACGTCTCGGGGGTCTGCCAGGCCAGGCTCTCGATAAGAAGGGGGTCGAGGTAGACCCGCCGGTCCTGTTCGGGCGAGAGGATCTCCAGGCGCACCCCGTTGCCGGTACGGACCTTACGCACGAGGGCGATCGCTGATTCGTTGCTGATCTCAGTGTACTCGTCTTCCATATACCCTTCCATTGAGGATCTCCCTCGTTGGCCTCGGTTCCGCGTGCCGCCGCAGGAACCCGTAGGACTTCTCGGTTCGCAAGCGCCCCGCTTAGAGGCTGTGCGGATAGGCTGGGAATTTTTCGTGCTTGACTACTCTCCGAAAGATCAAGCCCCACCTTCAGTATCTATGGACACACGCGCTACTCACCTATCCGCGCAGTCTCTTAGGCGCTCAGAGGAAAACGGAGAGGTTGTGCGTCATCAAGACGGAGTGGTCCAGCAGGATCACCCTCTTCTTGAGTTTCCACTGACCGTCTTCCTTGCGCAGGACGTCCTTACGCTCCGCTGAGATCAGGTCATGGCGCGGGTCGCTGCCCCGCGAGCGGTACAGGAGCAGGTTCGACCTGACCGCGACTTCGTCTTCCTCCTCGCCCTCCACGACCCTGATGTTGGTCACGAAGTGGCGGGTGCGCGAGGGAGGGTCCTCGGCCCAGGCGTACTCCGTCTCCAGACGCCTGACCCGGAGTTCCAGGCTTCCGCGCGTCTCCTGAAAGAAGAAGGCTTCCTCGCTAAATCCGTCGCCCTCTCCCCGCTCCCGGTTCACCCGCACAGGCATAAGGTACTCTACGACGTCAGCGCACAGCTGATCCAACCACTCCCGTTCACGGCGCTCGTCTAGCAGCTCGGCCTCGTACATCAAGAACGAGTAGACCTCCCAGTAAGTCTCTATTGATGTTTCGAGCATCATTTCCCCTGATCTTCAGGAGCCATTCTGGCCATCCAGCAGGTGGTCGAAGTAAGTTTGCCAGAAATGGCGCTGGGCGAAGTCCACGTAGTTCTTCGGGTAAGCCGTACCGGGCCCGGCCCACTCCCCCTCGGGGATCGGGTCGACCTGGCCGAGTCCCGCCCCGTAGTTGAGGTAGTGCTGGCCGGACATTTCTCCGGCGGCGACCCGAGTCTGGCCGCTCCAGTTCTCCGCGTCGTCCTGCTCCAGGGTCCCTGAGGCGCCGAAGGTCGAGAGGTAGGACCTGTTGGAGGCCTTCTTGAACTCCTCGGAGGCATCCTTCTCCACCAGGCACCACGACCAGATCTCCATCTTGCCCGGCCCCATCGGCTGCCAGACGCGTAGCGTTACGTAAGGGACAGATTTGCCTCCCTCCTCTATCGACATCGACGAGTGGAGAAGGCTCGTGTTCGGGAAGATGGTGGCGTTCAGGGGGAGTACAGAGTTCTCTTCGAGGAGGGTGATCTGATTTGAGTCGAAGCTCTCCTTCATCGAGTCCACGATGCTCTGGGGGTAGTTGAAGTAGCTCCCCGGCTTGAAGCCCATGAACAGGCAGCCGTGCATGCCGGCGAGTATTTGCACCCCGTCCTTGAGGTAGGATGGGCTCTTGACGCGCATGATGCCCGCCTTGATCGTGCTCATATGAGTCGACTGGGTGTGGTACCCGTCACCGATGAAGTTCTCGGAGGCAAGCTTCCAGTCAGCCCGCATCACCCACCTCTGGGGAGCGCCTACAACTTCCATGCCGGACGGGCTCTTCTTGAGGTAGAAGTCCAGGTACCAGCCCATGTCCCCTATGAACTCCTCCAGCGGCTGAACGTCCGGGTCCAAGCTGGCGAAGATCAGACCTTCGTAGATCTCCATCCTCGGGGCGGGGGTCATGGCCCACTCATCCTTATCGAGCCCTTCTGGACCGTACGCCTCCTTCTGAAACGGGACTCCGTTGAGCTTGCCGGTGTTCTGGTAGGTGTATCCATGGTACGGGCAGCGGAAGTGGCTGGAGTTGCCCGCGTCCGACCTGCACAGTTGCATGCCGCGGTGCCGGCACATGTTGAACAGTACGTGGACCTCTCCATCCTCATCGCGGGTGACGATGAAGCTGTCGTCGACGATCCGGCGGACTACGTAGTCGCCGGACCAGGGGATCTCGCTCTCATGGGCCAGAAAGATCCAGGTCTTCGAGAAAATCTTCTTTACCTCTAAATCGAAGATGCTTGGCTCGTTGTACACCTTCGCGAGGAGCTTGCCATCTTCGTTGAGAGACCGCTTGGCCTCCTGCAAAATTTCGTAAATCTCTTTTTCCCCGGTCGCTTGACCTATCACTGCCTCTACTCCTCCTCGGCGGGTTCGCGTATTTGCGAGTGCTTTGACTTGTAGCATAGATATTACGCATCGGTCAACCTCCTGGTTCGACGGTGTCGAACAACAGCGCGCCGCGAACGCAACGGGCAAGCGGAACGGTAATCGTTGCAGAGACGCTCGTTGAGTGCTCGGCCGAGTTCGCCGGGATCGGACGCGGCGATCCGCCGCAGCCGGCGAATCGAGAAGGCTCGTCGCGTCCTCCAACGGTGTCCGAGCGAGACGCGGCTGATCCCAACAGCGGTACTCAAGACATAGAAGCGTAGAGACGGGACTGGTCTATGGAGGCTGGCGAAACGCGCTGAACAGGAGGATCAAGAGCGTCTAGCCCTAGCTCGTCGCCTCTATCTCCGATGGTCGCTCTACCGAGGCGGCCCTGGACTCCCTCACGAAGAAGAGTGCTACTACGCTCGCCAGGATGATGCCTGCATCCAGCATCACCGACGCGTTCCACTCTCCCGTGGCGTCGCGTAGCACGCCGCTTATGGCCGGGGAGAGGACTGCCCCTATCTCGCCGATTAGGTTCCACATCCCGAATGCGGCGCCCAGGTAGGCGGGGTTGTTAACCAGGTCTGCCGTGAGCGCGTGAGAGATCGGTTGCAGGGCGAAGAAGAACAGGGCCTGGAAGAAGATCAGTACGCCCAATACGAAGAGAGATTGTCCCCCGTTTATGACGTAGAGGCCGAAGAGCACCGGCAGGAGGCCTGTGATCAGGGTGAAAGATATGAGCATCGGCTTGCGTCCCCAACCCTTGCGCTTGGCATAGTCGGCTAGCCAGCCTCCGGCGGGGAAGCCCAGTATGCCGGCGCCCGCATTGAACGCGGCCGTCAGAGCCGCCCTCAAGAAGGACTCTCCCTCGGATGCCTGGGAGATTATCGAAACGGACCAGAAGCCGAAGAACCAGAGGTTCCAGAGGATCGCGATGGCTGATATGTAGATCAGGAGTAGGTCCCGATCGTACAGTACCGGGGATACCTCTCCGCCTTTACTGCCGAAGGCAAACCCGACCAGCGCGAGGGCTATGACGGCTATGAGCACCGCTACCGTCCACTCAGGTAGGCCCGCGCTGGTGGCGGCTACATAGACCGCCATCATGACCACCAGGAACACGACCGAGTACCCGACCAAACCTCTAAGCGCGGGCGAGTAGGCGGGCCTGAACTCGAACTCCCCCTCTGCCCCTTGAAGAACCCGGATATGCCGAACCCGGCGATCAGGGTAACGGCGCCCAGAACGAAGAACGGCATCCGCCACGCGCCCTCCTCGCCGAACACCGAGCCACCGAGTTGGATCAGGGGCGGCGTAAGAAGGATCGCGAGCGTAAGCCCTATAGACAACCCGGTTATGACTACACCCATCCCAAGGCTCCGCTTTTCGAAGGGGGACTGTTGCGCGATCACGGTGCGGTCGTTGGAGTAGAACGTGCCCTCCCCGAGCCCGGTCACCACCCGCAGGGCCACGAAGGCGAGAAGCCCCGTCGCAAGCCCGCACAGGAGCGTCGCTATACCTGCCCATACTATGCTGATGACGATGATCGTGCGGTGCCCGAACTTGTCACCCAGGTACCCGCCCGGGAACTGCGTAAGCATGTACCCCGCAAAGAAAAGGCTACCGATCAACCCGCCTAAAGAGAAAGGACTGCCCGCGTTCTGTATAAAAGAAAGGTCGCTGTCGATCATGTAGGAGACGACGGGTCCGGTAATGGTGCGGTCTGCGTAACTGACGGTCCACCCCAGAAGCAGCCATACCCACAGCGTGCGGTACGCAGGTCTGGCTACGCTGCTAGCTTCCATCTGAACCTCCTCGCCTCCGGTAGTAAGACCGGATTAGATACTCTGGCTGCTTTCCCTTTGCCTACTCATATACAGCGTCGCCAGGTTTGGAGCAAGTCGTACGTTTAGTATCGCTGGATATTCCGGTTGCTAACTATGCAAAAGGCCTCTGCTCACATGATCGTGCCGGACGTAGCCTCGGCAGGTGTCCACTGAGCCCACATCTCTTTCGGACCGCGAAAAGACATGTTCGGGTCGAACTCGAACCCCTGGTCAGGCGGAGAGAGCTTCAGGTCGGGTAGCCTCTGCGTCAGCAGCTCGAAGGCAATGCGGGCCTCCAGACGGGCCAGGGGCGCACCGAGGCAGAAGTGGATGCCGTGGCTGAACGCTATGTGCTTGCTGGCGTTCTCGCGACGGAGGTCGAACGCGCCGGGGTCTTCGAAGACGCTCTCGTCACGGTTGGCCGAGGCCAGGAGCAGCATGAGCCTTGCATCTTCGGGGACCTCGACCCCGGCTATCTCGACCGGTCGGGTCGTCGAGCGGCGCCACGCGGGGACCGAGGTGTCGCGCCGCAGTATCTCCTCCACGGCGTTCTCGATCAGGGAGGGGTCCTCTCGCAGTTCGTTCCACAACCCCGGCCGGCCGAGCAGTTGACGGAGGCCGTTGAGGATCAGGTTCGTCGTGGTCTCGTGGCCCGCGAAGGAGAGGCTATAGTCGATGCTAACGACCTCTTGAAGGCTCAGGTTATCCTCGTCCTCGGCCCGAATCCTCAGCAGGTCGCTGGTGTAGTCGTCCTGGAGGTCTTCCGCACGTCCATGGACGAAGTTCTCTATGTAGTCGAAGAAAGAAGACATCTTCTCGACCGTTTCAAGCTGTTCGTTCGGCAGAGGGCGTCCCCAGGTAATCTTCAATCGATCGAAGCACCAGCTCTTTAGCATCTCGGTGTCTTCCTCAGGGTAGCCGATCAGGCTGAACACCACGGATGCCGGTAGCGGGAACGCGAACTGCTCCACCATATCGGCGCATCCGTTGGAGATCATCTGATCGATCAGGCCGTTTGCTATCTCACGGATGCGCCCTTCGAGCCCGGCGACGCGCTTTGCCGAAAACGCTCTGGCGGCATGCTTGCGCGTGCGCCGGTGCAAGGGCGGATCGGCGGTGGAGGTCGTGGGAGTTACGCGTACGCCTCTCTTGAGGTGCTCAAGTGCTTCGTCGGTCAGCGGATGGAGCGGCTCCTGCACCCTCACGTTCGAGAAGGTCTCCGGGTCTTTGACGATGTTCTGTATGTCCTCGTAGCGGCTGAAGACCCAGAAATCGACCTTCGGCGCGTAGAAGATCGGAGCCTCCCGCCGGAACTTCGCGAAGTAGGGGTAAGGGTCCGCCAGGTAATCCGGGTCGAGCGGGTCGAAGGTCTCGTCTACCGGCGTTCGACCATTCTGTCGTTCCATTTGCCCCTCCTTACACGGGGTCGAAGACGGGGACGCGCCTGGTCTCGGTGGCGGCATCCGTCACGGGGGTGCCGTAGGTGTGGAAGCTCTCGGGGAGCTTCAAGCCCCACGCCTGGCCCTTCGCGCGCTCGGCTTGAGTCCAGGTCGTGGGCTCATGGTCGGGGGAAAAGATCAGGTACCCGCCGGAGAAGATCTCTACCCGGTTCCCCCCCGGCTCGTAGACGTACAGGAAGAACCCCTGAGTCACGGCGTGCTTGGATGGGCCAGTCTCTATATATATGCCGCTCTCCAGAAAGATGTCCGCTGCCCGCAAGAGGTCTTCCCGAGTGTCGCACCAGTAGGCGACGTGGTGCAGCCTACTGCTGCTGTTCGTGGCGTCGAGCGTGTACGCGATGTCATGGACCAGAGGAGTCACGCTGATCCAGGCGCCCGCCTCGGTGCCGTCGTCCAGGACGACGTTCTCCCTGAGCCTGAACCCCAGAGCTTCTTCCATGAACTCCCGGTTCGGGGTCACCTCCCGAGCTAGCACGTTGACGTGGTCGAGGCGCCTGACACCCACTCCCCTACCCGGATATCTCTGGGGCTGGTTCTTTAGCGCCGAGCGCTCGCCTTCGGGGGCCCGGTACTTCTCGGCCTCGTAGTAGACTTCCATAGCGTGACCGTCGGGGTCTGTGAAGCGGTAGGCGGGGCCGTGGCCCACGTCGCCCTCGATCCAGCCCTCGCCGCGCCCGCTTTCCTCCAGGGCCCGTGCCCGGCGCTCCAGCGCCTGCGGGCTAGCAGTGCGCCACGCGATGTGTCCCGGACCTGCGTTCTCGGCCTCGGTGAGCTTGAGGGTGTTGTGATCGAAATCGCCGTAAGCCTTCAGGTAGATCGACCGGCCCTCGCGGGCGGCCTCCTCCATGCCGAGCACTTCCTTGAAGAACCACAGGCTCTCGTCGGGCTTGGGGCTTAGCAACTCGACGTGGCCGAGGTGGGCTACGTCCTGGATGGGTTCTTCCGACACGGGATTAGCCTCCTTTTATACCTCTCCTTTGGCTGCCTCGGCTTCTTGCTCGGCCTCCATCTCTGCTATCTGCTGGATGAATTGTGCGCCGATGTTCGCCGCGGACAAACCTCCATAGAGGTAGGTCAGGTTTACGACCGCTTGCATCTCCTCCCAGGTGGCGCCGGCGCGCCGCGCCGCTATGCCGTGGATGCGCGCCGCGTCGCGCAAAGACAGGAGAAGCATCCCGAAGAGCATCAGCTGGACAGTCTTCGTGTCGAAGGCTTCCGGGTACATGCCCCGTTTGCGGACCTCCTCCTGCAAGGAGAGGAACTCCGGGTCTAGACGCCCTAGCAGGTCCGTGCGCGCCTCGATGCGCGGCGGGACGAACCCGAGCAGGTCCACGTAGATTTTCCGTACCTCCTCGATCTCCTCATCAGAGAGCTTGCGCTCGGGTAAGCCGCTGTTGCCCGTGTCGGTCATCGTTGCTCCTATGCTCGAAGGTTTGCGTCGTCGGGTCAGTAGGAAGAGCCGCTGGCAGGCGCGGGGGTCCACTCGTCCGCCTTCTCCATCGGCAGGCCCGCGTAGTTTTCGGCGAGGCTCGTCGCCGCGGCCCGCGAGTTCACCACGTAGTCTAACTCGGCGAGTTGCACGCGGTGCTGGAACTCGTTCTCGTCGCCGAAGCGGTGCAGCATGGACGTCATCCACCAGGAGAAGCGCTGGACCCGCCACATACGGCGCAGGCAGGTCTCCGAGTACTCGCCGAGCAGGTCAGTTTGGCCCGGACCGTACCACGCGGCGAGCGCCTCGGCTAGAATCCGTACGTCGGCGACGGCGAGGTTCATCCCCTTGGCCCCGGTCGGCGGTACGATGTGCGCGGCGTCCCCGGCGAGGAAGAGCCTGCCGTATTGCATCGGCTCGACGGCGAAGCTGCGCATCGGTGTGATGCCCTTGCCTTCCTCAAGGATCGGCCCCTTGTCGAGCGCGAAGCCCTCGCCGGTGGCGAGTCGCGTGTGCAACTCCTCCCAGATACGCTCGTCCGGCCAGTCCTCAATGTCGCCGCCGGGGTCGCACTGGATGTAGAGGCGGGTAAGCTCCGGCGAGCGCATGCTGTGCAGGGCGAAGCCGCGCTCGTGGTACGCATATATCAGCTCCTCCGACGACGGCGGCGTCTCGGCGAGGATCCCCAGCCAGGCGAACGGATACACACGCTCGTACACGGTGAGCGTGCCCTCCGGGATCGACGGCCGGCATGCTCCGTAGAAGCCGTCGCACCCGGCGATGAAGTCGCATCGCAACTCGTCGTCCTCACCGTTCTTCTGGTAGTGGATGGTCGGCTCTTTCGACTCGAGGTCGTGGAGGTTGACGGCCCTGGCACCGAAGATAATCTCTCCGCCCGCCTCGATCCGGGCGGCGATGAGGTCCCTCACCACCTCGTGCTGGCCGTATACCGTGATCGCGCGTCCCCCCGTGAGATCTTTCATGTCGATGCGGTGACCCTGCCCGCCGAACCGCAGCTCGATGCCGTGGTGGACCATCCCCTGCTCTTTCATCCGGTCTCCGACGCCCGACTCGTTCAACAGGTCGACTGTGTTCTGCTCGAGCACGCCGGCCCGGATCCGGTTCTCGATGTAGTCGCGGCCGTTTTTCTCGAGCACGACCGACTCGATGCCCTGCAGCTGCAGAAGGTGCGAGAGCATCAGCCCCGCCGGTCCGGCCCCGACGATACCTACCTGTGTACGCATGCGCGTTTCTCCTCCATCACTCGCTACGGTCGTTGGTCTTGCTCGAACATGGCCGATGCTCCCGCCCAGCCACCTTCATCCCCGTCAGCGTAACTCTCAGATCACAGCGGAATACTCGTGCCTTCCATCCGACGGAAGCCAAAGCCGGACGGGCTTCGGCTGGCGCCATCATTCGCTCGATTCATCCCTGTCCCTCAGATCTTGGACACCACCACTGCAAATATAATTCTTTACAATGCACTAGACAACTGCTCTGTTCGACAATACTGAACAACACGATCACATATGTGTGCCGCTCCGCTGCTGCTCTCTGCTGGCGGACCTCTGTCGGCGCGGGTTGCTGCGACTAAGAACTCGGACCACTATTGTGGCATGTTCGAGAAGAATAAAGCCGCTCAGAACTCGGAAGGCTCGACGGCTTGAAGGACGGTAAGGCCCGTCCCGAAAAGCGCACCCCTGAACAGAGGAGAGAGATAGGCCGCGAAGCGGCTAAGACACAGTGGGATAAGAAACGGCGGAAGGAAGAATCTTCCTAGAACGGTAGCGAACGCCTTTGTTCGAACCGAGAATTCTTATGCAGGCTGCACGTAGCGTATACGCTGCTCCTCCCGCCGTCGAAACTACGCTAGCTCATGGTGTGATGGGGGCGGGGCGTTGTCCTGGCTCCTTCTTGAAGACGGGATCCCGTTACCCTACGGCGACATCTGCTTCGCGAGCATCGTCTATGAACTCGTGAGCAACTACTTCCTCGCCATAACGCGGGGCAACGAGAGTCCGCGCCCTCCCGGAGAGATCTTACTTTGGGAAGTGTCCAAGTACATCGTCTTCGAGCGCGTCTGAGCGCTCCCCCAGCATACTTCCCGTCAAGCGATATAAAGTGACGCGGAAGGCGGATTTGGGGAGGTAGCTCGGAGAGATGAGGTTCTGTGCGAACGTCTCGATCTTATTTAAGGAGGCGCCGTTTCTGGAGCGGTTCGGAGAGGCCAGGGAGGCGGGTTTCTCAGCGGTTGAGTTCTGGTGGCCCGCCTGGGAGGACCTCGGGGAGGTCGAGCGGGCGGTAAAGGACGCGAACCTCACGGTCGCGCTCTTTAACTTCGACGCGGGGGACATGCCGAACGGCGATAGGGGCCTGCCCGGCGACCCGGAGCGGGAGGAGCAGTTCCGGGAGAACGTGCCGGTGGCGTTGGACCTCGCGAAGAGGCTGGGTTGCGGGAGGCTGAACGCCCTTGTAGGACACGAGGTTCCGGGGATGAGCCGGGAGGAGCAGTTGGAGTTGGCTCGAAAGAACGTTGCCTGGGCCGCTGGCAGGGCGGAGGAGCAGGACGCCAGGGTGATGGTTGAGGCAGTGAACACCTTCGAGAACGGCCCTTACCTGCTCTCCACGACGGCGCAGGCGGCGGAGTTCGTAGGGAGCGTCGGACGCACCAACGTGATGCTCCAGTACGACATCTATCATATGCAGCGGATGGAGGGGAACCTGGTGGCGAACATGCGGGAGCATCTCGGGGAGATAGGATACGTGCAGATCGCGGACTCGCCCGGGAGGGGGGAGCCGGGGAGCGGTGAGATCCGTTACCCCTACGTCCTCGCCGCCCTCGAAGACCTTGGCTACGATGGCTACGTCGGCCTAGAGTACAACCCGACGACAGAGAAGACCGAAGAGAGCCTCGCATGGCTGCCGAAAGAACTGCGCGGTGGCGACGCAAGCGCCAGAGACCTGAACCTGTAGGAGGAGCAGATGACCGAGAGAGTAGGGTTCGTGGGGCTCGGGATCATGGGCAAGCCCATGGCGAAGAACCTCATGCAGGCGGGATACGAGCTCGTCGTACACAACCGGAGCCCGGAGAAGGCGGAGGAGTTGGCGAGAGAGGGCGCCACCGCCGCCGAGAGCCCTAAAGAGGTTGCCGGGCAGAGCGGCATAATCATTACTATGCTGCCCGACTCGCCCGACGTGAGGGAGGCTCTCACCGGGGAGAGTGGAGTCCTCCAAGGGATCCAGGAGGATGCGCTCATCGTAGACATGAGCACCATCTCTCCGGTGGTCACCGAGGAGCTCGCCGCGGCGGTCGGAGAGAAGGGCGCGAGCATGCTCGACGCGCCGGTCAGCGGCGGTGACGTGGGGGCTATCGAGGGGACCCTTTCCATCATGGTCGGCGGATCAGAGGAGGACTTCGAGCGGGCGAGGCTCCTCTTCGAGGTGATGGGCAAGACCGTGACCCACGTCGGGCCGACCGGCGCGGGGCAAGTTACGAAGGCGTGCAACCAGATCGTGGTGGCGCTAACCATCGAGGCCGTCTCGGAGGCGCTCGTGCTCGGATCCAAGGGTGGGGTCGCGCCGGAGAAGATCCTGGACGTCCTCTCCGGCGGCATGGCGGGCAACAAGGTGATGGAGGCCAAGCGGGAGAAGTTACTCTCGCACACCTTCGATCCTGGTTTCCGGGCGGAACTGCACCACAAGGACCTCGGCATCGCGCTAGCGGCGGGACGGGAGTATGGGGTCGCGCTGCCGGTGACGGCGATAGTGGATCAAATGCTGCTCTCGATGAAGAGGAAGGGCTGGGGCAGCGAGGATCACTCGGCTCTCTTGAAGGTGATCGAGGACCTCTCGCAGCACGAGACAGGGAGCTAGAGCCGCAGAGGAGACAGCCGGGAGCTGATCTGTCGTACGCGATGCGTGACGCAACGGGGGCGTCCGGCGTTTCCATATCCACGCCTTTCCGGAGGTTCTCCGGGTGTTCTGTCCTTACGCGACTTCCTTTGTTCGGGCGCATGGCGTGGTAAATTCGTCCGGGTCGTTGTTTTCGAGGAGAGGTGTTGGAGGATGACGGGAAGCAGCACTACGGTGGCCGTTCTGGGGACCGGGATTATGGGCGCGGGGATGGCTCGAAACCTGCTGGCGGCGGGCATGGAGGTACGCGTCTGGAACCGCTCCCGGGAGAAGGCGGAGCCGCTCGCGGAGGACGGAGCGAAGGTGACCAGGAGCCCCGCCGAAGCCGCTGAGGGGGCCGGGTTCGTTCTAACGATGCTCCCGGAGGCCGGCGTCATAGAAGAGGTCGCCGGTGGGGAGGAAGGAGTCCTCTCGGCGCTCCCCGACGACGGTCTCTGGTTGCAGATGAGCACGGTCGGGATAGAGGGCCACGAACGTCTCGCCGCCCTTGCACAAGAGCGTGGCGTCGCCTATGTGGACGCTCCGGTCCTCGGGACCAAAGAGCCGGCCGAGCAGGGGCAGTTGATCGTGCTGGCCTCCGGCCCCGAGGAGGTCTGGGAATGGTGCGAGCCCGTCTTCGACGCGGTAGGGAGCAAGACGCTCTGGCTGGGAGAGGCCGGCGCGGGCAGCCGCCTCAAGCTGGTTACGAACAACTGGATCGTGGGCCTGCTCGGCGTGCTGGCCGAAACGATCTCCCTTGCCAGGGCGATCGGCGTGGATCCCGCGCGTTTCCTGGAGGTCATCGAGGGAGGACCTCTGGGCTTGCCGTACGCGCAGATGAAGGGAAACATGATGATCGAGGAAGACTTCCCGACGAGCTTCGCCCTCGAACTGGCACGCAAGGACGCGGGGCTCGTGCTCGATGCCGCCGGAGCCCAAGACCTGCGCCTCGCGGTCGCCGAGGCGGTCGCCGCCCGCTTCGACGAGGCTATAAACACCGGGCACGGCGAGGAGGACATGGCCGTCGTCTACGAGGCGGCGAAGCCGGGCCATAGCTAGCCGCTCTCGCGCCGCGCGTACCGCCGGAGCCCGGCATAATGAGACACGGACGAGTAACCAGGCCGGGTATCTGCTCCCCCGGGGATTATGCTGGGCGTTTATGGGGAACCCTATAAAGAGCAGGCGAGACCGATATCGATAGGGGAGAGTGGGAGAGATGAGCGAGCAAGGTCAGCAGCAGTCCCGCAGCCCGCTTCTGAGTGACCGAGGCGCCACCACCATCAAGGACGGCGTCGTCAAGAGGCTGGCGGGCATGGCGGCCGGGGAGGTAGAGGGTGTCCACATGGGCGGCGGCGTCTCCCGGGCGGCGGGGGGAGTCCTGGAGAGCATAACCGGCTCCCAGAGCCAGACGCGTGGTGTATCGGTGGAGGTCGGACAGGCAGAGACCGCCATAGACCTCAGCATGAGCATCGAGTACGGCAAGAACATCCTCCAGACCACCAGGAGTGTGCGCGAGAGGATCACCGAACGCGTCGAGAGCCTTACGGGTCTCCGCGTGACGGAGCTGAACGTCACCATAAACGATGTCATCTTCCCCGAAAGGGACGAAGAAGAGAGAGAGGAAGACAGGCGCCGCCAGTTACGGAGCGGCCCGCTCGCCGAGGACCAGACCACGGCACTAAGCACCGAGGATGTCCGATCCGAGAGCGGCCGGTCCGAAGATGACACTCAGTACTCCGCCACAACGAGGCGTGGCCGGTACTCCGGGGATCGGGAGGAGGTCCGTGTAGAGGGGACCCCGCTGGAGGAGGACGAGACCAGGGAGTTGAACCTCGGGAAAGAAGAGGACCGGGGAAGCTCGCGAGGCGGAGAAGGCGGGACCGGAGGCGACAGGGACCGCGGCAGGTAAAGCTTCCCTGAGGTTGGGGACCGGTTTCGCACAGGGGATGCGAAGTTCCATCACCAGGACTCACTCATGGCCCTCGACCTGATCCACCCCGGACTGAAGCTCGTCTTTTGCGGCTACAACCCGTCGCTCACGTCCGGGAGGAGCGGCCATCACTACGCCCACTCCGGCAACCGCTTCTGGCGTGTCCTCCACGCTTCCGGCCTGACCGGCCGCCTGTACAGGCCCGAGGAGGACGAGCAACTGCCCGAAGTTCTGGGCATCGGCTTCACCAGCCTCTGCTCTCGTCCGACGCGCAGGGCCGACGAGTTGACGCGTGAGGAGATCCGGGCCGGCGCCGAAGAGCTACGCGCGAAGCTCGAAGAGTTCCGCCCCCGCGCCGTCGCCTACACCGGCATCGGCGTCTACAAGTGGTTCCGCGCGACCTCGAAGGTGGGGTGGGGCGTGCAGGGGGAGCCAGCAGTACCGGACGTGACCGACGTGGTCGTGCCGTCGCCGTCGGGTCTCAACCGGATGCGCTTCGAGGAGCTAGTCGAGCACTACCGGGTGCTCGCGCCTCTTCTGGCGTAGGCCGGGTCAGGTTACTCCGGGACGAGGGTACCCCGGATTTCCTCCCCAAAGTCTCCCCTCTGGTTCTTGCGGGTGGGCAGGGCCTCGATGAAGGGCAACATCTCCACCCTAGCCACCTCGTAGACGCGCCTCAGTTCGGATACGGGTTCGGGATGCTCGTCGACCCGGAGGTCCAGATACGGGTACGGCTGGCCCTCGACAACCCGGATCGCCGCGCTCTGCTTCCCCCTCCTGTCCCCGCCGGCCTCCTGACCGGCCTCCAAAGCCCTCACGAGACGCTCCGGGAGCGTCTCTGTCGCCGACGCCTCGTAGGCTGTCGCCATCGCCAGGATGGTCGCCTCCCCGACGAGCAGGTTCCCCGCCACCACGTATCCGTCCCTGATAACGTGACCGCACCACCCGTCCGTCTGGCTGCCCGTGTGAGCCGCCGCGTTGCCCTCGCAGTCCACGATGCTTACCTGCCTCTTCTCGGGCTCGGGGTCCGTGTTGAGCAGTATCTCCAGGGCCTCCCCGGCGCTGTGATCCCTCTCCAGCAAGTCCAGGCCATCGTACCCAAGGAGCGGGTTAGTCCGCGCCTGGACGGCCATCGCCCCGACGCCGGGACGGGCGTACGGGACGAGTACCCCCACCGCCGGGAACCTGGTGCTCGCGGCGACCCCGAACATGCCGGTGGCGCGCTCGTAGACGACGATGGAGAAAGTGTTCAGGTTCAGCAAAGGCGCTCCTCGCCAGGGGTCGTTTCGGAGGCTATCTTACAGGCGTTGTGTATGCTCGTTGAGGGGCTCTCAGACGCCTCGCGTCTGGAGCCAGAGCTCTAGAAGCCCGAGCTGCCAGAGCTTGTTGCTCCCGAGCCGGGTGAAGTGCTCGTTTGGCTCGGCGAGCAGCCGCTCTACGTACCCCTTCTGGAAGATACCTCTCTCCCGCGCCGCCGGAGCTTTGAGGGCCTCCCTCACGAGGTCTAGGTAGGAGCCTTCGAGGTGCTTGAGCGCCGGCACCGGGAAGTAGCCCTTCTCCCGGTCGATCACCTCGTTCGGTATTACTCGCCGGGAGGCTTCTTTCAGTATGCCCTTGCCGCCCTGCGCCAACTTCAGCTCTGGCGGGCACGCGGCGGCCAGCTCCACCAACTCGTGGTCGAGGAAGGGGACGCGGGCCTCCAGGCCCCAGGCCATCGTCATGTTGTCCACCCGCTTTACCGGGTCATCCACCAGCATGACCTGTGAGTCGAGCCTCAAGGCCCGGTCGAGTGGTACGTCGGCACCAGGGCGAACGAAGTGGGCCTTCGCGAACGCCCGGCTCACGTCCTCTTCGGCCAGGTACTCGGGGTTGAGCGCCTCGGCCATCTCGGCGTGGGGGCGGTCGAAGAACTCGGCCTCGTAAATGTCCAACCCGTCGTCTCCGGCGTTTTCGAGCGGCGGGTACCAATCGTAGCCCGCGAAGACCTCGTCGGCTCCCTGGCCGGATTGAACGACCTTGACGTGTCGCGCGACCTCCTTGGAGAGGAGGTAGAAGCCGACGACGTCGTGGCTCACCATCGGCTCGCTCATCGCGGCGATAGTCTCCTTCAGGGCGGGCAGCATCTGTTCGTTGGAGATCCTGATACGGTGGTGGTCTGTATCGTAGTGGTCGGCGATCAGGTCAGAATACTCGAACTCGTCGCCCTCGATGCCGCCGACGTCCTCGAAGCCGACGCTGAAGGTTTGTATGCCTCTCTGGCCGAGCTCGGCGAGCAGGCCGACGATTATGCTGGAGTCCAGGCCGCCGGAGAGGAGCACGCCCACGTGTACGTCGGCGACCATGCGACGCTCCACGGCGGTGCGGAGCGATGCGAGTACCGCCTCCTCCCAGTCACGCGGGCTCATCCCGCTTTTCTCGGGGTCGCGGGAGAAGCTCGGGCTCCAGTACGTAAGCTCGCGCCGCGAGCCGTCGGGCTCGACCACGAGCAGGGTCGCCGGTGGTAGCCTGCGCACGCCCTCGAGAATCGTGCGCGGCGCGGGCACGACGGAGTGGAACGTCATGTAGTGGTGAAGGGCGACAGGGTCTATGGAGGTATCTACGCCGTCCCCGGCGAGGAGCGCCGGCAGGGTGGAGGCGAAGCGGAGCGCGTCCGGGGTCTCGGCCAGGTAGAGCGGTTTGATCCCCAGCCGGTCCCGGCCGAGTACCATCCGCCCCGAGGGGCGCTCGACGATGCAGAAGGCGAACATCCCGAGCAGGTGGTCCACGAACTTATCGCCCCAGTAGTGGTACGCCTTCAGGAGGACCTCGGTGTCGCTCGTGGAGAAGAAACGGTAACCCTTCTTCTCCAGCTTCTCTTTCAGCTCGTGGTAGTTGTAGATACACCCGTTGAAGACAGTGACCAGGCCGAGCTGTGAGTCGACCATCGGCTGGGCACCGCGCTCGGAGAGGTCGATGATGTTCAGCCGCCGGTGGGCCAGGGCGACCGGGCCGTGCGACCAGGTCCCGTCACCGTCGGGGCCGCGATCGGTCATCGTGGCACCCATCTTGACGACCGCGCTCACGTCGGCCGATCCTCCCTTCTTGCGCATCTCGCCACAGATTCCGCACATGTCTCTAGCCCTCCAGTACCCAGGTATCTTTGAAGCTCCCTCCAGCGGAGGAGTTTACGACTCGGGTGCCGGGGGGCGCCACCCGGGTGAGGCCGCCGGGCATGACGTAGCCGGCGGCCGGCAGCACGAACGCCCGCAGGTCAATAAAAGCCTCTCCCTCTCTGTCGCCCAGGACGTGTTTGGAGAAGTCCAGGCACTCTTGGGCTACGTAGCCCGTAGGATCTTTCCTTATGTCGCGGCGGGCCTGGTCTATCTCCTCCCGGCTCGCTTCGGGGCCTATGACGACGCCCTTAGCCCCGAAGCCCTCCCGCGGCTTTATTACCAGCTCTGGCAGACGCTCCAGCGCCTCCTCGCGGCTTTCGGGTTCCCAGAGGGAGACTGCGGCGGCGTTGTCGAGGATAGGCTTCTCGTCGAGGTAGTGTGAGATCATGGCCGGCACGTAGGGAAAGACCGCCTTATCGTCAGCTATGCCGACCCCGAGCGCGTTCGCCAGACCGATCCCGCCGTCCCAGTAGACCTCCTCCAGCCCCGGCAGGTCGGCGACCACGAACCCTGCCTCCACCCGGTGGTAGATCACATCTATCCGCCGTCCATCGGACCTCGACAGTACCTCGCCGTTACTAATGCGTAGATCGTTCAGAGTCAGGAGCCGTATGCTGCACTCTCTCGCTATACGGTCGTGTTCGAAGAAGGCCGAATCGCCGGGACCGCTGGTTATCATCGCTATCTCGGGATCTTCCACGCCCGGGGGTGCCGCTGCTTCGAAGGTGCCGCGCAGCATCTCGTAGTAGTCGTTTATGTCCTCCACCCTGTAGGGGTCGAACATCTCCTTCATAACCGCGAGCCCGGCCTGCCGGACGGCCTCCGAGTAGGCGATACCGCTCGGTACCCGCACGTTGTCTTCGATCACCAGGTACTCGCCGTCTCCCATGTGAACCACGTCCGGTCCATAGACGTGTACGGGGATCGAAGGGCCGGGAAGCGGGTTGGGCCGGTAGAGGATGCTGCTCTCCACTATCTCCTTTGGCACCACGCCCTGGTCGCCGTTATAGAGGTCGTCGAGCCAGGCGTTGATCGCCCTACTCCTCTGCAAGAGGCCCGCCGAGAGCCTCTCCCAGTGGTCCCTCGGAATGAGCCTGGGCACCCAGTCCGCCGGCAGGACCCGGTCCTTTCCGCCCTCCTCGCCGGGCAGGGGAAAGGTGGCCCCCAGCTTACGCAGCTTCTCGTTGGCCCGCGCGCGCCTCTCGGCCAGCATCCCCGGCCCCATGCGGTCAAACACCTCTATCAGGGGCTCGTAGGGCTCGCGAGCTACACTATCCTTCTCGAAGGCTTCGTTGTAATACGATGTCATGGTCTTCATCAGTCCTTCTCTTGTAGAGTGGAATGCCATTCCCGGCCGAGCACCCTTGCTCCGGCTCCGCGCGATGCTCTCGAAAGCTCCAACGATACGATTTCGTTTGCCGGAGAGAAAATCTAACTCCTGCGCTACGGTGTGTAATCGGCCCGCCGTACAATTTTATCCATTCGTAAGGCGCAGACATATGTTCAGGTGGATGTACGGGACAGGCGCCGGACGAGACGAGCCCCGCGCCGGCCGGTCTCCTCGAAGGTGTTCCCGGGCCTGAGTTCGCCGGCCGGCAGGGAATATTTATCCGTCCGGCCAAAGCCGGTCGCGGGGTCCCTTCGCTACTATCTCCCTCGATAAGACGATTGTCCCTACTACGAAAGGAGCTTTATGAGAGACTCGGACCGGATCCACAACGGGCGGCTCGCATACACGGAGTACGATCTGGTACCCGTACCCAAGGATATACTCGTACTCGGAGTCCAGAGGGGGGACGAGGCCCTGATAAGGGCTCTGAACCTGCGCAACAACGGCGACATCGTCGCCCTGATAGAGGTCTCCTACTCGACTGGCCAGACTAGAGGTTGGATAGAGATGAATCTGGCCCCGGAAGAGAGGGTCCTTTCCTACTTTTCGACGAGCTAGCAAGCGGGAACCACCCGTCCCGACGTGCAGAGAGACGTCTCCTCTCTACGCCGACAAAACAGCACGGATCGGCCAGTCTCGTCGTATCATTCTGAGTTCAACACCGAGTCTCGTGCACGCCCACTCCCTTCCCGGCACGAGAGCGTTCCACGTTCGCGCGGTAGGCTACGCTCGTAACGGCTCTCGGGAGGTGGCAGTGGCGAAACGGAAGTACACGCTGGAGGAGGCTAAACGGACCGGCCGTCCCCCCGAGATAGAGGTCCACGCGTACAACACCAAAGAGGACTTCGAGCAGGCAAGCGCGGGGATGGTCGAGTCCAGGGGACGCCACGGTCGCATAAAGCAGCTAATCAGCGACCGGATCTACCTGATCCTGGAGGGCGAAGGGGAGTTCTTCTTCGGCGAAGAGGGGGACGAGGGCGCCCCCGTTGCCAATGACGACGTACTGCTCCTACCGAAGGATACCGTCTACGACTATCAGGGGAGGATGCGCCTCTTTCTCGTAGATGCGCCCCCTGCGAGCAGGACTCCCACATACACCTCGACGATCTGTGGGAGGAGGGCGAGCTCCGGCGTAAGGGTTAGACTTCCCTGTCCTTCGGCTCGAAGGTGGCACGTGCTATCTCTCGTGCGGGCCTTCTAAAGGTCCGCTTCTCCGCCATGCTGGCCGGGAGCCGAAGATCGAGTGGTCCTCCCCTGATATAGGCTCCTCTAGGCCTGTCCAAAGTTCTCTGGTCTGCTACTCGCTTGTTTGTCGCCCGGCTTCTTTTCCGGGGAGTTATCGGAAGTTCGCCTCACTGGCACAAGGATGCTGCGACATTGCGGCAACAAGAGTAGAATGGTCTTAGGCAAAAGGGCTAACCCGCTCCCGCGCGGGAGCAGAAAAAGGGGGTATGCATCATGTCGGTTAGAGAAGAACTTAAGGAAGTCGCCGACCGCGTGCTGCACGGTGTCGTCGAGCAAGAGAACGGCGTTCCCGGCGTAGTCGCAATGGTGACAGACTGTGAGCGAAATGTCTACGAACACGCCGCCGGCAAGCACGAGCTTGGCAAGGACCAGGAGATGACTACGGACACCGTGTTCGCCATCTTCTCGTGTACAAAGGCCGTGACGGGTGCGGCAGTGATGCAACTCGTCGAGGAGGGTGAGATCTCCCTTGACGACCCTGCAAAGGAGTACGTGCCGGAGATCGCTGATATCCAGGTCCTTGAAGGCTTCGACCACAACGGTGAACCGCGGGAGCGTCCGGCGAACTCCGACATCACGGTAGACCAGCTTATGCTGCATACTGCGGGTTTCGGCTACGATTTCTTCAACGAGGATCTCCTGAAGTACGGCGAGAAAAGAGATGTCCCGAGCGTGGTCACGTGTACGATGGCGTCGCTCCGGTCGGCTCTTTTGTTTGATCCGGGTGAGCAGTGGGAGTACGGAGCCAACATAGACTGGGTCGGTAAGGTCGTCGAAGAGGTCAGGGGCAAGTCACTGGGCGAGGTGTTCGCCGAACGCATCTTCGAGCCGCTCGGCATGAACGACACCGCGTTCACGATGTCCGATGACATGCGTTCGCGGCGGGCTACCATTCACCAGCGCGGCGAGGACGGATCGCTCACCCCACTATCTGACTTCGAGCTGCCGCAGGACCCGGAACAACACATGGGTGGCCACGGTCTTTACGGACCCATCGGCGACTACATGAAGTTTATTCGTATGGTCCTGAACGATGGGGATGGCGAGCATGGCCGGGTGCTGAAACCCGAGACGGTCGAGGCGATGGCCCAAAACGGCCTCGGGGACATGAAGATAAAGATGCTGCCCGGCGTTCTCACGGACCTAAGCAACGACGCGGAGTTCTTCCCCGGAATGCCCAAGTCCTGGGGATACACCTTCATGATCAACGATGAGGATGCGCCGACCGGGCGGCCTGCGGGCGAACTCGGCTGGGCGGGCCTCCCCAACCTCTTTTACTGGATCGATCGCAAGAACGGCCTCGGCGGGTTCTGGGCGACCCAGATATTTCCGTTCGCCGACCCGGTTTCGTTCGGAGGCTACATGGAGTTCGAGACGGCGGCCTACGAAAACGCTCTCTCGGCGGTCTGAGGTAGAGCATAGCTTCGAACCTTTTCACGAAGGCCGGGTGCTCCGCCCGGCCTTCTCCTCTTCGAGAGACCACCTCGCTTCGCGCGCAGTCGCCGTTACGGCGGTTTGCGGAAGTTAATTCCTTTGCAAACCACGCCGGGATCGGCGTTGATCGTGCGGGTGAAGAGACGTCTAATGCGGCAAAAGCAGATGATACTCGCTCTCGGCGGTCTGAGGTATGGTACCTCTAAACGCCTAAAGAATGCGCCCGTGCTTTCTTGATTCGACTGCCTCAGTGGTCGGTAATGTCATCCTCCGAAACACAGACCATGCTGGGTTATACCTCCGCGCCCTAATGAATAGGAAGCCCCCGATCCTCGCCGCCTTTAAAACTGCTGGGGTGCGAGGGATTCGCTTTATGTCATCATGTTGGAGAGCGAATATCAGCCCTCCTGGGGCAGAAGAAGGAGGAGTTATGGCGAGCGGCGGTAGCGTGGGGCGTATCGTGCGGGTCTGCACGGCGCTAGCTGCGATCCACAGCCTGCTCGCGTCGAGGCCGGCCAAGGACCTGGCGCGGCGAACCATCGGGCCTCGTTACCGGAACGGCCTCTATCGCTTCGCCTTCAACGTCAAGTCGGTGCTCTTCCTGGTGTGGGCGACCCAGTGGTGCTTGCGCCTGCCTGACAGAGAGATATATAGAGTAGAGGCGCCCTGGTCCTGGCTCTTTCGAGCGGGCCAGGTAGCCTCTTTGAGCGTACTGCTCTCCGCGGTGCGGGTAATCGGTGTGCTCGATTTCGCCGGTATAGTCCAGCTACGAAGCCTTCTAGCCGGGCTCGACCCGGACCCCGAAACAGAGGCACAGGGACCACCGCTCGACGTAGATGGCCGAATAGAGACGGCCCAGTCGTTTCGCTTGACTCGCCACCCGAGCAACCTGGGAGCGCTGGGGGTATTCTTGCTCTTCCCGCGGATCACGGTAAACCGGGTGACGCTCGCGGCGCTGGTCGCACTTTATGTGGTCTTGGGATCTCTACACGAAGAGCGACGGCTGCGAACGGCATACGGTGAGCCTTTCGAACGGTACCGGCGGGAGGTACCGTTCCTGATCCCCTGGCTGCGGAGATAAGGGTTTCCTGACTTCCGCCGGTTGGTGATCGGGGCCAACAGCAGTTTGCGCTGTTGTTGACCCATTCGAAGACCATTGCATACCCTTTTATAGGTAAGACCTCTGCAAAGCGAGAGCAATGTCTAGTGAGGTAGAACAAACCGGGTTTCCGGAGGACATACAGGAGATTTTCCGCCTTATCCGGCGCATATTGTCTCTTCGCAGAGTGCTTTTCCTACTTGGGAAAGAAGGCCGCAGCCGTAGAATTCTAGTACGGCTTTTAGCCGATCAGAGGAAGCGGAGAAGGAGGAACGGATGGGCAAGAGAGAGCGCTACGAGCCGGGGACCTTCAGCTGGGTGGACCTGGCGACGACCGATGCCGAGGGGGCAAAGGCCTTCTACTACGGGCTCTTCGGCTGGGAGGCGGAGGACATGCCGGCCGGGGAGAGGGGCACCTACACGATGCTGTATATGAACGGTGACGATGTCGGCGGCCTCTCTGAGATGGGCGCCGACCAACGTGCGCAGGGTATTCCTCCTTACTGGCTCTCTTACGTGAGCGTCGAGGACGCCGACGCGACCGTCACCAGGGCGCGCGAGCTTGGCGGCACGGTGCATGGCGAAGCGTTCGACGTCCTAGATGCGGGACGGTTGGCGCTCGTGAAGGACCCAGCGGGCGCCATGCTCGCGGCCTGGGAGCCGCGGAAGCACATCGGCGCGAGTCGGGTCAACGACCCCGGCTGCATGGCCTGGAACGAGCTTCAAAGCCACGACCACGAGACGGCGGCCGCCTTCTACGCCGGGCTCTTCGACTGGGAGACGGAGCCTATAGAGGAGAACGGGAACGTAGTCTATGCGACGATCAGGAACGCCGGTTCGATGAACGGGGGCATCATGCCGATGATGCAGCATAACGACGACGCACGCCCCTACTGGCTCCCCTACTTCACGGTCCCCTCGTGCGAGGGTGCGATCTCGCGGGCGCATGAGCTTGGCGGCGAGGCGATGGTCGGGCCGCTCGACATCGGGGCTGGCCGGATCTCGGTCCTGCGAGACCCCCAAGACGCGGCGTTCGCGATCTACGAGGGCAAGACCGACGATTGAGAGCGGTGGCGCGAGCCTCACGCCCAGATTTTACGCAGGTTTAGCAATAAACGCGTGAACTCATCGGTTTTTCTAGTTTAATTGTTGGGTACGCGCCCCCACCCTGAAAGGCGTCACATGGCACACGGAAGACCCGCCATACTGGCCGAAGGTTTGGAGAAGAGCTACGGCGAGACTCGCGCGCTCGACGGGCTCGACCTGGAGGTCGAGGAAGGAACGGTCCTCGGCCTACTTGGGCCGAACGGCGCCGGCAAGACGACCGCGGTTCGCATCCTCACCACGCTCCTCAAGCCCGACGCCGGGCGGGCAGAGGTCGCAGGCTTCGACGTCGTGGGGCAGGCCGGCGAGTTGCGCTCGCGCATCGGGCTGACCGGACAGTACGCTGCCGTAGACGAGTATCTCACGGGGCAGGAGAACCTGGAGATGGTCGGGCGGCTCTACCACCTGCCGAAGTCCTACGCCCGGCGCAGGGCCGACGAGCTACTGGAGCGCTTCGACCTGACCGGCGCAGCATCGCGGCTGGTGAAGACGTACTCTGGGGGTATGCGCCGCCGGCTCGACCTCGCCGCGAGCCTCGTCTACTCCCCGCCAGTGCTCTTCCTTGACGAGCCGACCACCGGCCTCGACCCGAGAAGTCGCCTCGCCATGTGGGACATAATCGGCGAGTTAGTCTCGGGCGGGACGACGCTGCTTTTGACCACGCAGTATCTCGACGAGGCTGACCGGCTGGCCGACCGGATCGCCGTCGTGGACGCGGGGCGTGTGATCGCCGAGGGTACCGCCGACGACCTGAAGGCGCGGGTGGGCGGCGAGCGCCTTGAGATCACCGTGACCGAAGGCGGCGACCTCGACGCCGCGGCCCGCGTGCTCCGGTCCTACGCTATGAGCGTCGCAGAAGACGGCGAAGGTAACGTGCGCGCGGACGCCGACCGCCGCCAGGCCAGTGCTACGGTCGAGGGCGGCGCGAAGCTGCTCGCCGCCGTCGTTCGCGACCTCGACGCCGCCGGGGTGCAGCTCGACGACCTGGGCCTGCGCCGTCCCACGCTCGACGACGTGTTCCTGTCCCTGACCGGCCGCGCGGCGGAGCAGGAAGCGGAGAACCCGGCCAGACCGGAACAAGCAGACAAAGGCGAAGAAAGAGAGATCGCATGAACGTACCCGCGGACATACGCGCCGCCGGCGTGAAGCTGCCTCGCCGCAGCCGGCTCTACTGGGCTCTGGCCGACGGGCTGGTCCTGGCCAAGCGCAACCTCGTCCAGATCCCACGCGTCCCCGAGTTGCTAGTCTTCGCGACGATCCAACCGGTCATGTTCGTGCTCCTGTTCCGTTACGTCTTCGGCGGCGCCATCGACGTTAGCGGCACCAGCTACGTCAACTTCCTGATGGCCGGGATCTTTATTCAGACCATCGCCTTCGGGGCCATGACGACCGGGGTAGGTCTCGCCGAGGACCTCCAGAAGGGCCTCGTCGACCGGTTCCGTTCGCTCCCCATGTCCCGCTCCGCCGTCCTCACCGGCCGCACCGTCGCCGACCTTGTCCGCAACATGTTCGTCGTAGTCGTGATGCTCGCTGTCGGCCTCCTCGTCGGCTTCAGGCCCGAGGCCGGCGGGGCGGGATGGACAGTCGCGATCGGGCTCATGCTGCTCTTCAGCTTCGCCTTCTCCTGGATCGGGGCGACCATAGGGCTCCTGCTGCGCAGCGTCGAGGCGGTGCAGCAGGCAGGTTTCATCTGGCTCTTCCCGCTGACCTTCGCCAGCAGCGCCTTCGTGCAGACCGATGGCATGCCCGGTCCTCTCCGGGCCTTCGCCAACCACCAGCCCATCACGCAGGTCATAGACGCCGTGCGGGGCTTACTTCTCGACCAGCCAGTCGGCTCGGCAGGCTGGCAGGCCCTCGCCTGGTGCGTGGGCATACTCCTCGTCTTCGTCCCGCTCTCGGTCTCGCTCTACCGGCGCGTTGCGGCACGTTGACGCAAGCTACACGCTCCCATAACAGGGTATCCTCTGCAGCTTTGCTACCAACACGAGAGGCACACCGGCCTACCCTGCTAGAAGCCGGAGGCTAGATCGGTCTAACGGAGAACTACCAGCGGCGACGCCGGCTACCGAAGCCACCTCGCCCACATGCGACAGGCCGCGCGCGACTACCTGCGCGCCGCCGACATAATCCAGCAGCTCGGCCGCGGCAAAGCCAGGAAGAAGGGGCGAAAACCCGAGAACCAGGACCGTAACACAGGCGGTGCGTCGCTGTCTGGAGGAGGGCATGGGAGAGCGGAAGAGTGGTCGCGGCGCATGCGCGACGGTTTGGCAACGGACCGATCAGGGTATCCCCGCGTCGCGCCTGATCTGAGAGGCGATCACCATAGACGAAGGAGTTAGACGATCTTGAGCGCAGTTCCCAACACCACCCTCAACGACACCAACACCATCCCGCAGCTCGGTTTCGGGGTCTTCCAGATCGAGCCGGAGAACACCGCAGAGGCGGTAAGCGAGGCCCTCCGGGTCTGCTACCGGCACATCGACACTGCGGAGATGTACGGCAACGAGAAAGAGGTTGGCGAGGCCATCCGCGACTCCGGGCTCGACCGCGGCGACATCTACGTCACCAGCAAGCTCAACAACGCGTTCCACGAGCCCCCTGACGCCCGCGAGGCGTTCGAGCGTACGCTCTCCGAGCTCGGGTTCGACTACGTGGACCTGTTCCTCATTCACTGGCCGTTGCCCACGCTCTACAACGGCGACTTCGTCTCTACCTGGAAGACGCTTGAGGAGTTCCAGCGCGACGGACGCGCCCGCTCGATCGGGGTGTCGAACTTCCAGATCGAGCACCTTGAGCGGCTGGCCGCCGAGACCGAGACGGTGCCGGCGGTGAACCAGATCGAGGCACATCCCTACTTCACCAACGATCGGGTGCGCGGCTACGGCCAGGAGCACGGGATCGTCACTGAGGCGTGGTCGCCGATCGCGCAGGGCGGGGTACTCGAAGACCAAACCCTCACCCAGATCGCCGAGAAGGTCGGCAAGACGCCGGCGCAGGTCGTCTTGCGGTGGCACATAGAGCGGGGCGACATCATATTCCCGAAGTCGGTGACGCCATCACGCATCAGGGAGAACTTCGAGCTGTTCGACTTTGAGCTCGAGCCCAGCGACGTGGACGCGATCACGTCGCTCGACCGGGGCGAGGACGGCCGCACCGGTCCGAACCCGGATACGTTCGCCTACGTCCCAAGCTGACCAGCGCCGGGCGCGCCGGAAGCAAAGCGAAAGCCCACGAACATGTTTAGAGGCTGCGCGGATAGGCGGGTATCGAAAGTGCCGATGGCCGATGAGAAGCCGATTTGATCGTTCGGATAATCGGCAAATGTGAAAAGTAGCGAGTCTATCCGCGCAAGCTCTTAACCAAACTTCCTTATTCTCGCTGGTCAGATCGTAGCAGTGCTGGTGGTGCTATGCGGCGTCATCCACATTCCCGAACGTGGATGCAGAGTCCCCTTGGGGTTCGCCTTCACCGTCTAGCCGGGCATCAGGTTCAGCCGGTAGCACTTTACGATCACGGAGATGACCGGGGTCGCCTTACGCACGGACGGCTTCTTCTTTCCTCTCGGAGATCAGCAAGAGCAAAAAGCCGAAAGATGATCTCTAGAGCGTCTGTCATAGCAGTTGGGCCGGAGCATGGTAGCCGCAGTGCCGAAAGAAACCCGAGGCGTCCCGGCCGGTGATCTCGCCGAGCGCCCGACCCATCGCCTCGATCCCTCGATCAGCA